>Ga0256409_1000072_pt1 | contig 149726 bp, 136 predicted proteins | sample PhySR1_FD_185981 | JGI IMG/M metagenome (GOLD analysis project Ga0256409, IMG submission 185981) | Leaf surface microbial communities from sunflower plants in UC Gill Tract Community Farm, Albany, California, United States - DLSL S.R1 | ecosystem: Host-associated > Plants > Phyllosphere >... | reverse complement strand
CGACCACCTAAAAGACCAAAACCAATCGCAGTACCTAAAGCACCGAAAGCGATCAAGATAGCAGATGCAATTGCAACTAGACCTAAAGTGAGTTCCATGAAAAATTCCTCAGAGGTTAGGTTATTACCAAATTAAACTAAAAATTGTACCTAGCTATCCCTATGATAACTAGGGATAAACCATTAATGCTTTTCGCTTGCCATGCTCAAGTATACGATGGTCAGCATCATGAAAATGAATGCCTGCAACGTGATGACGAGAATGTGGAAGATTGCCCAAGGCACGGACAATGCCCATTGAATCCAAAACGGTAAAAGTGCGATCAAGATGAAAATCAACTCACCCGCATACATGTTACCGAAAAGTCGTAGAGCCAATGAAATTGGTCGTGCAAGGAAAGTTACCAATTCCAGAATTAAGTTCACTGGAATCAACAACGCTTTTGCAACTGGGTTACTTGGGTTAAATGGGTTAAGTGCCAATTCACCAACAAATCCGCCAATGCCTTTCTCACGAATGCTGTAAAACAAAATCAGCACAAATACAGACAGCGACATACCTAGGGTAATGTTCGGGTCAGTAGATGGTACGATTTTGAAATAAACATGGTGAGGGTCCATGCCAAACACGTGTGCACCAATAATTTGAGCCAACATCGGCACCCAATCCACAGGGATAAGGTCCATCAAGTTCATGAGGAAAATCCACACAAAAATGGTCAAAGCAAGAGGCGCAATCAGACGTGATTTACCATGGAAGGTATCGCGAACGCTGGAATCAACAAACTCGATAATCATTTCGATTGCAGATTGGAATTTTGATGGCACATCCGCTTTTGCAGCTTTTGCAGCACACCAGAAAACCAAACAGAAAATGATACCAAGGCCGATTGACCAACCCATCGAGTCCAAGTGAATAGCAGAAAACCCCATTTCTTGAGCTTCTTTTGCATTCTCAGCCAATTTCCAAGTTCCGTCCGGCATTTTGCCATAGGTCAAATTGGTCAAGTGATGCTTGATATACTCTGTCGAAGTAAGGGCATGTTCTTCAGCAGCCATAAATCACACCTGGTCAATGTCAATTACTAAAAAGAGTAGACGAATCTCGCAAGCTGCTTGATATCTCGTCACACTCAAAAAATTTTTCAACTTTTGATGTGCCTAAACTCGTTTTTGTAGACGTGACACCCAAAACGGAGCGACCCACGACATGGCTTGAACGAGAATAAAACCACAAAACAATGCCACCGGTGATAACGGTTTGACGTTGCTTAAAATTAAAATAAATCCAACGATCACGATTGCAAATTTTCCCAATATGCCTCGATACATATTGGAGAGAACCTGTCTAGATGCTCTAGCTCCAGCTGCACGGAATGACTGCCAACAAAAATATACGTGTGCAATCCAGCATACAAAAGCCCCCAAAGCAGCACTTAGTGCAGCAGTTGAGTCTTTCACTCCCCATGCAATCAAGCTAGAAACAGGGATCATTAATGCTTGTAAGAAGACCATTGCTTTCGCTAATCGTCGGTCAATCAAGCGACTAGGTCGGCTCATTGTTTATCCACTCACAGCATGAATGCTTGACAAGTTTCGCAGTTGATCGTTTTTAATCGCAGGCATTATAGAGCCCACCCCCTAAACATGCAATCATTTCCCGACCTAAGTCATGTTTTTTTCTAAGATTGCTTCGCGCTTCAAGAGTGGGAAGCGCTTCACAATAATGTGCTTATTTGCTTGCTGTTTGCACACATTTCACGGTTTGACTGGCCAGTTTCTGCCAAGCGACGACAAAGTCATTTTCGCCTGTCAGACTTTCGTCTACCGACTCAAAGACAATTGGGCTAAGTTTTTGATATTGGTTTTTGCTGGCATGTGCTTCGGCCATGAGGCACATTCTCTCACTTGGACGATTGTCATTTAAGTATTTGATTTGACCTACCGTTGGTGCTACATGTGGATCATCCGTCAGTGCACCGGCAAATTTAAGATTCAGTGAGCGCTCTAGATATTGGTAGGCGTCGTGATACGACCAGTAAGGTTTTGGAGCGGCAGTACTGTTGTACTTTTGCGCAGCCTGTAGCATGTCTCGGGCAAACAAGCGTGCGTTATTCCAGTATTTGGTTTTGTTTTCTGGCATTTGCTGCGAGCGTAATGCCGCAATAAAGAAGCCAATGCGTACCGCATTATTAGGATCGAGCCATACGTGCGTATCGATCGTATTGGCAATAGGCACCCCACGCGTGGTTCGTTGCGGGAGTGATGTGCCAATCTGGGAGTTAATGATGGAGACTGCTTTTGCGTTATTGTCGAGCAATTTAGCCAAAGGTGCTTCATGTGCCTTGCCCAACCAGATCACCAAAGAGGCATCCTGTATGGCTTTGCGGTGTGCAGGCGTCAACTGAACGTCATGCCCGGATTGATTGCTTAATAATAGTTGCGGTTCTTCCACGCCTGCCGTAATTTTTTGGGCAATCAAATATAAAGGATGAGTAGATACAACCAAGGGACCTTGTGCCCAACTGGCAGCACTTAAAAGAGTCAAACAACAAATCAGCACAAAACGCAACATGAGCAAATTAAAACCTAGATCTGGAACTGTGTTATATTATAACAAAATTGCAAAAATTCCTAAGCCTAATCGTAACATCTATGAGTTCATGTTAATATTTGATAAAACTACGAGGTTGTCTTATGAGCTCCTGTTCCCACGAACATCACAATGCATTACATGGTGTCCATGACCATCACAATGTAGCTGCGCGTCTGGCTGAAGCAGAAAGCTTATGTGCCGCAGCGGGAGCACGCTTAACACCATTACGTAAAGAAGTTCTGGAACTGATCTTAAATGCATCGGGTCCGATGGGTGCCTACGACTTGCTTGCGAAAATTAAAAGCGACTCTGACCGCCCTGCTGCCCCGCCGACAGTTTACCGAACGTTGGATTTTTTACTTGAAAAAGGTCTAATCCATCGTTTGACGTCAATCAATGCCTATATTCCTTGTTGTCATCCACGTGAAGGGCATCAGGCTGCATTCCTGATTTGTACCGAATGTCATGTGGTAAAAGAAGCATCTTCTCAAGGCCTTACCAGCCAACTCAATCAGCTGGCCGCCTCTGATCAGTTCAGTGCGCAGCATACGATTATTGAAATTTCTGGAAAATGTCAGCAGTGCACCCAGCCGCGTTAACCTCTGAGCTTATTCGCTTAGATGGAATTTTTGTTCATCGCGATGACAGAGATATCCTTAAAAATATTGACTTTGCCTTGCATCAAAATGAAATTGTGACCTTGATTGGTCCCAACGGTGCAGGAAAGTCGACTTTAATTAAAGTATTACTGGGCATTACCAAGCCCACGCAAGGCAAAATCCGCACCGCCAAAAAACTCAAGATGGCCTATGTGCCACAAAAATTCAATCCTTCACACAGTTTACCACTGCGGGTAAAAGATCTGCTCGACCTAGAAAAGTGCAGTAAGTCGTTGCGGGATGAAATTGTCCAAGATACGGGTATTGCCAAATTGCTTTTAGCTAAAGTACAGCAATTGTCTGGCGGTGAACGACAACGTGTGCTGTTAGCACGTGCGTTATTGCGTCAACCGGATATTTTAGTTCTGGATGAACCAATGCAAGGCCTCGATATTCAGTCAGAGGCAGAGCTTTATGATTACGTACGTAGTCTTCCCGAGCGCTATGGCTGCGCTATTTTGATGGTGTCGCATGACTTACAGTGGGTCATGCAAGGTACACAGCGCGTGATCTGCCTCAACAAACATATTTGTTGTAGCGGCTTGCCTGAAAGTGTTCAGCAACATCCTGAATACTTGGCAATTTTTGGCGGTCAGCGCGTGCCCTATCAACATCATCACGATCATTGTGCCCATGGCGACCATGTGGAGCCTTGTACGCATCTCGATCACCCTCATATTCACCCCGAACCGGAAGCTTAATCCATGACCGAGTGGCTACAACTCCTTCTCCCCGCATGGACGATGGGCACTTTACTGGTATTCCTGACTGCACCGCTGGGCTGTCTGATGCTGTGGCGCAGAATGTCCTTTTTTGCAGACACCATGGCCCACGGCACGTTACTCGGTGTTGCGGTGGCAGGTGCTCTGAGTTTACCGTTATGGTTTGGCGTCACCTTGTTGGCTTTGTTGCTGGTGGGTATTTTATGGGTCTTACATGATCCACGCTTACCCAACGATGCTTTACTGGCATTGTGTTCAGCGACGCTACTCTGCTCAGGATTATTGTTTATTCAATATTTACCTAGCTTACGCCCTGAATTGCTCAGCTACTTATTTGGCGACCTGCTCACCATTAGCTGGGATGAATTACCAATCTTTGTGATCGTGATTGGTTTTGCGCTGTGCATTTTGTATCGGTATTGGCAAGCACAAATTCAGATCGCGATTGATCCAGATATCGCCATTAGTGAAGGTGTAAATGCCAAATGGCAACGCTTGATTTTCATGTTGCTGTTGGCCTTATTTACGGTGCTTGCGCTACGTGCTGTAGGTTCTCTGCTGATGGGCGCTTTACTGGTTATTCCAGCCTTGACGGCACGTCTGGTGGCGCACTCCCCTAAACAAATGGTGATCTGGGCATTTGTGTTTGCTCAACTGGGTGTGAGTATTGGACTCTGGTCCAGCGCGGGCTTAAACATTGCCACAGGCTTAAGTATTGTAATTTGTATGTCGATGTTGTTTATCGCAATTTTTCTGGTTCAAAAAATTAAGGCGCGCCGTCAGCAACCCAAATATTTATAAGTATCAGGGTTTAGTGCGTTTGATTGACCATGCTCAGCAAGAGCGCTGCGCCACTAAACATCACCGCAAAGCTGCGATTCAGATATTTTTGCTGTCGTGGTGAGCGCAATAAGCGCAGTACCTTGGTAGCCAATCCGGTGTATCCCGCCATTACAATCAAATCGATCAGCACCATGGTAAGGGCCATAATGCCGTACTGTGGTGCTTGCGGGCGCGCTAGATCAATAAATTGTGGCAATACCGCGAGCAAGAACACGATCGCTTTTGGATTACTGATATTGACAACAAAACCCTTGAGAATCAGACGCTGACGAGAAATTTCAAGTTGCTCGGAATGAATCTGAATCGATTGAACAGGCGCCGTCCATTGCAAATAGGCCAAATAGAGCAAATAACCGATTCCAAACCATTTCACCAGTAAAAAAGCCCACGGTGTTGTGGTAAACAGTACGCCCACACCGGCCGCAACGATTCCAATTTGCACCAAAAGTGCTAACTGTAGGCCAAGTGCGTTCCAATAGCCACGACGAAAGCCGTAATTCAAACCACTCGACATTGAGGCGATCGCACCTGCGCCGGGAGATAGACTAATCACCCAACACGCCAGCATATAGCCTATCCAAACTTGAAATGACATAACCTGAACATAAAGCAAAAATGGGATTATACCTGTTGTATGAATCCGATTCTAATCATCGATAAAAATATCGCTACCGCGTATTTAATATGCATAAAAGATACGGCACAATAGAGAAATATTGAATTTAAATAATGCTTTAGGAGTCACTGGTGACTGCACAATCTGTCATTCTTCCCCTACCCTCAGATCATGCGCGTTTTATTGTTTTAAACCTGGGCAGCTTGTCGGTAGAAGGCTTAAAGAAACAATTACAGGCTTTATTGACAACCCGCGATCGATTGATCACACAACATCCCAATGCGCAGATCAAAACAGGCGTAGCATTTGGTGCAGCTTTGTGGAAACAGCTTTATACACAGACTCCTGAAGGGTTTAAGACACTTGAACCGATTCACGGTACTTTTCATATGCCCGCAGTGCCCGCCGATCTCCTCATTCATATTGCCAGTACTCGAGCAGATATCTGTTTTGCTTTAAGTCAGGCTTTTTTTGAAGGCATACAGGATCAAGTAGAAGTTTTGGATGAACGTGTATGCTTTAGATACTTCGATGGTCGCGATATCACGGGCTTTATAGATGGCACTGAAAATCCACAGTTTCCAGACGATCGTGCAGAAACAGCATTACTGGGTGATGAACATACAATTTTTACAGATGGAAGTTTTGTTTTCGCACAGCGTTATGCGCATGACCTTGAAAAGTGGAAAAAACTCAAAGTTGATGCGCAAGAACAAGTGATGGGACGCACCAAACTGGAATCTATTGAACTTGATGACGATGTAAAACCAGATAATGCCCATGTTGCACGAACAGTGGTAGAAGATGAGGAAGGTGAAGAATTAGAAATTCTGCGCCATAGCCTGCCTTATGGCGATGGAAAAGGCGATCAAGGTTTATTTTTTATTGCCTATACCAAAGACCTGAGCAGAATTGATCAAATGCTAGAGCGTATGTTTGGAACCAGTGGTGATGGTATTCATGACCGACTGCTGCATTTTGTGACACCACTGGATGGTGCGTATTATTTTGCACCGAGTGAAGAGGTGTTGGAGGGTGTTTTGGAGGATAAATAGTTATCTTTCATCCAGTCTGAATTATAGTCTTGAAACAATTAAGAAAAACCTCGTTTGTTTTAATTAAGGTTTTTCTTAATTTTAACAAGCTAATTAATTCTATATTTAAATATAACAAATCATATCTATTACTTAATAATTCTTTAAGAATAAAATTCGCTCTTCTGTCATTTTTGTTTGGCATGCTAATGCCTCGAAATGACTTTCTCGTCCGTACTCTTCTTCATTTGCAACACATAAATTTTCTTTCTTCTTAATCCAATTTCTTTGAGATATTTTCAACTTGATTCTATCTTTTTCAGATAATTTTTCCATTTTTTTCTGATAAATAAAATTTAAATCTTTATCGAATTTTTTAAACTCAATGAGAAAACAATTTAATATATCATTAAAAATCAAACTATTAGGTTACATGTGACAATATCTTGATCTGCATGGACACACGAAGACATCAAAACTGATAAAATTAAAATTTTTACTTTCTTATTCAAATTTAGCATATTCTTAATCTTATAATTTTGATAATATTAAAAAACTTAGAACCATCCAATTCAAGAAAATTACTTAATAAATAATTACAATTAATATAAATAAGATTCAAAAATAATTAAGAAAAAATATTTATTTTTTCAAAATTTCATATATATTTAAGCAAATATAATTACAGAAAATTTATATTTTTTAAATTTATTTCATAATTATAAATTCTAGAAAATTCAGTAATCTTTTTACTCTTAAAGTTTAAGTAATCAACGCTATACAAAACACAACCTTGGGGCATAAATACATACTTACCAGTATTTTTTCCATTAATCAATTCATTCATAGTATAATAAACCTCTGGCTTTTCTCCAATATCATCGCCATATTCTTTCTTTATAATTTCCGAAATTTTTATAGATTTCAAATAAGGATAGTATTTAACTTCACTAATATTTGGATAATTTTTAGAAACTAATAAAATTGAATTTTTTCAATTTGACAAACAAAAATAGTTGTCTTTCGAGTTAGCATTAAAACTAAGCAAAAAAGCAAGTAAAAATAAATACTTAAATTTCATAAATTTTCAATCCTTAGCTTTGTAAATCCTTTTGCTCTATCTGCACCATACCCATCTATTTCTATATCTAATTTTTCTCTTTCTGAGTTAATCCAAAGAAAATTTTTAAATATTTTCATTTACCAAATATTAAAATTATGATTTTCAATAGTTTTTATCCAACCATTTTTTTATTGAAGCAATATTTTTATAATTGTAATAAACTCTCCCCTCAGCCATACCTTCAAATCCTTCTGATTTTTCATCAAATATATGAGTTATATTTTCCAATAAAACCTGATTGTTTGAATCAATTTGATAAAAATTAACCTTATAAACAAAACCTTCCATTTGTGGACTACAGCAATAATATGCAGAATTAAGAGTTATTAATAATGGCTGTTTATTTTTTTTCGACTTATATATACTAACAGCTAAAAGCTGAGGATCTTCCTTAGCAGCAAAATCATAATATTCATTCAAAAATTTTGTCTTTTTTGAATTCCCAATATAACTTTTTAAATATATACCTTTATCAGATTTACACGTATAATTATAAAATTTATAATCATTTTTCTTAAAAACACTCAAATTTATTGTTTCTTTCTTATCACACTTATCACCCGCAATTAAATTAGAAGAATATATTATTGAAAATACAATCAAAAGAACACTTATTAGTTTTTTTTTCATCTTGTAAAAACTCCTAGTTAAATAAAAATCTTGATTGCCAGAGCAAAATGTGTACGACGTTGAGAGTATGAGTCTGTAGCTTTATTAATTACTTTTGTAATAGCATCCACTTGTGCTCCAGTAGTTCCTTTATCAGCTATCTCATATAACTTATATTTTAACCAAAATCTAATAGCTGATCTAACTGCATATTTTGGTTGTTCAATTAATTTTGGGTTCTTTACAAAATCTACTTTTTCATCCGACCATATTGTCGAGTACATATTAGTTAAATCTTGATAATTATTTTTCCCTGTTAACTGTTTCAACCCCCTGCCCAGATATTTCCAACCATCACCAGGCGATGTATTACCTAACTTATATTGTGCATCTCGATAGTTATCATCATACATACGATTTGCAATTACTTCGCCATTTGCGGGTCCTTTTTCCTTTTTATACCCATCAATTTCAGCTTGTTTCGGGTGCGTTTTATAATATCCAATTTGCTTCAATGCCGTAGCACCCATATATTCAACTTGTTCTCTCAATGAGAAAGATGCTCCTACCTCTTGTCTAACTTGCGCCATAAAATGAGCTTGTCTTAAACGAGTATTCAATTTATAGCCTATTAAATCTCTATTCAATTCATCTAAAATTGGTTGCATTTTCGAAACTGATGCTTTTGGCCACATTTTTTTCATTTGATTCATCGTGATCAATATATCTTCTGAAATTTTCTTATCGATTTCTGGCTCATCCAGTTTTGTATTGCCCTTCGTTATATCAACATCTAAATGCAGCTCAAGAGACTTATTTTTCATTCGTCTGGCAAAATACGATATTGGTTTTAAGGGCTTTCCATCTGGTTTATACACTACAAATTCTAATTTTTGTCCGATCATACTTTGTAGTGGTAGCCTCCCATTAGATATACTGTAAAGCTGCTTCTTTCCACTTTCCAAAATCAACATTTCCAGATGTGTCTTTTCTACAATGTAGTCATTTCCATCTCGATCTAAAATTTTAATTGTAGTACTACTTTTAAAGTTAGCATAAGGTTCGTCTAACTTTATAATAATTGGCTGTATCGCTCCATTACCTGAATTACCTGAAAAATTAAGTTGAAATTCATCCTTAGAAGTCAATACAAGAACTTCTATATCACGATGAGGAGAGGATAGAACTTCTACAATGCCATCGTCATTCGTATACTTATCGGGTGAATTTCCTTTGCCTTTTGGTCGCGACTGAACAGGAAAGTTCTTCATAACTTTTCCATTACTATCTGTGATCTTAAAGACTGTACTTACAATCCCTTTGGCGGGCTTGGGCTGATTGACTTGATTATATTCAGCAATTGTTTTAGGTAGTTGAACCTTAAATGGATGAGTTGGTGATGAAAATGTAGAAGAATTGATGGTCTTAAATACAGTAAAATCTTTTTGTTTAGGGGGCCTAGCCAAAATCTCAATCGTGCGATTTGGAGAAGCTTGAAATACAAACACCCCTTGATCATTGGTTTTCTGCATATTGACTTTTGATGAGCCTTTATATCTTGACTGGACTTCAAGATTAGCGAAATAACTCCCAGATTTATCATAAAATCTAGTTGTAATCGTAATTAGATTGCTCATGGATGAAGATCCCCTTCTGTATAAACATCACCAGATTCACTTTCATTGTTGAGGGCTTCTTCCAGTAGTTCATCTGTATTTTCTTGATCAGATATTTCCTGCTTCATATGAATATAATCTGAGTTAAATGCTAATGCTGTAAACTCTGTTTCCTGTGAAGTATAAAATCGCAGAGAACTTATATTATTATCAGTATCGAGCTGGTCTGATTTTGTTTTTATGAGGTTGTTATTTTTGTTATCTAAAATAAAAATTTCTTTTATTCCTTCAGATTTTATATTCCAATTGTAATTAACTTTATTGCTGTAGAGTGTCTTTGCAGTAGGTAAACTAACCTTAGGAGCAACAACATTAGCACCACTCTCAAACCTATGCTGTCCCGCTTTAGCTTTGAATAATCCACCTGTTTTAAATAAAATATTATTTCCTATTTCAATTTGAGAACTCCCCCCTGTTAATATAATTTTTTTTGGACTGTTAATGTGAATAGTATCTTCAGTTGATATGACTCGAACTTCTTTTTTGGCTATTAAATCTATACCATCCGACTGAGCTTGTGCTTCAATTTTTTGCTTTGCAGCAATTATCTCGATACCCGCTTTTGCAGCGAATAAGCTCATTCTATTTTGTGCATGAGCAATAAGATTATTTTGAGTACTGAAATTGATACTTTCTTCTGCATAATGACTTATTTGTCCGTCAGCACTCAGATAGATGTCTGCATTACTGCTTAAGGCAATACTATCTGGAGCACTTAGAATCATCATCGCCTGTTTGAAAGCCGTGGCCTTACTCTGGTCTTCTTGTTCAATTTGTTCTACGAACTGTTTTAGCTTATCTAATCCTTCAAGTGGGTCAGTCTGCTGATTGTTCGCCACTTCACTTAAAGCTTTAACATTATTCAAATTGCCATTCAACTGATGGCTAGCTTCTTTGGCACTCAGATGCTGACTCTGCGCTTGTTCCTGCGCATAAGTACTAATGAGCATACCCTTGCCAGCACGAACCGCCCCATAATGATCAGTTCTCAGTTCAAAACCTTCCCCACGCCCCCGACTGGTTTCTTCGTTCTTTGGGTGGCTCAGATTTCCCAAATTTAGTTGGCTGGTACCATGACTGCTTTGTAGTTGTGCACTAATCTGACCCGTTGTGTCATCAAAACGTAGCTGATTAAATCCGCTTCCTGCGACTTCTTTGGAGCGAATTCCACTCAGGTTTCGCGTGGCAGGCAACTGGCCTTTTACATCAAATTTTGTAGGCGAGCGTTGTCCTTCATGGATACGCCCAATCACAAATGGCCGATCGACGTGACCATCAAAGAAATCGATGACCACCAATTCGCCTACACGCGGTAAAAATCTGGCGCCATATTGCTCACCAGCCCATGGTGTGAGCACATCGACCCAAGCCGAATCTGTATCATTTTCGTTCGAGCCCGCACCGGTATCATGCGCATGGTCTTCTGCTCGGGTAAATAAAAACCGAACCTTAATGCGCCCCCATTCATCCACGTGAATTTCTTCATTTTCCGATCCGACCACCCTTGCTCGCTGTGGATATACAGCGGGACGATGCACCAAAGGCTGATAATCGGGCACTAACTTGATTTGACGACGAATCAAGGACAACTGATTACCTTGACGCTCCTGATTTTGTAAAAAATTTAATGTTGAAGCTGGTTGAAGCCGTTCAACCTGCTGTTGCAGTGCTTTGGGCAAATTATTTTGATTGTAAAATTGCTTTTCATAAATCAAAAACTGTCGGTCTGCGCGCTCATGCGTATCTATTTCGGCATGTCCCTTCAGCTCAAACCAGTATCCGACCTGCGCGTCACGTACGCTGCTATGTGCAGTAAAATATTTGGCCTGAAATTCTTGATAGGCGGTCATATTCTGATTCAGTTTTTCGATTTGCTGCGCACTAGAAATGGTTGCTTGATCGGCACCTGTTAAATCGGTTGTCCATGCAGGTTCGATCGACCAAGCCTGTTCTAGACTTAAACTTTCGTTACTGTGCTGTTCACTGTGCAGATGCGCACTTTGAATCGATCCGTTTCCTTCATCTTGAATCAAGGCATCGGCTTGCCAGCGTTGTAGATATGTCGCGGTAGATTGTAATTGGCGATGCGCAACAAGCTGTGTCATGCTGTCAAAATATTCAGTGGCATGGCTGCGATGAAAACGAATCACTCCACGCTCAAGGGCTAAAAATGGCTGATTGTGATCAATCAATCGTAGTTTTTGAGGCGCCATTTCTTGCAAAGCATGTGCAACCACAACATGTTTTTCATCCACCAACCAGTTTATCCCTTCACTTCGCCATAAACGTGTGAGAAATTCATAGTCAGTTTCATTCATTTGTATACTGAGCGGGCGAATATCGTAGTCTTGGCTCAGACCGCTCAAATCAAGCGTTAAACTTGCTGCAAACAAGCGACTTTTACTTTGCCATTCTTTAAACAGAATTTCGCTGATTTCGGGTACACTTTTATTGATAAATACACGGCTGTTCCGCCGTTTATGCCAAAGTGCAGTCGGATCTTGTAAAGTCAGCGTGTAAATAGTTAGTGCACCATCACTTTGCCCTTGTGTTGCACGGGTAATAATGCCAGATGTTCTGGCGAGCGCACCGCTATCGGTCACTTGATCGACCGCCACCCGACATCCAATAAATTGTTTTAATGCGATGTGCGCATTGGTGGAAAGACAAGTCAGCTCAACACTTAAGCCATCATTTAGGGCATGTTTTCCCTCAATCCGCTGTAAAAAAACCTGCGCATTTAAGGCAGCATGACTAAATTGTACATGCACAGCACGTTTTAATGCCCCCAGTCCGAGCTGTTCTAACACCCCATTCATATTGCTTAACATGATCTAAATTCGTTTTTTAGTTTTATTGATATCAATTGCAAGCCATTCTAAAAAATACAGACCGTTTCGTCTACAGTTATTCTATACGGCGCAATAAAAAACCCCACATTCGACTTGGCAAATGTGGGGTTCAGGCTTGATCTATATTCGATTAGAACGGTACGCGTTTATAAGTACGGTATTCAGGCTTCCAAAATTCTTTTTCGATATTGGCAAGCAAGACCTCATCGGGGATATTCAGTGCAACACCGTCTTCAATTGCCGCTTGAGCAACCTTAAATGCAATACGCTTCGATACCGCCTGAATCTCTGAAATCGCAGGCAAAAGATCGGCGTTTGGATCATTTAACAACGGCGAACAATCGGCCAAGGCATTGCTTGATGCCATCAGCATATTGTCAGTCACCCGTTTAGCCCCAGAAGCAATCACCCCCAGACCAATCCCTGGGAAGATATACGAGTTATTACACTGTGAAATATTGTAGAGCTTGCCTTGATAATTTACAGGTGCAAACGGACTGCCGGTTGCAATGAGGGCTTTGCCATCTGTCCACTGAATAATATCTGCCGGCACGGCTTCAACACGTGACGTCGGGTTCGATAAAGGCATTACGATTGGGCGCTCTGAATTTTCATTTAGTGCACGGATCACTTCTTCAGTGAAAAGTCCCGGCTGCCCCGAAACACCAATTAACACCGTCGGTTTAGCATTTTGAACCACATCGAGGAGTGATATCACCTCTTCCACATTACCCCAAGCCGACACAGTGTCTGCTTTTTGTGCCAGCTTGCGCTGGAAGTCGAGTAAGTTGGGTTGGTTTTCTGTGATTAAACCAAAACGATCCACCATAAAGACACGTGCACGAGCCTCATCATCGCTTAGACCTTCAGCCACCATTTGTGCCACAATCTGCTCGGCAATACCACACCCTGCAGACCCAGCCCCCAAAAAGGCAATTTTCTGATCTTTCAGCTCTTTACCTGCCACACGACTTGCTGCAATCAGGCTGCCGACTGAAACCGCAGCAGTGCCTTGAATATCGTCGTTGAAGCAGCAGAATTTATCTCGGTACTTGGTCAACAATGGCATTGCATTTTTTTGTGCAAAATCTTCAAACTGAATTAAAGCATCTGGCCAACGACGGCGAATAGCAGTCAGAATCTGATCCACAAACTCATAGTATTCATCGCCACTGATACGTGGTTGACGCCAGCCCATATAAATTGGGTCGTTTAGCAATTGTTGATTGTTGGTTCCCACGTCAATGGTAATCGGCAACGTATAAGCAGGACTGATACCACCACATGCCGTATACAGCGACAGTTTTCCAATCGGAATCCCCATACCGCCAATACCTTGGTCACCCAGACCCAAAATTCGCTCGCCGTCAGTGATCACGATCACCTTCACATTTCGTTTATTGACGTTTTGCAAAATATCGTCGATATGCTCACGGTCTGGATAAGAAATGAAGACACCACGATGACGACGGTAAATGTCCGAAAACTCTTGACACGCCTCGCCCACGGTTGGCGTATAGATAATTGGCATCATTTCTTCCAGATGATCGTTGATCAAACGGTAAAAAAGTGTCTCGTTGGTGTCTTGAATATTTCGTAAATAAATATGCTTGTTGATCGCGTCGTTAAATGTTTCATATTGTTGGTACGAGCGCTGGCTTTGTTCTTCGATAGTTTCGATCACATGAGGAACTAAACCGTGCAAATTAAAATGGCTACGCTCTTCCTGAGTAAAAGCCGATCCCTTATTGAGAAGTGGGAGTTCGAGGAGGGTATATCCTGCATAAGGAATATAGAGGGGGTGTTTATTCGTATTGGTTTCAGCTGTCATTGCCTATCTCGTGTTTAGGGACTATTGCCCTAAAGGTTACTCGTCTATTTATCTACTGCTATAGCTTAAGCGTTTTTTAGGCAAAACAGGTATTTCGAAAATTTATAATGATATCGTTTACATTCAGCGCTCAAATAAGATTTACTTCATAATCCAATTTTATTGTTTTTATTGCCTGAAAAATCCAAATTGATCGGTCTATGGCAAAGCGTCCACTTTGATTGTCGGGAAATACAAGAATCCGAACAAGACCCTCACCTAAATCAGTCAAAATTTGCTATATTGGGCGTTTTTCTGCGACACATTCCTTTTAGATCGATATGAATACCGCCATACAAGCCGCTTTGGATCATGCAGTGCAGTCTCTTCAACACGAAGGGATTCTTCCATCAGATTGGATCAACAACAGTATTTTGACGCGTACCAAAGACCGAAGTCACGGTGACTTTGCATCCAATATTGCAATGGTCGGCGCAAAGGCGGCAGGAATGAAACCTCGTGATCTTGCAGAAAAGATCATGGCGGCATTGCCAGAAGTGGCGGACATCAGTAAAGCCGAAATCGCAGGCCCAGGATTTATCAATTTCTTTTTAAATGCCGATCAACGCTTTGCTGTGCTGGATCAAATTCAAGCGCAAGGGTCGAAGTTTGGTCAGACTCAAGTCAATGCCGCAAAAAAAGTACAAGTCGAGTTTGTATCGGCAAACCCAACCTCAAGCCTGCATGTGGGCCACGGCCGTGGTGCAGCCTACGGCATGACTGTTGCCAATTTGCTTGAAGCAACAGGTGCCCAAGTTGATCGTGAATATTACGTCAACGATGCGGGCCGTCAGATGGACATTTTGGCGACATCGACCTACTTACGTTATTTAGAATTACTTGGTCAATCTCTGGTTTTCCCTAAAAACGCCTATCAAGGCGACTACGTTAAAGAAATCGCGCAAAGCATTATCGATCAAGACGGCGATGCTTACGTGCACCCTGTTGCAGCGGTGTACCATGATGTGCCTGAAGATGTTCAGTTCGCAGCAGAACTCGATGCAGAGGGCAATAAAGTCGTTGTTTCTGGCGACAAAGAAAAACATATTGATGGCTTAATTGCCAATGCACAGCGCCTGACAGGTGAAGGCTATCGCGTGTTTCATCAAGCGGCACTCAAAGCCATTTTAGATGACATTAAAGATGACCTTGAAGAGTTCGGTGTGACTTTTAATCAATGGTTTAGTGAAGCATCACTGAATCAAAAAATTGATGAAGCGTTACAAACACTCGATCAACGCGGCTTTTTATACGAAAAAGACGGCAACATCTGGTTTAAATCGACTGAATTTGGCGACGAGAAAGATCGTGTGGTCAAACGTCGTAACGGTCAAACCACCTACTTTGCTTCAGACATTGCTTATCACCTCGATAAATTACAACGTGGCTATACCGATATTGTCGATATCTGGGGTTCAGATCACCACGGCTATATCGCACGTGTGAAAGCTGCAATTGATGCCATGGGCTTTGATTCATCTAAACTGACCGTATTGCTGGTGCAGTTTGTGAGCTTATGGCGTGGCGGTGAAATGGTACAGATGTCATCACGTTCTGGACAATTTGTGACCTTGCGTGAACTGCGTGAAGAAGTCGGTAACGATGCCGCACGCTTTTACTATGTAATGCGCAAATCGGAACAACACATCGACTTCGATTTGGATTTGGCCGTATCGCAAAGCAAAGACAATGCCGTGTATTACATTCAGTATGCGCACGCTCGTATTTGCCGTATGTTGGAAAAAGCACACAGCAACCAGATCGCGTTTGACCGCACACAGGCTCGTCCATTGGCAGAGCGTTTAAACCTCGATGCCGAAACGGAAATTCTGGCCAAACTGGCTGCTTACCCAGACATTTTGGTACGTGCTGCAAATGCCTACGAACCGCATCAGATTGGCAACTATTTAAAAGAATTGGCAGCGCTGTTCCATGGCTGGTACAACGAGCACAAAGTCTTGAATGACGACGATCAAACGCTTACACAAGCACGTTTATTGCTTTCAGTAAATGTACAGCAAGTTTTACGCAACGGCTTAGAATTGCTGGGTGTATCTGCACCAGAGAGTATGTAAGTTCGCTGATTGAAAGCGATCTGAGACGCTGTATTACAAAGAAGCCAAACAATAGTGTTTTGGTTGTTTAGGCTTCTATGTTATTGGTTATGTGGTAGAAATTATAAAGAGGATGTCCACGTGTTTGGAAAAACGCAACGCGGTGTATCTGAACGACCGAACAAGCCCAAGAAACCGTTAGTGCCTCGCTGGTTAGGCATGGTGGTGGCGATCTTGGTGCTGATGTGCATTGCTGTCATGCTGATGCTGTGGAAGCCGTGGAAACCTGTTTCGACCAAAAATGAAGTCACTTCGACCCATTATCAAGAAGAAGACACCAATCACGATTATCGCTTCTATGATCTGTTGCCTCAACAGCAAATGACGCCGATTCCGGATCAGGCTGTTCCAGAGACCAAAGATCAAAATGCTGCGGTGATTGTAGAAGCACCGCGAGAAAGTGCAGCCAGTGCGCCAACTGCATCGGGTAGTACGGCAAATGTGACTGCGGCGCCTGCGCCACAGCCTGCCAGCTTTATTTTGCAGGTGCGTAGCTATGCAGATCCTGACAGTGCTGATGCTCGTCGTGCTGAAATTATTTTAAATGGACTGTCTGCGGATGTGGTCAAAACAGTCGAAAACGGAAAAACATGGTACCGTGTGATTTCAGGGCCATATGAAACACAAGAAGCAGCTTTAGGTGCTCAACAAACCTTGCAACACAGCGGCATCGACTCGATTGTCGTGAAACGCTAAGACTGAATATGCTTTACATCCAAAGAACGCTTTACGCGTTCTTTTTTATCGCAATTTCATTTTTAAAGCTTAGGCCCGTTGATTGGATCGGATAAATGGCAATCCTTTGGGCTGGATAAACAGAATTAAATTGCCAAGTAAAATCAGCATCACCCCGAATACTGCACTCCACGTCCACTGATAACCTTCAAAAAAAGTTGAAATGGTCAGTGCCACCAAGGGAAACAGCAAGGTGCTGTATGCGGCAGGCCCTGCCCCGATCCGCCGGATCAGCATAAAATAAATTGAAAACCCCAGTACAGATCCAATCAGCGCAAGATACATCAAGGCAGACCAACCGACCACTGAACTCTCGGGTAAATATGATTGGCCGGTGAGCGCAATGATGACAGCCATCACGATGGCACCGTAGAGCATGGCATAGGTATTGGTGGTCAGGACGTCACAGCCTTGTTTCTGATGACGCAAACTAATCATATTCCCCAAAGAAAAACCATAAGTCCCCAATACACACAATAAAATTGCGCTCACGGTTTGCCAGTCGTTTTGCGTCGTTGCTAGGTCGTACCAAAATAAAGCGATCATGCCCAACAAACCGCAGATAAACGCAGGCAGGAAATAGGCTGAAATTGGCTGACGAAAAAAGAAATAGCTATTGAGCGTATTAAAAAGAACCGCCATAGAAAAAATAACGGATTCCAGACCGCTGCTGATGTAACGCACGGCGATGTAAAAGCAGATAAAATTTAAACTAAAAATACATAAGCCTTGTAACAAGCAAAACAGGTGATCATTGAGCTTCAAGCGAGTCAATCGTCTTGAAATCAGGAGCGCCACCATCAAGAGTGCACCCGCAATAAAAAACCGCCAAAATACCGCAACAACCGGCGCGATTTCAGCACTTTGGAAGGTAATTGCGATCCATGTCGTTCCAAAAATCAGCACCACCAAGGCATATAACACCGCGTTCATTACAATCTCTTTTTATCCAGTGTGCTAAATAGTATCCGCAGTGCTCATTTTAAATGCTTTCGTAGATTTGCGGCCACTTGCCTAATCTTGCGTTTTTTTACGAGACAACTTTTATCAAATGATGAAAAAAAGGATAAAATCATCGCATTATTATTTTTAATTCGCTACCGCATTTGGCATGAACTATCAAACCCTGTCGCAGTTGCAACAGCATAAAACCAAGTTACTCGATAGCCTGCAACTGGGCTCGGGCATGCAGTTGGCTGCTTGGCAAAACCAGCACGATCGGGTAAGTGTATGCAGTGATCACCATACCTTGAGTTTATATATCAAGGGCGGCTATGAAAGTTATAAAAAGACCCCACAGGGATGGCGTAATGGTGGTGGGCCAGATCGCTTTTGTTTAATGCCTGAGGGACAAGCCTCGACGTGGGACATTCGTGATCATCTGCGTTTTGTGCATCTGTACTATACCGATCAGCATTTAAAGCATGTCGCAGCACAAATTTGGGACAAAGAACCCGCGCACATCGAATTGGCAGAACAAAGTTTTGTCGAGGATGTCCAAATCAGTAGTGTTTATCGGCATTTTTTGCTCAATTGTGATTGGCAAGATCGCAGCAATCATTTACAGCTTAGCCACAGCGCCAGCTTACTGCTGATCTCTCTATTACAGCGTTATAGCAACGTAGAATGGCAATTACCGCGAGTGAGCGGCGGGCTGGCGCCGTTTATGCTTCATCGGCTAAAAGCATGGATAGACGAGCACCTCGCAGAAGCCATGACCTTAGCAGACATGGCAGCACAGACCGAACTGAGCGAATATCACTTTGCCCACATGTTTAAGCAGTCGACAGGCGTTTCACCGCATCAATATGTATTACAACAACGCTTGCAACGCGCGCATGACTTGGCGCTTCACTCAACCCAACCGCTTACCAACATTGCCCTGCAATGTGGTTTTAGTTCTGCCAGCCATTTTAGTACGCGTTTCAAGCAGTACTATGGCTATCGCCCTTCCGAATTACGGCTTGGGCGAGCCATCCCCGATTAATCATCCCCTTTCTCTTTGGCTCGCTGATAAGCCGGGCGCATTTCAATTCGCTTTAAAAATGCCCGAATATTTGGAAACTGCCCAGTTATTCGGGTTAGCAACGCATTCAGCGGAAAGCTCATTTGAATATCGGCGAAGCTAAATTCCCCAGCAAAGTAATCGTGTTCAGATAAATACTGCTCGATAAAGGCAATATGATCTTTTAAGCGTGGGCCAATAAATCCGGCTTTAACGCCATCGGTAATTTTGTTGGCGACCGGTCGAATAAAAAATGGAACATTTTTACCCACGTTATTCATCACCAGTTGAAACACCAGCAACGGCATCAGTGAACCTTCGGCATAATGCATCCAATAAAGGTACTGAAATGCATCGTCATCTTGTTGTGGCTTAAAACGTTGTGCCGTATCAAATTTGGTTTGCAAGTACTCCAGAATCACAGCCGATTCTGCAATGGTACGTCCGGCATCTTCTAAAATAGGCGCTTTGCCGAGCGGATGTACGCGTTTGAGCTCAGGTGGTGCTGCAAGGCTTGGCAGTCGTTTATAAAGCTTGATCTGATATTGCTGCTGGAGCTCTTCAAGTGCCCATACAATACGAAATGAGCGTGATTTTTCTAGATGGTGAATCGTCAGCATGAGATTTTCTTTTAGTCCTGATGTGTCTGATCTGTACTCTCCGTTATAGCATTAAGCCCATGACAATGGCATGGACTTAACTGTAAAGTCATTTCATTGAAACATCATGATTGAATGATGATTCTCATATCAACACTGCGCTGCAAGGTTTTAATCACTAATCTATTAACTGCACTTCGGGCAATACAACTTATTTGGATGCTCTCATCTGATCTGGAAAGGCAGGCGCTTCTAGTCGCGGACCATCATAATCTGGAATTTCACCAAAACGTGAGTCGTGATTGATCCATTGGTCACGGGCTTCACGTAATTCCTCGGTGGTACGTCCAACCAGATTCCACCACAATAAAATCGGTGTTTTAAATGGCTCTCCCCCGATCAGTAACACCCGATGACCTTGTGGCAATTCAATCTCAATTTCGCTAGCACCAGATTCGAGGACCAGCAGATTGTCTTGAGTGAGTTCGTGGCCATTGATCCATGCATGACCATCCAATGCCAAAAAACCATATTCGAATGTTGGATTCAGTGAAATACGTGTTTTGGTGTCTGCCTGTGCAGTCATGTCGACGCCGACCAGAGGCGTATGCACAGCCACAGGTGACTGTTGCTCCATAAACTCGCCCACCAGTACCGTAAACTTGATCTGATCTTGTTCTGTGTGCGGCAGATTCGGATAATGATCAAATTGTGGCGCCATATTGCGTTTTTCATCAGGCAAGGCAATCCATAGCTGAGCCGCATGCATTTTGGTCTCATGCTCTGGTGCTACCTCGGTATGCGAAATACCGTGCCCGGCTGTCATTAAATTAACCTGATATGGACGGATTAACTGCTTCGTTCCCAGACTATCGGTATGCATAATGGTGCCTTCGATCATCCAAGTAAAGGTTTGCAGGCCAATATGCGGGTGTGGCCCCACATCCAAGCCATCGCCTTGCGGAAAATGTACCGGCCCTGCATGATCTAAAAAGCACCACGCACCTATCATACGTTTGTGACGGCTGGGTAAGGCTCGTTTAATGACCGTGCCTTGACCGATTTCTGCACGACGAATGGGAAATTCCTGAATTGATTGAGGGGCGGATGATTCGCATTGTTGTGAATCAGAGATGTCCGTGTCATGGTTGGTGGTCATGGTTTTTTATCCTTTATGATCTTTAATCATATTTTTTCTTTTCATCGGTGCTGAAAAATGAGAAGTATCTTTGAGCATAGCCTGTCTGGTCCATCGGGTCTTTGGTGGTTAAGTAACTATTTGAGGGTTTGGCTTGAATCACAAATATAGATTCTTTCAAGCCATTTTTAGCTCATCTCTTGACGTACTCTCGCCTCTCATTTTTCTATCAGTTTCTTCTTCTATCTCGACATAAAGCGCATAAAAATAAATTCATTCTTTGCTATTTTTCAATTAAATTGAAAAGCCAAAATTTTTAATTAGATTTTCTAATTGATCCACTCTGTACTTTTTTATTGAAGCGTCAAGCCTTATGACTCGTCGAAATGTGTTGGTTTTACTTTGGGTGCTTCTTCCTGCGCTGCTTACAGCAGGTATTTTATCGATTGCTGGAAATCCTTCCGATGGTATTCGCCTCGGCTTACTCTCACTTCCAGGAGCATGGCTGATTTATCGTGCGATATCACGCGCTCGGTTGGGCTGGAAAGTGGCAGTTATTTGTTGGTGGCTGGTTTTTCTCGGCGATGCCAGTTTGCGCTCATTGAGCTGGTTTGTGTATCAAAGTGATACCGATGCTTATTTTATTGTGCAAGCGATTGCCAACACCACAGTGCAAGAAGCGCTTGAATTTCTTCAATTGCATGCTCAAACGTTACTCTTGGCGAGTTTGGCATTTAGTATCGGTTTTATCTGTTATTTCTGGGTCTGTTTTAAACCTACTTTCCGCGACTTATCAGCGCATGTCTTTCAGGTTCGACTCAATCGTTATTTGTGTTCGTTTTTAGGTGTATTGGCGCTAACTAGTTATCTGATCGAGCCATCGCGTGCCCAGCATCCGGTGCTCTATTGGACAGACTATTATTCTAAAATTCAAAATTTTAAGCAGCAGATCGATACCCATCAGCAGATACACGATGTATGGCTGGCAACTGCCAAACATAAGTTGGTGCTCGATAACCAGCAGCCTCAGTCGCAAACGCATACCCTATTGATCACCGATAGTGTTACCAGCAAAAATTTTGGTGTGTGTGGTTATCCGCGTAATACCACGCCAGAGCTAGAAAAATATAGCAGCTCTTTTAAAATTTTCTGTCAGGCCTTTTCACCAGCGGCATCCACTATTGGCGCACTGAAAATGAAACTGACCGAGGCTCGTCACGTCGAGCAAAGCCAGTATGCCACCGAAAGTGTGCTGGCTTATGCCAAGGCCGCAGGCTTTAAGGTGTACTGGATCAGTAATCAAAATGACAGCTATATTTCCTCGCTTTTTGGTTCTTTTGTGGATGAGCAAATTTATACCAATCATCGCTCAGGACGTAGCAGTCATTCTTTTGATGAAAAGCTTTTGCCGGTGTACCAAGAAATCTTAACGCGTCCAGAACCCAAAAAACTGATTATTGTGCACATGCTCGGTGCACATCCAAATTATCAGCTCCGCTATCCGCAGCAGTTTGATCGCTTTTCATCAGAAGGTACCGACGCTGTGGAATCACAGCTAGAACAAAACGATATTGGAATGCTGGTTCAACAGCAGCGCAATTATTACGACAACAGTATTTTATATCAGGACTGGTTGATTGGTCGTTTCTTCCAAACCTTACAAAAAAATGATCACGCACAGCGGCGCTCATTTGTTTTTGTGTCCGATCATGGCAACGAAGTGGGTCATGAGATCGACTTTGCCGGCCATAGTCCAAATACGCAAGCAGGTTATCAGGTGCCTTTAATTGTTTGGCATAATGGAATAAAAGGCACAGGCGTCAATTTAACCTCCCCCATCAATACTGCCGATGTGGATCAAATGATGATGGAGCTGATGGGCTTACATGAGCGCAATCCTCATACGCATGATTCATTGCTCAGTCATAATTATTTATTTCATCCCTCTTCAAGCTGGCCCTACTGGAAAGCGACAGCATCGTCTTAAAATTACCACCGACTTAAAAGAAAAAAGAGCGCCAATTGGCGCTCTTTTTTTTAAACTTTAAGGGATTTCAACTTCACTACCACGAGCAAGCTCTTGTCGTAAATTTGGCAAAATGCGATGCATTTTGAAAGCCCAACTGCCGCGAGCAAGCTCTTGTCGTAAATTTGGCAAAATGCGATGCATTTTGAAATGCCCAACTGCCGCGAGCAAGCTCTTGTCGTAAATTTGGCAAAATGCGATGCATTTTGAAATGCCCAACTGCCGCGAGCAAGCTCTTGTCGTAAATTTGGCAAAATGCGATGCATTTTGAAATGCCCAACTGCCGCGAGCAAGCTCTTGTCGTAAATTTGGCAAAATGCGATGCATTTTGAAAGCCCAAATTTACTCCCATTCAATGGTAGCAGGGGGTTTAGACGACACGTCGTAGACAACACGTGAAACGTCTTTAATTTCATTCATGATACGCGTTGAGATCTTATCGACCAATTCGTATGGTAAGTGTGCAAAACGCGCGGTCATGAAATCGACTGTTTCTACAGCACGTAACGCAATCACCCATGCATAACGACGACCGTCTCCGACCACGCCCACAGATTTTACAGGTTGGAACACAGCAAATGCTTGTGCTGTTTTGTCGTACCAACCACTGGCACGTAATTCCTGCATAAAGATGTCATCGGCAAGGCGAAGAATATCGGCATATTCTTTTTTCACTTCACCCAAAATACGCACACCCAAACCAGGACCTGGGAATGGATGACGATAAATCATGCTATGTGGCAAGCCCAATGTGGTGCCCAGTTTACGCACTTCATCTTTAAACAAGTCGCGTAATGGCTCAACCAAATCAAACGCCAAGTCTTCTGGTAAACCGCCCACATTATGGTGCGATTTAATCACATGCGCTTTACCTTGTTTGCTGGCTGCAGATTCAATCACATCAGGATAAATTGTGCCTTGCGCCAAGAATTTTACACCGTCAAGTTTACGTGCTTCTTCTGCAAACACTTCAATAAACTCGCGGCCAATAATTTTACGTTTTTTCTCTGGATCAACTTCACCAGCCAACGCAGTCAAGAAACGCTCTTCAGCATCGGCACGGATCACACGGATGCCCATGTTGTCTGCAAACATTTGCATAACTTGATCGCCTTCGTTTAAACGAAGTAAACCGTTGTCGACAAATACGCAGGTCAGTTGATCGCCAATTGCCTTGTGCAGCAATGCTGCCACCACAGATGAATCGACACCACCAGATAAACCGAGCAATACTTTTTCATCGCCAATTTGCTGACGCAGTTGCTCTACACGCAAATCGATAATGTGTTCCGGTGTCCAGAGGCCGCCACATCCACAAATTTTGTGAACAAAGTTAGACAATAATTCTGCACCTTTAGCGGTATGTGTCACTTCCGGATGGAACTGCACGCCATAAAAACGGCGCGTTTCATCAGACGCAGCCGCAAACGGACAGCTTGGTGTACTTGCAGTAGTCACGAAACCTTCTGGTAAACGACCGACTTTGTCGCCATGGCTCATCCAGACATGCAGCTGGTTCTCACGATCTTGTAAATTACCGATCAGTGGGTCACGGTGCTGGATATCCACTTCGGCATAACCAAATTCATGCACAGTACCCGGTACTACTTGGCCGCCCAGTTGCTCTGACATGGTTTGGAAACCATAACAAATCCCCAATACCGGTACACCAAGCTCAAAAACAACTTGAGGCGCACGTGGACTACCTTCCACATGTACACTTTCAGGTCCACCCGACAAGATAATGCCGTTCGGATTAAATGCACGAATGTCTTCTTCAGACATATCAAAAGCATACATTTCAGAATATACGCCGGCTTCACGTACACGACGCGCAATCAGCTGGCTGTATTGAGAACCGAAATCCAAAATTAAGATACGATCATCAGTAATGTGAGTATTGGTTGTCATGATTACACAACTATGCAAGGCAACGAGAGAAGCGCAGTATTCTAACATTTTTCACTGTACCGCGCACGCTCTTTCCTTCAACAATCAAACTCGCTAAAAGAGTCGATGAAATACAAGGATTTACTTAATTAATGTGCGTGCGTATAACGCTCGATTTGAATCACCTCAATATCGGTCGGTTTATAGCGATGTGTATCGACTTCACCCACCACACGAACATGATCACCGACCTTCAAATTGGCCTGTCGCCATAGATCATCGTCAATCTCCACACCAATGCGACCGGTCGCATCTTGAAACTGATAATGATCGCCTTTGAGGTGCTGGATAATCTGTCCAATCAGAGTAATGCCTGTTTCGTCTTTAAGCTGAGCGATTTGTTGCACATTCACTTTATTTTTAGCCGCTTCTTGAATAATCACATGATCATCCTTACCCGCAAAGGCCATCGATGAGGCCGCTAAACCGACCATAAGCGACAATAACTTCGTTGTTTTTTTCACAGATCATCTCCTTTTATTATTCAACTCGTTGTGATCTAAACAGAATTTTACGAGATTGTCGGGTAGAGATTTGTAAGAGGCAAATCAAGCCGCTTGATCAATGTTACTTTTCAATTGCGGTATCGATACTAAACTTGCCTGCGCCATGTAGCATCAAGAAAAATAACCCACCTGCCATCGCAAAGTTTTTCATAAAGTTAATGGCTTGTGCACTATCGGCGCCTTCATGAAAAATAAATGCCGTGATGATGCTAAAAATTCCTAGACCAAACGCTGCAAAGCGGGCCTGAAATCCAAACAGTAACGCCAGACCACCACCAAGCTCTACCAGAATCGTCAGAGGTAGTAATGCTCCCGGCACTCCCATAGACTCCATATAACCTACTGTTGCAGTATAAGCAGTCAGTTTGCCCCAACCCGCTACGACAAAAATATAAGCCATCAATACACGGGCCACCAAGCTGACCACACCATTTACACCGTGATGAGCGACTGCATTTTTAACGATAACATTTGGATTAAACATCAGATATACCTCATTATTTGAACATGTTTTGGAATACTGAGATTCTAAGTAGAATTATTTTTGCAATAAATATGATTAAAAATACAAATTGTTCTATTTTAAGAACAATAAATCTCTTTCAGATTGTTACTTTATCGTACTGACTTTCCGGTACAGCACTGTTAGGATTTGGATACAATTTTGCACTTTGATGCCCCATGGAACTCTTCGATTTTATTTTACATGTTGATGACCACCTCCTTGAATTCATTCGAAATTATGGAGTCTGGATCTATGCCATCTTGTTTCTGATTATTTTTGTAGAAACTGGTTTGGTGGTCATGCCGTTTTTACCAGGTGATAGTTTATTATTTGCAGCCGGTGCGCTGGCTGCCTCAACCGGTGCCATGGATCCTTGGCTACTGGGTTTGCTGTTATTTATTGCAGCGGTGCTGGGTGATACGTTGAATTATCACATCGGACGCTTTATCGGACCGCGTGTGTTTGAAATGAACTCTCGTTTTATCAACAAGTCACATTTGGTCAAAACCCATGCTTTTTTTGAGCGTCATGGCGGTAAAACCATTATTTTTGCACGCTTTATTCCGTTTGCTCGTACCTTTGCGCCGTTTGTAGCAGGCGCAGGCAGTATGAATTACAAATTTTTCCTAAGTTATAACGTCGTGGGTGCCTTTTTATGGATTGGCTCGTTTATTACGCTTGGGTATTTGTTTGGCAATATGCCTGTGGTCAAAGACAATTTCACGCATTTGATTTTTGGCATTATTATTTTAAGTATTTTACCTGGCGTGATCGGGTTTGTACGCCAAAAATATCTAAATAGACGCCAAACCTTGCAAAAATAAACGCTTAAAAGAATCTAAAAATCACCGGAAGCATACAGACCACCAACAGCAAGGCAGAACCTTTATACAAATGTTCTGCCCGCACACCACGAACATTTCCTGCCAGCAAAGCACGCCCAAAACACATCCAAAAGAACGCAACAGGCAACAAAATCAGGCTAAACAATATAAAGACATGCACGGTATTGTAGAGCGACTCCCAAGTTTCGGGCGGGAAAATACCCGCAGCAAACAGCAAAGCTTTCGGATTTTTTAAACTGGCAAAAAAGATCTGACGTGGCTTAATTGAGATGTGTTGCTGACTATGACGCTCAAGATGTGAACTTTTCCATAAATTAAATGCCAGCCAAATGACATACATGGCACTAATGGTATGCAAAATCGGAATCAAAGCAGGCCAGATGGGTTCACCCAAGTGAATAAAAATGGCCCAGAGGCTAATGCCATAAATGTATCCCAGCCACTCTGCTGGCACCGCATAAGCTGTTTTTACAATACCTTGCTGGTGGGCAGCACTGGCCAGCAGGGCGTTGGTTGGCCCTGGAATCAACAGTACCGCGATCATCGCGATGACAAAAAACCAACTCTCAATCATGCAGTATCCATAATGATGAAGAAGCAGCACACCTTATAGGAAAGTCATTTCATCTGACAAGTTTTATACACTGACCGCACAGGAAAATCGACACAAAAACAGCAGTACTATTTTATAAGATTATAATTTTTATAAACAATTTTAATAATATTTTGAAAAACTTAATTTTCGGTTTTACACCAAACTTGTGCGTAAAACCGAAGGCTTACGATAAAAAGCTTATCGTTTACCGGTCATAATCGGGCAATTTTTAAACTGTGCAGCTTGAGCAATCGCCTGCTGCTGGCCCAAAACACGAGATAATTCCGTGTTTTTGGTTTCAGATGAGTGACCAAGATTAACCGAAACCGACGGTCCAAAGCCCCAACCGCCACGTCCCCAACCACCACCGAGTCCTAAGCCAACACCGACACCTGTACGTTTGGGTGTTTGTACGCCGCTGTTAATATACGTCTGAATCCGATTGTATTCACTTTGCAATTGCGAGCAATTAAGTGATTGATACTGCGTAGGTGAAACGTAGGTGGGTTTTACAGTGGTTGCACATGCACCGAGCAGTAAACTAGCGGCCACTAAAGGCACAACATTTAAACCTTTCATATATGATTCCCTTTAAAGCGATTCGATTTCCCTGAACAACGCTTGATAGGCCAAGGTCAGTTTATGTTCAGGTGCCAAATGAACCAACGGCAAGTTCTTTAGATGTGATTCCTTCATCAATACTGAAGGCGGCAACATATGATTGAGTACAGGTAAGCCTTCATCTTTCAATTGTTGCACCACTTCGCGTGGAAGTTTGGCTTGTGCCTGAAACTGATTGACCACAATTCCTTCAATTTCGAGACGATCATTATGATCATCTTGGGTTTCGATCACATTTTCAATCAATGTTTGTAACGCACGTTTGGAAAATACATCACAATCAAAAGGGATCAGGACACGATCGGCCGCGATTAATGCCGATAAAGTAAAGAAATTGAATGCGGGCGGCGTATCAATATAAATCCGGTCATATTGACCAGCAAGTGAGGTAATCGCATCACGCAATTTATAAATTTTATGCTTGGACTCGAGCGCATGTTCAAGACTACCCAGTTTTGGGCTAGCCGGAAGCACATCTAATTGAGCAAACGCGGTAGGATGAATAAAACTGTCGAGCCCTTTGGCACGCGATTTCAAAAGTGAGCCGATGGCATTGCCAATCAAGCCCTTGGGCTGATTTCCACCGAGTACATCGTCGTAGAAATTTTCAATATTGGGCTCAAGTACGGGTTTGTCTGCCGCATAGGTGGCCGCTTCACCCAGCAAATACTGGGTGGAGTTGGCCTGTGGGTCAAGATCGATTACTAAGGTTTTAAAATGCTTGGCACTGATTGCGGCCAGATTTACCGTAATACTGGATTTTCCAACCCCACCTTTTTGATTGAATACCACTCTTGTCAGCATACTTCCCCCGCTTCGTGTTTATTTTTCTTTCGTACACAGTTTAACCCAGCATACGAAATAAAAGGAAAAGTATGTCAAACAATTAGTTAAAAACTGGTTTGATGATCACCAGACTCATGATTGCCACAAATGCAATCGCCCCCAAGAATAGTCCGGCACGACGTTGGACCAGTAAAATTTGATTATCCTTTTTAAAGGCTTTCATGAGCGATGACAACAGTACCAAAAACAGAACCATCTTGGCATAAAACCAAGGCTGAACCTGAAAATGCTTCATAAACAGCAATACAACACCCGTTATCAGCACAATGCTATAACTTAAATGTTGCAAGGCTGTGAGCGGCACACGGGCAATTGGGTTGGGCTGCTGATTTTGCGTACCGATAAATAAGGTGAAAGCACGAGCGACAAAGACGACCAGTGCGACGGTCACCGCAGTCATATGAATTATTTTAGTGATGAGATGCGCATCCATATTTTATCACCTCAACGTTTCGGTGCATGTGCACAATCTGGGCTATCTGGTGCCTGCCCTTGCCACTCTTGAGGAACATAAGCATGAATGGCCAAAGCGTGAATACGTGCCGGGCTCATTAAATCGGCAGCTAGCGCATAAACTTTCTGGTGACGCTGTACCAAACGTAATCCTTCAAATATCGGACTGACCACCACAACTTTAAAATGGCTTTCTTTTCCCGGAAAATATCCTCCATGACCGGCCGACTCATTGATGACCTCAAGATGAATAGGATTCAGTGACATCAATCGCTCTGTTAATTGCTGTTCAAGGCTCATGCGTTTTCCTTTTATAGATTCAACTTCTAGGCAGTATATCGTGTTCTCTCTGTTTTCATTGATCATTTATTGAATACCCGCCCAAGAAATCACATTCATTTTCGATCACCTCTTAGCCAATACGGGACGTTTTAAGCCTATACTGCCTTTATTTTATTCAATCAGTCGATTTATTTGCATAAAGGTGTTGACCCTTGTTTTTCTTAATGTATTATAGGCGGCACGCGGGAATAGCTCAGTTGGTAGAGCACAACCTTGCCAAGGTTGGGGTCGCGAGTTCGAGTCTCGTTTCCCGCTCCAGATATTTTTTGTGAAAGTTTTTGATTAAAACTGCTCATTTTGCGGGAATAGCTCAGTTGGTAGAGCACAACCTTGCCAAGGTTGGGGTCGCGAGTTCGAGTCTCGTTTCCCGCTCCAGATTCTAAAAAGCCCTCATCGAAAGATGGGGGCTTTCTATTGTTGCTTTTGTTATATTTTTAAAACCCGAATTTCTTAGGGATTCGATTCAATAATAAATATTCTTAGTGAAATATATATTTTGTGAGCAATATGTAAACATGGCGTAACCATCACCATGAAGATAGTCACAATTAAACTTAAATGTCTTCAATAGCCTATCTTTTTGTTCTACTACAGGTAAAATTATCTTACTCTATTACAAAGCAGCAGCAAGCGACTTTTTGATTAAAGTTATCTTTTTATTTTTAAAAAGGAAAAATTTAAAAATTAATTTAACAACTTCAAATTAAATATAACTCTGTACTGCAAAAAATATTAAATTAAATTTTAAGTAAAATTAATAAAATTTGAAAAGTATATTTCTACATTATCTATTAAATTCATTAACCCATCTTGAAATAGTACCGATACTTCCAATATTAAACTCTTCAACAGCCTGAATATAGGTAATTTTTCTATCCAATATATTAGTAACCACTTTATATTTAAACTCATCAGTATATTTTTTTCTATCATATTTAGAGTTAAAATTCTTGCTGGTGGAAAAATTATACAAATAAACCCATTGCCTAACAACACTACTATCAATATTAAACTTTTTAGCAGTTTTTTTATATCCATCATTTGGAGAATTCAAATATGTATAAACAACTTTTAATTTAAAATATTTACTATATTTTGTCATAATTTTTAAACCATTAAATAATTGACTGTTTAAAAGATTAAACAGCCAAAAATAATCAATCTATCTTACACTCACCAATAACATCTTGATAAACCAAATTGCTATCATTATCTGGTAAAGAGTAATTTATAAAACAAGTTTTATCTCCCCAAATTACTTTTAAATAGCCTTTATCATTAATACCAAATGTTAAAACTTTTGAATGATTATCAATTAAACCTAAAAGTTTTGAATTTTGATCAAATACTTGGGCTCCTAATGGAATAGTTTCTCCCATTTCGTCATATAATTTAAATTGAATTCTTCGACCTGATGTAGAAGAATATTTAACTTTGGTAATCGAACCACGAGTAGGAACTACAACTTTAGAGTTTTCATCAATTTCAGTATCGGTACCAAGTGATTCAGTATTTAGATTAATCCAATTATATCTATAAGGTTGAATATAGGGTAATATAGCAAAGCCTTTTTTATTTGTTTTAACACCAGGCCAACCTGATATAGTTGCATTCTTAACATTTGGAATTTCAATAAGACTAAATGTATCTCCAACGGGTTGTCCGAAAGTAACACCACCAGCATGAGCCATTATAGAGCCAGAAGCACTAAAATTAATTTGTTCAGTATTTTTTCCTTTATTAAAACCACCCTGTAGTTTTAAAGTTGACATATCTGTATTGAGAGAAAATCCTGTAGTAGTCCCACTTAACTCATTTTGACTTAAATTAGCCATATATCCAAACTTAGAATCTGAATTTATAAAACCAGATAGCGTTGATTGATAGGTCTCTCCCCCAGATTTTGAGCTAACAATAGAATTTGATAGGTTATGAACAGATCGTGCTTTACCTAATGGGATATTCATAGTTAAAGTAATTTGTGTATCATCATTATCGTAGTAGCTATGACTTTTTATATGAGATATTGCAGCTCCATAACTGAATTTTTGATTACTACCATTAAAACCGATTTGCCAATTTGTTGTAGGTTTGATATATCGCCAATATGTAGTTTCATCCATAGATATATAAATAGATTTATTATTGAACAATGTCTGATTTACTCTTAAGTTAAATCTACTTTTTTGTGAGTTTTGATTACTAATCGTCTGAACAAACTGAAGATTTTTGTTATTATCAATAACATGTTGATTAAAAGTTCGAAAACCTTCAGTTGAATAGCGATAACCAGCAACTGTAAATGTTGTATTAGTTGAATTAAGAGTTTTTGAATACAATATCCTCGAGCTAAATCCTTTATCATTTTGTCCTTTATAATTCTTTGAACTACTTGTTGTCACATCAAAAGAAATTCCACCTATAGCTGAATTTATTCCGATTCCTGTATTTAAGCCAAAGTAATTAGAAGAAAGTATTAAACCACCAAAACCTGTCAAATTATTAAAAAGACCATATACACCAGTTCCATTAATAAATGATGGTGAAGGAAGATCATCTAAATTATATTTTCCAATTGTAAAATTGTATCTAAGATTTCCTTGCCTAATCATCACAGGCTGATATGAATAAGATTGTTTATATTCTTTAACTCGACCGTCAGACTCAATAATTCGCACTAAAAGATCACCGTTTGATCCACTTGTGTTTAGATCTCTAAATTCAAATGGTCCAGGAGGCACAGAATTGGAATAGATAACATAGCCATTTTGTCTTATTTCGACCATAGCGTTTGTTTCAGCTATCCCTCTAACAACTGGTGCATAGCTAAGTTCACTGTTACTTAGCATCCCAAGCTCAGAGCTAATTTGGAAACCTTTAAAACGTGAAGATTCGAATATTTCACCCGAAGTATATAACTCTCCTATAGAAATTTTACTCTTTAAGAAATTGATATCTCTTTCAGCATACAAACGATTACTTCTAAATTCATATTTAGTATTTGAACCACCATTTAACGTAGACTCATTTCTAAAACGCCAGCCAGCTAAATTAAAACCATTTCTAAAATTGATATTAAAAAATTCATTTTCAATATTATAATTTTTTGATTTATAGAAATTACTTTGATAATCACTGAAAAAAGCTGACATACCACTGTCCCACAGAGAATTATCAACACGATCAGTAGCATGTGCAAGATAAGCTTGAGGAATTGAAATTTTTAATTCCAAATTATTCATTTCAAAATTCATAGATGATCCTGGTATTAAAGAAATAATACTCTGAGAATCAATTTTTAATAATTTACTAAGCTCCGTATTATTAGGTACTTTGTTTAAATCCAAACCAAAACTTTGTAAAGTTTTTAAATCTATTACTGATATAATTTTTTTATTTGAATTAACTTCAAGAAAAATTTTATCTCTCTTTATTAAAATATCATTTAAATATATATCAGAATCGTAAAATCCTGGCTTAAAGTAATCATTACTTTTAAAGCTATTTATATCTACCTTTTCTGCTACTGAATTAAGAAATGTTTCATCAAATTCTACTTCTGATGCTTGTGCAAAATAAAAAAAACCAGATAAAATAAAAAGTATAGTTAATTTAAATAAATTAGATACTTTATTAAAGATAAGACACATAAAAAAATCCCCAGCTGTAATTAGCTGATCTGGTAAAACAATTGAAAACAAACACTAAAAAAAAGTAGCTATAAAGTCAAATTTCTATTTTCTAATTACTTTATTAAAAATCAATTTACTTGGTCCGTATATTAAAAAATGCATTAAACCACCTGCTATAGCTAAATTTTTCATAAATTCGTTTATAGTAATTGGATTTTTGTCACAATGAAAAATATAAGCTGTGGCTAAACAAAAAAATAAAAGAATTAAAGCAAATAAGCGTGTTTGAAAACCAAGAAGTAATGCCAAACCACTAATAAACTCGACTGAGAAGATGAGTGGTAAAAATACGCCAGACACGCCCATAGCCTCCATATATTTTACAGTAGAAGAATAATTTAAAATCTTGTACCAACCTGAATAAATAAACAAAGAAGAAATCAATATTCTTGAAAGTTTATAAATAAAGTAAGTAGACTTAGTACAAACTATTAATTTTTCAATTAAAAAATCTGGATTAAACATAAAACCCCAAATAGATCAAATATAAATTTATACAACTAAACTTGATTTAATCCTATCAAGACCACCAAAATCATTAATACTATCAAACTCAATATCAGTATCTTCTTTAGTATCATTAAAAGATTTTTCTAATTTTATACGCCGAACTTCAAATGGATTTATCATTCCATTTTCAACCATGATAACATTATTATAATTACCTTTTGAAAGGTAAATTTTTGATTGAGCGATTGTTATATGATATTCTGACTTGTTATTAATAATTAAATAAACATCATTTTTATTTTTTTCTAATGTAAATTCTAATCTTTTAGCTGCAGTTGACTGAGACCCATTTAGTTTATTAGGTCTATAAAACATTTTAATTCTCTGTCGTACAGCTAGTGATATAGAATTTTCTACTTTTGATTTTTGAGGAATTTCTTGTACTATCATCCATAATACTGATTCACGATCCTTGGGCAAACCATCTCCTTTATAAAATAGTCTAAGTTTTTGCTGTTTTTCACCATCTATCCTAACTAATGATGGTGTAACAATAAATGGAATATTATCAGAAGATATTGAATCAGACTCCATCCAAGACTGAATCATTACTTCGTTAATATCTTTATTTGTGACTATGAATGAAGATTCAGCTTCTTTAGCATTATAAATGAGACGTGTTCTATCTAAAACAATCCCAGCATATACACAGTCTAATGGAAGAATAAAAACAAATAGAAATAAAAATCGACATAATATAGACATTTTAGAATTCCTCAAAAAGGGAGGAATTTCCTCCCTTTATTCAATTACTCATAAATTAAAGTAAAAGGTAATGTACCATTAGCAGTACCAGCTGCTTTATCTGCACCATTCGCCACGTAACCTGCACGTAGGTTTAACTGTGCTGAATAAGTAATGTTTTCACCACTACCAGTTGAAGTCAAACTACCTGTAATATTCTCATTCCCTGATAAATTAATAAGGTTCCCATTATTATTAAATATACCGATACCAACACCAGTTGCTGTACCCGTTGTTTTCAAAAGAGAATTATTATTTGTATCTAGTCCAGATCCACTAACTGGGTCAAATTGTACCTTTACAGTATTTAAACCTGATGCTGTTCCACCACAATTAAGATTCAAATTTATAGTTTTTGCACCTACAATATTGGTAGCAGAAGAATCTCCAAGAGAATCCATACTCACAGAGCCCAGCCCAACACTAATAGTTTGGCTACCTTGATTTCCTTGAACTTGTGTACCAGCGCCTGGAGTTACGGCACATGATGCTGCTGTGATATTACCAGTAAAATTTATTACACCATCTGCTGCTGATGCAAAAGAACAAAAAGTTGCAGTTAATGTAAAAAAAGCTAATTTAGCTGCGTTAAAAGACATAAGAATTACTCTAGTTGTTTGGGGCAAATAAATTTTAGGGAAAGTAATAAAAAAAAAATATAAGAAAATTCTTATATTATTTATTTGATAATAAATTAAACGGAAAGAATTAAACATTAATATACAATAGATTAAAATAAATTTTAAATTTAATAATTATACTTCATAAGCAAAAAATGAATTACTATTTTTAAAATAAATACATCTTAATATAAAAAATCTTATGATAAAAATTTACTTTTTTATCTAATATAATATAAAATATTAGATTTTAAAATACTGGTTTTTATAAATAAATTTTATTATATATTTTAAACTCTCAAAATAATATTAAAGTTATTGAGTTGCCTCTATATATTCCACATGAATAGTCTACTTAACCCGAATCCTGCTTAAGCCGATGATTACTTAATTTGAATTGTTGGCTTATTTCCATGGCTTATTTGATATGTACATAGTGAGGCGTAAATTCCACTCAGAAATCCATGAAGACTACGTGCTTTACTCGTCACTAAATTGTATTTCCCCTTCAATAAACTGAATAATGTTTCTATCTTATTGCGTTGCCTTAGGTGATATTCATCTGATACACAGAGTTGAATAGCCTTTATATTCCTCCGATGATATGTAATTAAATCAATACCTTGATCTTTCAATCTAATTTTTTAATTCTTGGCTGATGTAACCTCGATCTCCGTAAAGTTTTCCGTTTAGGCCAGCAACCAATTGCTCAACCATTTTTATGTCAGCAATATGTCCATTCGATAAAGCAGAATAGGCAATTTCACCAAATTGATTCATCGCAATATGTAATTTACAGCCATAAAACCAGCCCATTGAGCTTCTACCACGTGATGCAATTTGGACTAATGATTTATGACGCTGAATACGTTGATTTTTACAAACTGGCAGAGTGGTTGAATCAATCCATAAATATTGTGTACCTTGGCCTTTCATCAGCGCCACATGTAGGGCATGCAGTGCTAATTCATGCCTTTTGATCAGATGAATCATCCTTTGATAGCAAGGCAAGTACTTAAATAAATGGCTTTTATCTTCTTTTAACCAAGTGAAAAAGGCTTTGAAATTATTGAAATGAGAGCATATGTATCAAATGGCAATAAAGCAGATTTCTGAAATTTTAAGTTGAGCAGTTCTGATTCTTAGGGAACCACGGTTTTGCTTTAGAAACTCCCAATAAGTTGATTCAAATTTAAGAAAAAAATCATCAATTACGCAGAATAATTCGGTACTATTGAACATCAGGACTAGAGTTGTGAGTTTGGTGTGGTAACTCAACTGATGGCTCTAGTTCTCTTATTTTTCAAGTCAATTTCTTATCTGCGATTCGGGTTACTTAATTTTTTAAAAATAGACATATGGTTAAAAAATACATTCAAAAAATGAAAAAAATTAGTTTTAGGATTAAATACTTCAAAAAACTTTGGCGAGATATATTTTAACCAATAAATAAGATTAGGTTTAAACTTCAATTCTATTGATGGAATCTACTGTTATAAATTTATTAAAATATTTTAATAATTTAATTTTCAAAAAATATAAAGCGAATACAAGTATTTTAAAAACTTCATTTTAATATTTAAAAAAGATACAGTTAAAAATTAATACATCTTAGTAAAAGTTCGAATTATAATAAATATCTAATTACCATAACCAACGAACAATTACTAAGTTTAATTTAAATTTATTTATAAAAAATACTTACACTTAATCCAACATTAAATGATCCAACATTATAATCATATCTTTGCCAAACCAATTGAGCAATATAGTCTACAGAAGAAACCAATTGATCAGTAGATTCAACTAAAGTAAATTCAGAGTTATAAGGTATCTGGTATCGGTCAGTGTTTCTTAAAATCTTAATACCTACACTATTATTATCATTAGGTCTTAATACACCATTATCTAAAAAACCATTTAATGGGGATAAAATTGCTGAGATAGCAAAAACACTATGACATGTCTTACTTGCATTTATTCGAAAAGGTATTTCCTTTATAATATTTGAAATTTTTGGATTACCACTTACATTCCCAAAATTAATAGTTTCAGGTGAAATTGATATTGTAGAACCACAAGAAAGATATCTAAAATTATTTAAATTATTTATAAAAAATTGGTAATAAGGTGGTCGAGTATTTACTCCTCCCACACCATCAAAAGCTAAAAGCTGATAACTAGAAACAGTTGAGAGTGTACCCTCTTTATTTGGTGAAGGTTCACTTTTTTTAGATACAAAAGGCCTAAGATTGATATAGAATTCCTTGCGTGTAGTAGATTCGCATCCTCTAAAGCTTTTACACTCACCTAATAAAATTCCCAGATCATTTTTACAACCTGTCCCAGAAGAGCTACAAACAAAATCCACACCATTCAATGTAATCCCTACCTCAATATCATCTCCTAATATATTATTTCCAGTATCAGTTGGATTGAGATACAAATGAACATTTTCAGGTTTAGCTGTTCCATTTTGCCAGCATGCCATATGTAGTGCAAATTCGTCTCCAATCCATAATTTAGTTCCCTTTGGAAGTGAAGACAAAACCGCTACTGATGTATTAATTGATACACTTGTTGGGCCACTAATACTTTGGCACATAGTTGCATGGCTGTATGAGTAAAATAAAAAAATGATAGTTAAAAGAAATATTCTCTGACTCATAAGTTTAACTACTAATAACACAATTTAATCCTCATATTAATTTTTTAAAAATTCAAAATTAAATTTAATTTCTCTTATTTATAATAAATATCTATATTTACGCCTACATTGAAGCTACCAACCTGATAAGGTTTCTTTAACCAATTAAGTTGAGCATAAAAATTTTTATATTGAGTTTTTTGACTACTATAATCAAATAATAAAAATTCATTATTGATTAATAATTGATTTTTGTTTGAAGAATCGTAAATTTTTATACCAATAGTATTATTATCATTTGGTATAATTATATTATTTTGAATAGTACTATTTATTGGATTCATTAAAGCTGAAATTGCAAAAACACTTTCACATGTTTTATTTAAAGTAATTCTAAAAGGCACTTCTTTGATCAATTGATCTTTATATAGATCTACACTTACATGGCCAAAGTCAATTTTCTGTGGCGATATTGATATATTTGCAGCACATGGAATATTTTTAAAATTATTTAAATTTTCAATATAAAACTGATATGCTGAGGTATCCAAATTTGCACCTCTTCTATCACCAAATGCTAAAAGATGATAGTTAGATAAAGTTGTAACTGTATCAGAATTATTTTGCGAAGATTCACTTTTTTTAATGATAAATGGTCGAAATGTCATTGTCTTATTTTTGGCGTCTGATACACAATTTTGCCCATTAGCACATGAACCCAAGTATAAATCAATACTTTTTTTACATCCTGATGTGCCAGAATCACAAATAAAATCTTCACCATTTATTGTTACGCCGATTTCAATTTGATCCCCCAAAGCACTCGAACTAATATTTTCTGGATTTAAATAAAGATATATTAATTCGGGCAATGAACTTGATTCTTGCCAACAACGAAGAGTTGTTGTAACGTAATTACCAACCCATAATTTTGTTCCTTTAGGTAAGGAGGATACGATCCCAATTTTATCATTTATTTTGATATTTGTTGATGAATCACCATATACACTTACACACTTTGCTGCATAAGTAGGAGTAGCATCGAAAAAAAATATAAGAAAAACAATGATAATGTAATACTTCATTTTATCACTCACTTTGAAACGGAATATTAATGTTAGATTTTATATTCACCTGGTAAGGTAAATAATTACCTTCATCAGTTACTAAACTGTAACGTATATAATCAGTTTCACACTTTAAATTTAATTCACTATCAGAAAATGGAGATATCATCATATGCTCAATCATAAAATTACATTTATTATTCCCATCTTTAACTCTACTTAAAGTAATATAATATGGAGATAAATTCTTAATTTTTATTTTTGAATTTTTATCATCCTTAATCCATTGAAGTGCGTTACTTTGATTATATTTAATTATGAAATTTGGCCTGTAAAATAATTTAAATTTATGATTTAAAGCGAACTTTATTGAATTTTCATTTTCTATTTTTTTTGGTATTTCTTGAATACTTAATATAAAAAAACTTTCTCTATCCAATGGGAGACCAAAGCCTTTATAAAGTATATCTATAGATTTTTTAGAATTAGGGTCAAGTTTAATTATAGGTGTATTTAATGTCACTGGAATATTATCAGATATATTATTTGGCTGATCTAATGTTGCTAGTACAAGAGTTTCATTTTCAGTTAAATTTTGAATTATAATAGGCATACGTTTTTTTTTCATAATAAATCTAGTTTTATTATCAAAAGCCAAATCTGCGTAAGAACTACTTGGTAACATAAAAAACGTAGAAAAACAATAAATAAAAATACAAAATCTTTGTATAAGTGATTGAAATATAACTAGTTTATTTTTCAAAATAAAAGCCTAACACTTTGGTAATCTATAATTTTAATTATAATGAAAAAAATTTAAAAAAAATTAAGAATATTCTTATTTATCAAATAAGGCTAAGACAAATTTAAAATTTTTTATTAAAATATTTATTATTTCATGTATTTACCTGGAGATTTAAATTGAATATTTTAATTTTAGAAAGTAATTATATATCAAATAAGATGATTCAAAATTTTTTATTAAGTTATGAAATATTTAATATAGATACTGTAGATTCTCATTTTGAAAATTTCTTATCCTTATCGGAAAAAAAATATGATTTTATTTTCATTGAGTTATCAAATAACTTTTTTTTTAATATTAGGAATATTCAATTGATTGCAAAAAATCACAAATCTTCAAATGTTATATTTATTATAGCTTTTCAAAATACAATAATAGAAAATATTACTTTAATAGCAAAAAATTACAATCTTAATGTTTTAGATAAAATTGAAAGACCCTCACTAAGTGTGAAATTAGATAATGAAAAAATAAAAAAAATTATTGAAAATAAAAATAAGAGAAATTATAAATTTAATTTTACATTACGTGAAATAAAAGAAGCTTTAAAAAATGAAAATATACAAATATGGTTTCAACCCAAGATTAATATTAAAAATTCTAAAATTGATGGAGCAGAAGCACTTGTTAGATGGATACATCCTGAATATGGTTTGCTATTAGCAGGTCAAATTATGCCTTTTATTAATTATTTTTCTCTCAATAAGGAATTATTACTAATAGCACTTAAATTCACTTTTAAAGCACAAGTTAGATGGTCAGCTTCCGGTCACTTTATTAAAACTTCAATTAACTTACCTACTTTCCTTCTAGAAGATGAAGATTTTATTAATCAAGTGGAATTAATAGTCAAAAACGAAAATATTGATCCAAAAATGATAACTTTTGAAATATTAGAATCAAATACACCATTTTCATTAGGTAAGTATTATGCCTCAGCTTGGAATTTAAGAATGAAAGGTTTTGGTCTAGCTCAAGATGATTTCGGAACGGGTTATAGTTCCTATGCCAATCTTTCTGCAACACCATTTACAGAAATCAAGATTGATAAATCATTTGTAAGTAATTGTCTTGTCAATAAAAAAAAGAAAGAGATATTAACAAGTATTGTTAAATTAGGTAAATCATTAAATTTAACTGTTGTTGCTGAAGGTGTGGAAAATAAAGAAGTAGTTTCATTTCTTAAAATATTAGGGTGTGATCAAGTACAAGGTTTTTATTACTATCCAGCGATGACATATATTGAATTTGATAAAATTTTAAATTCTAATAGTTTATCAAATCCTATAAATTAATTTTAGATTTTTATTATGCATAATGATTCACAGCCAGTAGAAGAGTTAGCAAATAGCTCTGTTCGTCAAAATAGAATATTATTGATTCTAAGTATCTTTATCGTTTTATGTCTTATTATACTTTTTAAATTAAGTGAAATTTTAATAGATGAAGAAAAAATTAAAATTAATAATAATTTTACTAAAACTATTAACTTAATTAACTTGAATGAAAGATTTCTATTAGATATTAATAATCAATATAGATTGTATCCCAGTAATTTTGATTTACCTGGTGGTACACAATTTGTAATGATGAACGAATTACAACACATATATGGAAAAAAGTTATATAGAGGTAGAGGTCTGAATGTTTCTATACCCTTTACAATTTCTTCTGATGAAAATTCTCTAAAATATAAATTTGATCATAGTATAAAGATGACAGTACGAATGGCTGCTTACTATGCAAATTTTTGGTCTTCTTCAGAATTTGAGGGACCGCAACTAATACTAATTTCACATGATCCTAAGTTTTCTATTTCTATTCCTGCAACAGATTATATAAAAATAAAAACACCGTTACGACAGGATGACTATATTGATTCAATCGAGGATCTACGCAATAAGATTTTAAAAGAACATATTTCAATTAATGACTCTCGTGTTTGGTGGTCAACATTAGGTAGCCAAGATACATTATACGGATTTATTTTAATTAACGTGAAAAGCATTAATTTAAAAAACTCCATGAAACAATTTTTGATATTATCTACAAGCTTTAAAATTAAAGATTATAGTAATGCAATTTCGAATAAAGAAAAATTATTTTATGACACATTTACTTTGATTTCTCCTGAGGGAAATACAGTAATTGGACCAAAAATAAATTTAAATAATTTTTCTGATGGATTAAATATAAAAAAAAATGGACTATATCTTGTACTAAAAAAAAACAGTCAAAACAATTGGACTGGTATATATTCGATAAGTTATATAAATTTTATAAAACTACTTCAAATTCCTCTTTTTTCTATTTTTTTTATTTTTTCTATTAGTATTTTTTTAATGTTACTCATTAATAATTGGTATACAAAAACTATTGTTCAACCTGCTGAAAAGTCATATTTTGATTTATTGGAAGCAAAAAAATTTATAGCAGATATTATAGATAATGCTCCAAATGGAATTTCAATAGTTAGATGTAGTGATCAGAAAATTCTATTAGAGAATAAAAATTCACGATCTTGGAATTGTACGAATGAAATTCTTGATTTAATTAAAAAACAACCAGATTCGACTGAATTTTGCTTGAAATTCAATGGTATCTATCTTCAAGTTTTTTTTATTTTAACAAGATATTATGGCGAACAAATTATATTATGTGCTTTTAATGATATTACTCAGCATAGAAACGATAATGTTGAACTTGCTAAAGCTAAAATTTTGGCTGATCAAGCTAGCGATGCGAAAACTTTATTTTTAGCGACAATGAGTCATGAAGTAAGAACGCCTCTTTATGGTGTTTTAGGTAATCTAGAATTACTCAATTTAACAGATTTATCTTCTGATCAAAAACTATATTTAGACTCTATAAAAAACTCATCATATTATCTTTCAAAAATTATTAGTGACATATTAGATATATCAAAAATTGAATTAAATCAATTTGATATTCAATGTAGTGTTTTTTCCCCCTCATTAATGGCAAAAGATATAATTAACTCTTTACAAGCCACAACTGAGAAGAAAAAAATTAAAATAACTTTAACCTTCGATCCTAGAATTCCTCAATATATTCAAAGTGATCATATGCGGATAAAACAAATATTACTAAATTTACTAAATAATGCAATTAAATTTACTGAAGTTGGCTATGTTAACTTACATATAAGTTTATTGGATCAAAATGAAGATATATCAACATTATTATGGCAAATATCTGATACTGGAATTGGAATATCAAAAGAACAGCAAGAATTGCTTTTCAACATATTTTATCAGGTAAATAACTCCTATATTAAAGATGGAGCTGGTTTAGGTTTAGCAATATGCTCAAAACTAAGTCACCTACTAGGAGGTAGATTAAAAGTTTTAAGTGATTTAGGTACTGGAAGTAGTTTCTTTTTAGAATTACCAGTAAAAATAATAAATTCAGAAATTCAAAGTCTTGAAGAATCTAATCAATTTCCATCATTTTTTTCTAATGAGAAAAAATATAAAGTTTTAATTGCAGAAGATAACTATATAAATAGATCAATTTTAGAAAAACAATTAGATAATTTAGGTTTAAATGTAGTATCTGAAAGTAATGGCATGAATGCTTTAAAAGCATGGAATGAAGATAAATTTGATTTAATTATCATCGATATTAATATGCCAAAACTAAATGGATATGAATTAACCAAAAAAATTAGAACCTTAGATTCAGTTACCCCTATAATTGGTGTAACTGCGAATGCTACAATTGAAGAAAAAGAGAGGTGTATTAAAGCCGGTATGAATAGTTTTATAGTAAAACCTTTATCTATTGAAGACTTAAAGAATGCTATAGGAGATATTCTAACTCCAGTTACAACTACCTCCTTTAACGGTTTATCAATAGAAATGAAGCAATTATTTATAAAAAGTACTAAAGAAGACTTAAATATTGCGCTAAATGCTATTAATTCAAAAAATTATACAATATTGATACAACTTTTGCATAAAATCTCCGGTTCTTATGCTGCTATTGAAGAAATTCAAATAGCTAAAACTTGTTTCAAGTATGAAAATATTGTAAAAAATAGATTTTTTGATAGCACTGATATTCAAAATTTAAAATCTTTTTTAAATTTTTTATATCAAAATTTAGAAAGTTAACAGCTTAAGATATTAAATTCAATATCTCATTAGGAGACGATTATGTCAAAAGTAGTAAAAGTTATCATAGCAGATGATCATCCTATCATTCTTCTCGGTCTAAAAGAGATTATCTGTAAAAATAAAAACATTTCAGTCGTAGGTGAAGCAACTTGCTCAACTGAAACTGTTGAGCTTTTAAAAGAGCAAAAACCCGATATTTTGATTACAGATTTCTATATGCCAAATGATAATATCTATGGTGATGGTTTCAAAATGCTAGATTATATTATTAGAAATTTTCCTTTTACAAAAGTAATTGTTTTGACTATGCTCAGCAATCATTTAATTTTAAAAAAATTGACTAATTTAGGTGTTACAAAAATAATTTTAAAAAGTAATTTTCAGGAAAATATTACAAGAATTCTTAATGATATTTTCAATGAAAAAAATGAAAAAAATGAAAAAAAGGAAAAAAAGGGAAAAAATGAAAAAAATGAAAATTCCACTTTGAATTTAACAATTAAAGAGTATGAAGTTTTGAGATTATTTATAACTGGATTAAGTCTTAGTGAAATAGCTTCCAGAACTAATCGTAGTATCAAAACCATTAGTCATCAAAAAATTTCAGCAATGAGAAAACTCGGGTTTGATAATGATCAAGCTTTAATTCATTACTGTATATATTCTAATTTTTTTAACTAATATTAAATATATTTATAAAAAATCTAAATTTTTCTCAATCTATTCAAATTGCTTTGATAACTTGAGCATCAGATCCACCTAACTCTATAAATCTATTCATAACTGCCACACGCACATTAATCTCATCCATCTTACTTAAAAAATATCTTACCATCAACTTATCTTCCAATAACTTAATGCAATGCATCTTAGTTTCCACCAAACTGCGACACAGATAGCCCAACCATTTTTTCCATAGTGTCTTGCCATAACGTTTAATTGTTTGAATATGATCATTTCCCTCTCGTGACTGAACTTTTATATCTTTCTAAAGTTTTACATTTTTCTGGATGAAATTACTTATATGCTTGCCGATCTGCAGTTACCTGAAGGCATCGTTTTGTGTCATAAGTACCATCTTTATAGATAGAATTGATTGGTTTATCTAAAGAAATTTGAGCAAGTAAATCTTGTAGTGCTTATGAAGCACTAACATTATTGGTCGTGAGTTGTACAATAACTATTTCAAAGTTTTCATCATTTATAGCAAGATGAAGTTTACGTTATTGGTAATTATATTCATATCCATGTTTCTTACATTTCCATTCATCTTCATTTGAAAATTTCAAACCTGTAGAGTCCACGATTAGATGAAAGACATTACGACTTTTTTTATAGCCTAACGTAATATCGATATGCATTTGTCTTCTGCACAATATTGAATAATCTAGCGCTATCCAATCTAATCTGTAAAGTTTATTCAGGCTTTGTACAAAGCCAGTGACTATATGTAAAGAATGACAGAATATAGATTTGATCATTAAGCAGCTTTGAATAGCTATATTCAAGTAAGTTTAACTTCGTTGATATTTTTCTTATGGTTGAGTATATCAATGAGTCGAAGGATCAAACCAGATGGAGATATTAACTCGATTAATTAAGGCTCGTTTATATATAGACCAATTAATTGCACGATAGATTTTAGATAGACTCATTCATTTGCGAATTATATTGTGGAATAAGATATTATCGCTAGGTTTATGCAATAAAGCCTCGTTTAACTATAAAGCAGACTCAAATCTAGAAAACGTTTAAAATTAATTACTCGATGGCTGTTTTAAAATAAAGAAGGGCCTAACAATATGACTAAAGTTAGGACCCTGAAGAATCAAATGTGAGGGTATTACTTCACGACAACAGAGATACCACCTGTATTCACTGCACCTACAGCGGAAGTACTAATACCATTGATCCGGTTCACTAAGCCCACGGTATTGACCGATGCATCAATTGAACCTGAGTTGTAGGCAATGTTTGCAGCACTGTAATTGCTGAGCGTTTCATCGAGTGAGTTGTCAAAGTTCGCTCCATAAGCAGAGTTAAACGCACTGCCGTAATAACTACTATTTGAATGCCAACCCCAGCCCGAAGTTCCTGAAGCAGCACTAGCTGCAGCCATAGACCCTGCTACTGCACCAGAACTACTAGCATTCAAACTGCCTTGTTCCAAATAAATATCCCCGGTATTGGCTGCACCTAAAGCAGATGTTTCAACCGCAATGGTACTTCCCACATTTTTGAGTGAGTTGAAGGCTCCGAAAGTATTGACAGATGCATCTACATCACCTGTATTCACAGCAACATTAAATGCGGTACTGGTCGTACGATCTGCATATCGTGCTAATGCGTTAATAATACTTGTTGCACCTGAATTAACGCTGATCTGCATAGGGGATGCATTCGCCATAGCTGCGGTTGAAAGGAAGGCTGCGGCTAAGGCAATTTTTGTGATAGTCGTTTTCATAGTTGTATTCCTTTTTTGTTTTGAAGTACTCCTCGCTGAGTACTTCTTTTTTATAATGGTAGCGAGCCCATTTACTGCAAATTCTTTAGTCGCGCTGACTGCTCGACCAGTAGTTGTCTTCAAACCCAGGTACCGCATCGGTCAGGAGTTTTTCTTGTTCAGCATCACTGTTTTCTGGAACCACTTTCGCTGGTGGCGTAACCGCTGGTTTCATGCTGATGTACTTGATCAGATCTTTCTTATTCAGTTCAGAATTGCTATCTGGATTACTAATCAAGTTCGATTCTTTTTCCTTCATGGGCTGTATATCTTTATTGGGTACATTGGCCGGTTTATTTTTTTCAGTCGACGGATTTGTTTTGGTCAGTGACGATTCTGTCACGCCACTGGTCACTGGTGTTTTTTGCTGCTGTGTCTCTTTATATTTGTAGAGTGCCACCGAACTCTGAGTGAGGCTTAAACGCCCAAATTCGGGTGGAATGGTGTTGCGACAGCCTTCAAATGTGGATGGCGGCACGACCTGACTGAGCAGCTCAAATGTGGCCAGATTGAGCATTTGACGCAGTGCAAAATTGGTTGCTTCACGTTCACCTTTACCAATTTGAATATTTAAAAGTGTTCGTCCTGCAAAACGACCCGCGCTAATCCCGTAATCTTGCGCGACGATTTGTTTTTGCAAAGATACATTCCCCACCACTTTACTGGTGCGTGCATCGGTTAAGGACAAATCAAGACCAACGATAATCCGGGTCTGACTGTAATTTGGCCCTACTCCACCAATTTGCATATCAAAACCACCACCTGGGATAAAATCCAAACTATTAATACTGCCTGTCACGTAGTAATTAGAAGCTTGAATCAAACGAGGATCACGAATCCCCCATTTGGCTTCACTTTCAATAATGCGTGGGTCACGTCGGTTGAGTAAACTCACACCCGCGCGGAACAAGGCCGACTGCACCATATCTCCTGCACCTTGAGTGACCAATTTACCTGTGCCACCGTCAGTCACGACGTCCTTACCTGTCTGATCTAAAATGGCACCTACAGAAAAGTTGACGTCATTGCGTATTTGACCTTTTAAGCACGACAATGCCATGTCAAAAGGAGTAAAAATGTCTGTAATTGCTGGCCCTTGAACGAGACTTACAGGTTCTTTATTTGAAACCGCTAAGCCAGTACAACCGCTCAGGAAAGCGCTGAAAAATATCGTGGTACCCACCGAAGATATTTTGATTTTATTGGAAGTAAGATTCAGCATAGTGGTACGTCCGAGTGAGTGCTTAAATTAGGGCAATTCTGATTTTGTTGTTGTGTACTCGAATTGATTGACCCTTCATTAAAGGCAGAGGTTGAAAGTTTTATACCACTGTTATTTGAACCATTAATTGTGAGTGAGTTCGTCGAGGTATCGAGTGCTCCAATCGACGTTGAACTGGTATTGTTTTGCGTTTCAATATTATTGGTGGTATTTACATTGTTGGTAGTATTTAACGTTGTTTTTCCCAAGCCAGAATAATAATCAGAATCCATAAGCTCAATTAAATTGGCTTGATAAAGGTTTTCACTAGATCGTGTGCTTGATGCTTTCCAGCGGTAGCTCCAGTCATCAGTAGCATGTGTATTTCCTAGAAAACACAAACATATTAAAGCGACATTGATTGCTGATAGTTTCATAATCTTTACCGTCCTTTTTTATCTAGATCTTTTTCTAATTAGCTTCCTTCCACATTTAATAATTCTAGAAAATAATTTTCGCAAATACAAAACAAATAAAATAAAGCAACCTAAAAACACAATTTATCTTCAATCTATTTAAAGCATATATTATTGTTTTAAATAATATTAATATATTTTAAAAACAGTGTAACAAATTATTTTTAAAATAAATTTTCGTAAAATTAAAATATAATTATCAATAAAATAATTTGTAAAAAAAACCATTAATCAAATTTAAAATTGATTAATTTTTTATTAAAAAAAATATAATTTTAAAATTAAGTTTATGTTTTATATCGAATTTTTAAAAAAATGAAACTTAATAAATAACATTATTAATATATTTATTATTATCTAATTGTTACTTTTTGATAATGAATCTTATTTCTAATGTTGTATGAATCAAATAATTATTAAGAAATCATTAGAAATTTATTTAATATAAAAATTAAATAACTAAAAATGAAATTTTTATATGAAGAATAATTTAATTATACTTTTAAATAAAATCAAAATTTTAATTACTAATAATTTAACCTACAAATATGAAAAAAGATATGTTATACCATAACAATTTAAATACTGATTTTTACTTGAATTATCATTTGGTTAATATTTTATTTAAAATACAATCAACTAGGAAATAAAATTTATCAAAAGATAAAAATATTTTTATAGAATTGAGCGAATCACTAGCATCTTTAAAAAAATTATTATTTTGAATCGTAAAAATATTCTATATTTATTGTCTATATTTAAATGAAAGATACATTGATTTAAGTTTGAATCGTTTTAATTTATTAACGTAACGCTCATCAATTTTTTTGGAAATTGGAGCAATCTCGATCTGGTTAGCTGTAATTTTCCATAAATGCTATTGATTATGATTACATTTTTAAACTTCATAAAATCAAATTTACCCGATTAGGCATTGATCTGATAAAATATGTCAGCTTAACTTGTATTCTTATACTTATGTCTTTTCGATGCGATCATCAGTATAAAATTAAAATTAATCGATTAGCTTTGTATATCTTCTTGTTTAAGATTTTTTCTAAATTGTAAGGGTGTAATATTCATCCAAGATTTGAAAGCACGTTGAAAAGCACTTTGTTCAGAATATCCAAGCAGATCTGCGACTTGATTAAGAGTAAGTTTCTCATTTTCAAGATATGTTACCGCTAATTTTTTTCTGACTTTATTTACACATACGTTAAAGTTTAATTTTCTTTGAAAAAGTTTATTTTTAAGTGTATGCGTTGAAATATTTAAATAATTTGCCACATTATTTAAGGTGATTTCTTTGATACAATGCATAATACATATTTCAAGTCTTTGCTCAAAATCGTGATTTGAAGGCAAATCTAAAATATGCCGATTTGCTTCCTGTTTAAGTATCTTATATAAAATCGGATCCTTTGTGGGTAAGCGTATACTTTCTAGATGGGAAGCTGACATCACAACAGAAATAATTGGGCTGTTGAAATGAACAGGACATCCTAATATTTTTTCATAAAAATCAGAATTTTCCGGCTTATCGTAATAAAATGAAATCTTTTCTAATTTTAATTCTTGTGGATCAATAATTTGTCTAGCAATCTCAATATAAGTAAAAACAATGACCTCATCGACTAAGAGACCAGCTTTTTCATGAAAATCAGACCATACAAACTCAATCAGATCATTTTTAACTTTTAAACTACCCGAATTGTAATCTACAATTAAACGCTCATAGTAGATAAAATCCATAGCAGCTTGATATAAATTTTCCCGTGCAAGAATGAGATAACCTGTTAGCCCAGCACAGGAAATATTTGCATGCTTTGTAATTTTAATACTTAAATCAGGAACAGGATATTGTTCATAAAGTTCATAAATAATTTTTTGCCATGTCGAAAAGGGTACACGATCATAAATATTATTTAGTGATAAATAGCGAGAATCATGAAAATAAGATCTACAGCTTTCTGGAACTTTTAAATTGTAAGATTTACAAAAATCCACAATCATGAGTAATAAAAGTACAGTCACCGAAGTTTTTATCATTAAATTTCATTCTATTTGGGATTAAGTTCAATTAAAAAATGAGTAAGTTATACTTACATTAAGATTTATTTAAACTTATAGTAAAGATATTTAAATGAATATGCAAAGCCATCGTCTCCAATAAGGCTAAAATCGATCTGCTTCATTTGGTCAGGGATATGATCGATTGGGTAAACCTGTCGAGATTTTGGCGCAAGCATCTGTTCAAGGTTTGCCTGAACTGGTATTGAATGTTGGTCTGATCTTAATGTGATTTCGGAAAAAGAAATAAAGTATGCACTCGGATTTTCACTGATCAAATACTGTTGACCATCTATTGTCTTAAAAGAAAATTTCAGCTGCGCTGCAACAGCTTGAAGATCCATTTTTGGAACTTTTTTAGGTCGATAAAAAAGTTTTAACTGCGTTTGCATGGTGAGATCAAGTTGGTTGTCGGTATTCGAACCGGTAAACACTGACGATTTTCCCGGTACCTCATATAAATTGAGCCAAAATTGTGATTCCTGATCTGTATCTTGTTTTTCACCTGTGTAGATAATCTTTAAAACCTGTACAGCTCCACTCTGCATTTTAAAGACAGGAGGATTGATCAAGAAAGGTGCCTGTTTTGTATTTGGATCTCCAGCACCATCATCCACCCATGCTTGTACCAATACTGGATAATGATTTTTATTGACCACAATAAATGATCGAGATGATTCAGAACTATTGTAAATCACACGTGTATTTTCAGGAAGCAATCCGGCTAGTGCGGCCTTAGAGGTATACATACAGCAACTTATTAATATAAAGCAGAAGATTTTCATTGTATCTTGACCAGTACTGTAGCAGTGGCATATACCCTTCCTGCTGTAGCGGCACCTTTGGGTAGTTTCTTCAGAACTGCACGATAAGGAATCCGATATAACGTATGGTTGGCTACAGGCGAACCGATCACTTGAGCATTTTGCGTCAGTGAGTACCAGCCAGCCGAATTTCCGCTTGGATAATTAATTGCACTGTAACAGTATCCACTACATCCTGTTCCAAAGGTGGCTGGAAATGTACCCGTTAAGCCTGGCTGGCCCACAAAATTCATTGTGGTGTTATTGGCTGGGTTGGTCAGATAAATTCCGACATTTTGAGCTAAGCTCGGATCTTGTCCGTATTGGTTTGAGATTAAGGCACTCACTCCTGTAGAGGAATTGACCAAACCTAAGGTTTGCGCGGCATCGTAACTTGAAGAGGAGACCTGTATACCGATGGCATTCTGCCCCGACGATATCCCTCTTTGGGCGCTATTATGACATTGTACCTGTACCTCAAAATCTGCTGAAACCTCTCCTCCATTATTTAATGTCTGAATATTGGTTTTAGGAAAATTGACCACAGGTGTTGTAAAGGTGGTTAAACATGAATTGGTAGGTGGACTGATATACATCGCATTAAATAAGGTATAACCAAATCCATTATCGGCCCACCAAAAATTAAACTTGCTCGTGTGACTCTCTCCAATTTCATCATGTCCAAAAGCCACAGGCTGTGGCCCAATGCCATTGGTTTTATTACTCAGTTGAATGTACGCCGCTGGCCCTGCATAGCCATATAATCCACGATCTAAAGGCGGTCTGACCTGATTAGAGCCACCTTCAGGACTGGTTTGTATGCGTATTAACTCTGCCTGCAAGTTTGGAATATGTTTAAGCCGAATACAGATTTTTCCGATCTCACAATCATTACTACCTGCTCCAGTTTCATAATTGACGGGTATATCTTGATAATATTGGGTAACCACCTTTCCACCCATAGTCAGCCTTAGACCTATCAATTGTGCATAGGTATAAAATACCCCTGCTTGTCCACCGGCATCTGTTGCTGAAACCTCAGTGCGACCACCGTAATAATCATCTCCATTGGTCGAAACGAGAAAGGTAATATAGTTCTGATCACCTTCATCACACGTCCATAGAATCGATTCTGAATTGGCATTGCGTCCACGAAATTCAGTCGGTGCCACAATCGTACTGGCAATCACACTACCCAGTGGCTGGATTGCTTGGTTCATCAGTTGTATATTACCAAATCTTATTTTTGCAGCACTTCCATCATCCGTTTCCAGATATTGAGGTCTTTTATTTATCTGACAAGTTGCCCAACTCTGACCTGAGATCAGCATGATCAATAAGAGTGAAATACTCAGCATGATAAGTCTAAAATTTAACTGAAAACTTTGATTATGAAGTATCATTTATTTTGCCCCCATCTCACATACTGCACTTAATTTAATCAAAGGCTGATTCAGTTCAATGTCACTGATTGCATAAGGCAGTGAACAACTTGAAGTTCCCTGCTGATCACTCCAACGCAAACGTAATATTCCTTTAGGCTGTGCAACACGCAGATACATTTGTCCGCCTTGACCGACCATACCAATAACCTCTTCTTCAGCATTGAATACATCAGTTCCCATTGGAATGATCTGTTGATTGTTCAAATGGCTTTGGATTAATACGTTGTATCCTGTCCGGGTCAGAAATTTGATTTTCACACTCGCGCCTGCATACGGTGCAACGCGCTGCTCTCCACCGATGAGCTCAATATTATTTGCAATACCTTGTGGATCTAGAATGATACTGTTATATCGATAGGGACTTAAACTTGGGATTAGTGCATAACCAAAGCGATCAATTTTACTATAAGGTGAACTAATGACTTTGGCTCCTTGAGCCCCTTTCGCCTCAACCAAGCCAAAGGTATCTGTTAAGTAAGGCCCTAAGGTCACTCCACCTGAATGTAATGCGACAGCGCCATTTGCACTGATTGAATTTTGCCAGTACTGATGACTATAGGCACTATTGACACCCACCTGAAGTGATGCAAAGCGTTTATAAAGGCCTGCAGAATAAGTGGTATCACTATGATCGGAAGCTCCGTTTACACCGATGGTATAGTTGAGGCTGTAATCGGGATCAAGCGCGCCATTCATAGCAAGCTGATAATTTTCATTGTTTTTGCTTTGATTATAATAGGCACTCAATGTTGGGCGTAACGGATTTCGGGCTTTACCTAAAGGAATATGAATACTAATGCCACCAAAATTATCTGAATATTCTTCTTTGACACGATCACCACGTACGGCATAGGTTTTTTGACGTGTATAGTTAAGATTGAAGCTCATAATACCGATACTTTTACTGAATCCAGCCTGAAACGATGTGTCACGTTTACGCTCATCACGATAGTTTTGAGTTGAACCTGCTAAATAAAAACTACCAAGTTGACCAAACTGCTGGCTTAAATTAATTTGAAAACGCGAGCGTTGTAGATATGTATTTGAAACCCAATCTCCCCCTTGCTTAGTCGCATATGCTAATCCGAGTATGTCTCCTAGCTCGCGATAACCTTCAGTTGAATATCGATATCCAGCTATTGCAATAGTCGTATTGGTCGGTTGAATGGTCTTACTGTAATTAATATTGGCCATCCAGCCATCTGTTGTATCTTTGCCTGAAGAGGTCGTGATATCAGCACGAGAATAGGTGATGTTAGTTCCGAGCGCGCCCAAAGTAGATCCCCATACGCCACCAAATAAAAGCGCTTGATAATCCTGACTTAAACGGAAACCTCCATTCACCGTGATGCTGTTATTTAAACCATATTCATAATTAAAATCTGAGAAGTAAGCCTGTTGTGCGTGATCCAGATCAGTTTTTCCCACTGAAAAGTTATAGTTATAAAGACCTGCACGTAAAGAGTTAGGAACGGCAGCATATGGAATGTCATGCACATGGACACTGCCATCGGCCTCTGTAACGACCGCCTTTAAATTTCCTTCAAAATTGGTCGGATATAAATCTTTAATTTCAAAAGGCCCTGGGGCAACATTTATCTGATAAATCTCGCGCCCGTTTTGTTGTATCGATACTTTTGCATTGGTCTGTGCGGTGCCACGAATCACGGGTGCATAACCTCGCATTGAATCTGGGCGCATCCGTTCATCTGTTTGCAGACTTAATCCCAAATAAGGTAATGTCGAGAAAAATTGTCCCGAGCCATATTGCTGGCCTAATGTCAGTACAGACGTCAATGAATTAATGGGTCGCTGTAGATAGCTTCGAATGTGATTCCATTGAGTATGATGGTCATTATCAATTGAAAAATTACTTTGCTGACGGTACTGCCATTTTCCAATATTGGCACCCGCGTTTAAGCTTAAAAAACCTGACTCATAGTTTTGTTTGCTTTCAAATCTGTTTTCTGTGCGGTAGTAATTCGCAGAATAATTTAAAAATCCAATACTTTGTCCTGCATCAAGCTCTTCAGGATTGACATATCCTCTTGGAACACTTTTTAAATACTGCTGAGCAATATTTAAATCCAAGCGTAAATTGGCATAATCAAAATCGATTTGACTACCTGGTGCGATCTGGGCCAGTTTTAGACAATCTTCTTTGCTACTTGTATTTTGACCCCGAGTTCGGCTTTTCTGGAACTGAAGATCACCCACAATATTTGCCTGATCTAATAAGGCATCAGTCCAGCAGGCATCTACTTTGCCAGGCTGATCTGGGTCATCTATAAATCTGATTTCACGTCGACCAATCAAATGTTGATTGACATATAGATCGACTGTGTATGATCCAGCCTGTAATACACTAGACTGATTGAAACGATCGATTAACTCTTGATTTAGGCCTGTTCCCTTAAGTAACTTGGCATCGAAAGTATATAACTCTTGAGATGAGCTCAGCTCTGAAACAGGGGTATTGGCATATAACTGATTTGAATGAATTGCAACCGATAAAACGGTATGCGCTGCTATAGCCGAGGTATGCTTCATCATCAACTGGCCTTATCGATCATGCTGAGCTGCGATTCGCTGATTGACAGAGGCACCGTAGTCATTCACTAAGCGTAAGCTCACCTCAAGATCAGCACCATTATCTATCGATCGATCCAACTTCCAACGAGCAGTCGTTTTAGGCGGAATCATCGCTATATCAAGTGCTTTTGCAGTCTGCGCGTTTTTTTTGACAGTGGCATGAGTTGGCGTGATGTAATAACCACTTGGATTATTCACTTCAAGCCATGTGGTATTTTGATCTTTCACCAATAAATAGGTCAGGGTGTTAAAAGAATCCTCTGGTTGCCCTACAATTGTTTTTGGACGATAAAAAACTTTTAAGCGACTTTTAACCAATAAGACCAGCATATTTTGATCAAGTTTGTTTTTTTCAAATGCAGGTATTTGCTTAAAATTTAAGTAAAAAATAGATTCTCTATCGGCAGGCAAATGTGTGTCGCCTGTGTAGACCATCCGTACCATTTGTCCGCGAGATGGATCAATACGGAAAACCTGAGGATTGACCATGAAAGGAGCATCTGCAGTTTCAGGCGTCGATTGGGGGTTGTTTTGATCTAACCAGATTTGAACAAGATAACTCTGATCTTTACTGTTACTAAATTGCAGCGTTTTTTCTTTTTGTTCAGCCGGGTAAATCACGCGAGTACCTGTCATCACCACATTGGCGTATACCAACGATGTATTGCACGCGAAGCATGCGATTAACATACTGAACCAAAATTTAGAAGCTTTTTTCATGGTTTATCCTTTTCTTGTCTTTTTATCAAAAACGCCATGTCACCATAGTTATGGCACATGGCGGATCATTAAAAATCCATTAAGGATAGATCACTTCATAATCAGCAACTGCCGTGACCGAGCCGGCTGTCACCTGATCTTTTGCATAATATTGCGCGGTCATATTATAGGTAGTAGTACCTGATGATGTGGTTTGCTTCGCTGTAGTGGCAATTCCGTTATTAAAAACCAGTGGAGAACTGCCAGCACTTCCATTTAAAAGCTGAATTGAAATATTTGTTGCACTACCAGTTGCACTCGAAACACCTAAATTAGCACCATCAGGATTATGCGCGGTAAAACGTACCGCAACGTCATCCGCAGTTTGGCTACACCCTTTAATATTGATACTAAAAGGCGTTGCACCTGCAGTTTTTCCAGCAGCAGTTAAACTTCCTGCACCAACAGTCGGTAGCGTAATCGTTGGCGAAGCAGAGCTTCCAACATCGACGGTACAGGTGTTTGAATCAACTGTGCCAGTAAAGGTAATTGTATCGGCAGCCACTGCTCCCTGCATAACACCAATTGTCATGAATGCGCCAATCAATAATTTCATTTTCATTTAAAGAGCCACCCTTTTTTAAAAAGTTAAATCGTTTTAAAAGTACATACCAAATTCACTTTCTAAACAAAAATGTGATGTGCTTGGTACAAGGGCCTAAGCTAACGAAAAAAAACAAAAAAATATTGACACTAAAAATTTAAAAATTGACATCAGTTATTTAAACAAATGAGATGCGAATACATCTTGATTCCCAGTAAGATCGACTTTCTTTTTGGAATATTTTCTGAGAAATCGTGTTTTATTTTGCGTATTGAGCACGAGATTTAATACAATTTGAAGAGCATACGCCAGACGATGCTCTTCAATAGATCATTTCTTTTAATTTTGCATCAAACGTTTCACGCGAGGCTTATACATAAACTGATAAGTAAAGCCCAAAATAATCAACCAGAGCGGACTCACGTAAAGTGCTTTAAGGGTATCGGGCTCTAATGCCAGAATCACCAGCGTAAACATCAAAAAGCCCAAAACCACATACGACATCAAAATACCGCCTGGCATCTTAAACGTCGATTGGGCATGCAACTCAGGGCGCAGCTTACGATAACGCAAGTAGCACACCATGATCATGCTCCATACACTAATAAACAAGATCACGCAAAGTGAACTGGCCAGCGTAAAGGCCTCCATGGTATTGGGCACAAAATATTGCAACGCGGCACCTGCCATAATAAACAGGCAGGAAAACAATAAGCCATTGGCCGGTACTGCACGGCGCGATAACTGTGCAAACGCCTTAGGAGCTTGACCGTCACGTGATAAACCAAACAACATACGGCTGGTCGAAAACACACCGCTGTTCATCGAGGACATCACCGAAGACAACACCACCAGATTCATGATGATGGCAGAAGTGGGAATACCTGCGTACAAAAACAGCTCTACAAATGGGCTTTTATTGGCACTGATCTGATTCCAAGGCGTCACCGACATCACCACAAACAATGCCAATACGTAAAATAAAATAATGCGGATTGGGATGGCATTGATGGCTTTGGGAAGATTTTTTTCAGGATCTTTGGTTTCTGCGGCAGTCGTACCGACTAGCTCGACCCCAACAAAAGCAAAAACTGCAATTTGAAAGCCAGCCAAGAAACCTTCAACGCCTTTAGGAAACATTCCTCCTGCGGACCAGACATTACTGATCGATGCCACAGCGCCGGCAGGAGAATGAAAATGGCTAAACACCATGTAGCCACCGACGCCGATCAATCCGACAATCGCCAGAATCTTAATCAAGGCAAACCAGAATTCGATTTCACCAAACAGGCGCACGGTTAACAGATTCAGCCCGAGCACCAAAAACACACATGCTGCGCTGATGAGTGCCTGCCCCATTGGCGTAAAGGTGGTGCCATCGGGTAACCAGAAACTTAAATAGTTGATAATGGCAGCCAGATCGGCGATTCCGACCAGTACCCAGCCTAACCAGTAGGTCCAGCCCAGATAATAGCCAGCGCCCGGACCGAGCAGATCATGCGCCATATCGACAAAAGACTTATAATGCAGATTCGCCAGTAACAATTCGCCCATGGCACGCATTAAAAAAAAGAACATGACGCCAATGATCATGTAAATATATAAAATAGAAGGCCCTGCCAGCGAGATCGTTTTCCCTGATCCCATAAAGAGGCCTGTTCCAATGGCACCGCCAATCGCAATCAATTGTAAATGACGATTCGACAGTTTGCGCTGAAGCTCATGGGGTACATGCTCAGCGTCGCTATGACGTCCTGTAGTCATAAGGTCACATCCTTTTTGAATTTCCTCTTTTAAACCCAGCCGTATTTCCTTTTGTTTGGGATCGCCTCTCAAAAATACTGAAAACAGCGGGATCTAACGCTCCTTGTGCCCGTCCTTCACTTCAATATAAAAGGAAATACAGGTCTTAAATTGTCAACGCCAGCACACGAATGCACTGGCGGATATAAAATTAAGCTTGTGCCGCAATCACGGCAATTTCGATGAGCCAGTCTGGATTGACCAGATCGGCCTGAATGGTAGCCCGTGCGGGTGTAGCCAGTCCATCGAGCCATTCGGTCCAGATTGTATTCACCTGTTGAAAATCATCAAGATGCTTCAAAAACAGTTGCGCAGAAAGCAGACGGGATTTGTCGGTATGGGCTGCGGCCAACAAAGCATCGATGGTTGCCAGAATTTCTCGGGTTTGCCCTTCAATCCCTTGATCGGTCTGCTTCGGAACCTGACCAGAGAGATACACTACGCCATTAAAAATGGTGACAGCACTCATTACCGCGGTGGTATTGATGCGCTGAATATCGCTGTTCGACATGCCTATATCCTTATGTTTGTATAATAAATGGAACGCGTGCCGTAACAGCACACATGAGTTCATAACCTACGGTGCCCGAAGCCACTGCCACCTCATCGATGGATAAAGTTGCACCAGTTTTAGACCTGCCCCACAGCACTACCTCACTTCCGACAGTAGCCTGTGGTACAGGCGTCAAATCGACTGCCAGCATGTCCATACTAACGCGACCAACGGTACGGGTACGCATGCCATCTACCAGAATAGGCGTACCTGTTGGCGATATACGTTGATAACCATCGGCATAACCACAAGCCACAATACCGATCTTGAGTGGACGGTCCGCCACAAAGCTTGAGCCGTACCCCACAGTGTCATTGGGCTGTAAATCTTGAATGGCCAGCAACTCACTACGTAGGCTCATCGTGGGCTTGAGTGTCCAGTGGTCGATTGAATGTGCCGGATAATCTGGTGCGCTGCCATAGAGCATGATGCCGCTACGGACAACATCGGAGTGCAATGGATGGCGTAGAATCGCGGCACTGTTACTCACCGATCGTGGGCCCGCAAGCCCCTCAACCGTTTGTTCAAAAATACGTTGCTGATAGTTAATCCCAGACTCGCCAAAACGATTGCCATCTGCATCGGAAAAGTGCGTCATGTGCGTGATACTGGCCACCTGCGGTAATGCATGCAGGCGCTGCCACGCTTCGCGATACGCCGCAGGCTGAAAGCCCAAACGGTTCATGCCGCTGTTCATTTTTAAATAAACATGAAATTGCGCTAGCGCAGGATGACGCTCGATCCATTCAATCTGGCTCAGGTGATGTACGGTAAAGCTGAGCTGATCTTGCGTGCAATCGTATAAATCTTGCGGTGAAAACACACCTTCCAGTAACAATATTGGCCCGGTCCAGCCCAACGCCCGAATGCGTTTGGCTTCGGCAAGATCAAGTAGTGCAAAACCATCGGCGGCGCTTAACGCCGGATATACGCGTTCGATACCATGACCATAAGCATTGGCCTTAACCACGGCAAAGACCTGACTGTCTGGCGTGGCGTTTCGGGCAACCTGAAGATTGTGTGTTAAGGCATCCTGATGCACAACGGCATGAATGGGACGTGGCATAGTAAATCTTCCCTGAGGTTTAAGACATAGACTTAGGCTGCGCTAGAATAACGTTGCAGCGAGAGCCCTTCGGTACTGATATCGGTTTGATGGTTCAGCACAATGTCACTGATCAACTTGCCAGAGCCACAGGCCATGGTCCAACCCAAAGTGCCATGTCCGGTATTGAGAAATAAATTTTTAAAGCGGGTCGCACCAATAATTGGAGTGCTGTCTGGTGTCATTGGGCGTAAACCTGTCCAGAAAGACGCTTCTGCCATATTGCCGCCCGGGAATAAATCTTGTGTCACCATCTCAAGCGTGGCGCGTCGATCTTGATTTAAGCCAAGATTAAAGCCACTCAGCTCGGCCATCCCTCCCACACGAATACGCTGGTCGAAACGGGTAATGGCGATCTTGTAGGTTTCATCGAGCACGGTCGACTGCGGCGCGAACTCAGGCTGCACAATCGGGATTGTGAGTGAATACCCTTTGACTGGATACACCGGCAGATTAAGTTCAAGCGGTTTTAAAAAGTCACGCGAATAACTACCAAATGCCAATACATAACGATCTGCTGTTAGCGTTTGACCATTAACGCGCACGCCTTTGATACTATCGCCTTCGACCACCAAGCCTTCAACCTGCTGATTAAACTGAAAATCGACGCCCAGTGCTTTGGCTTTGTTGGCCAGCGCATTGGTAAACAAATAACAGTCGCCAGTTTCATCATTTGGCAAGTGCAAACCACCGACCAGTTTATCCTGAGCATGTGCAAGTGCCGGCTCGACTTGGGCAAGCCCCTCGCGATCAAGTAGTGCATAACCAACGCCACATTCTTCTAGCACCTGAATGTCACGCTGCACTGCTTCTAATTGTGCTTCGCTACGAAAAACCTGCAAGGTTCCCTTAGCACGGTTTTCATATTCGATACCTGTGGTTTCACGCAATGCTTTGAGGCAGTCACGGCTGTATTCAGCCACACGCATCATGCGTTCTTTGTTGGTGGTATAGCTGGCTGGATTACAGTTTTTAAGCATTTGCGCCATCCACTGTAACTGCCACATGCTGCCATCGATATTAATTGCCAAAGGTGCATGATGTTGAAACATCCATTTTACCGCTTTAAACGGAATGCCCGGCGCTGCCCACGGTGTAGAGTAACCCGGTGAAATCTGACCGGCATTGCCAAAACTGGTTTCTTCTGCTGGCCCCGCCTGACGATCTAATACCGTGACCTGCGCGCCTTGCTGCGCAAGGTAATAAGCGCTAGCCACACCAATAACACCACTGCCCAAAACAATTACACGCATGTCCGTTCCTTCAATCCGTATTAGGTTATTTCACTAGTATATTTCTGGTTAGATAGTTAATTTCACTGATTTAAACGCTATAATTTAGGTAATTTTAAGAATTCGTCGTGCAAAAAAACGAAAAAAAGGAAATTTCTTATGCGTGCACTAGACCGGATTGATCGGCAGATTTTAGATATTCTGCAAAAGGAAGGGCGCATTGCCATCAGCGAACTGGCTTCACGGGTCAATTTATCGACCACGCCTTGCTCCGAGCGGGTCAAGCGACTAGAGCGCGATGGCGTGATCACAGGTTACCATGCACGGCTGAATCCGGCGTATGTCGATCGGAATCTATTGGTCTTTCTGGAAATCAAGTTATCGGCAAAATCGGGAGATGTATTTGATCAGGTCGCACGTGACTTAGTGGCGATTCCTGAAGTGTTGGAATGTCATCTGATTTCGGGGGAATTTGATTATCTGGTCAAAGCACGCTTGAAGGAAATGAGTGCCTATCGCCGTTTGCTCGGCGATCTACTTAAAAAACTGCCCTCCTCGGCGTCGTCACACAGCTATATAGTGATGGAGGAAATTAAGGAAACCTTGTTTTTGGACGTTTCACGTCTGTAATCACACGACTTAATGAATTCTTAAAAAATCAAGCATCACTTTGCAAACCACACCCAGTCGTGTGGTTTTTTTAATTGACTCCAGTTAATATGCGTCTTTTTGGTGCACAAGTATAAATACAGTCATCATTATTACAAAATTCATAATTTAATTATGTATTGCATAATTAAATTGAGTTTAGTATGCTCATTCATATAACGCAGTATCAGTTGGACGATACGTCGTTAAAAAAATGAAGCAGGACGGCGATTTTGAGTTTCAATCATTCCCTTTGAGCGCAATCGTCTTTTAAACCTAGGGTGCTACCCCGATACAATTTTAAATTGGTTGATTGTATTGGTGATGCCTATTCCTTAGCCCTTTATAGGTTCTGTAGCATTCTATGTTTAAAAATCTAAAGCGATCCAATGAGTGGATTCGGTAAAAAATCGAGAATGAGGACGGAATAAGATGGATATTTTAGATAACCCTTTGGAGCTATGCGGGTTTGCATTTATAGAGTTTGTTTCCAAAGAAAACGAACTTGATCTGATTTTTAAAACCATGGGGTTTACCCAAGTTGCACGTCATAAATCAAAGAAAGCATTCCTTTGGCGTCAGGGCAATATCAATATTATTTTGAATTATCAACCTGAATCTTACGCATCTTATTTCTTTAATGAACATGGTCCATCGGCCTGCGCAATGGGCTTTCGTACCCGTGATGCCGCCAAAGCATTTAACAAAGCACTCGAACTGGGTGCCGAGCCCATGTACAGCAAAATCGGCCCGATGGAATTAAATATTCCAGCCATTAAAGGCATTGGTGGTATGCCAATCTTTTTGGTCGATCGTGACATTTATGAAAATGATTTTGAATTTATCGATGGTATCGAGGCAAATCCTGTCGGCACGGGTTTAAAAGAAATCGATCATCTGACGCACAATGTCTATAAAGGCCGCATGGACTACTGGGCTTCTTTTTATGAAAAGATTTTCAACTTTCAAGAAATCCGTTATTTCGATATCAAAGGCGAATATACAGGCCTGACCTCTAAAGCCCTGACCGCGCCAGACGGTAAAATCCGCATTCCACTTAATGAAGATTCAGACAAAGGCAACGGCCAGATTGCAGAATTCTTGGCCGATTTTAACGGCGAAGGGATTCAGCATATTGCCTTTATTACAGATGATTTGCTGGCCACATGGGATAAACTCAAGGCACTCGGGCTGAACTTTATGACTCCACCGCCTGCCACCTACTACGAAATGCTGCCAGAGCGCTTGCCCGCCCATGGCGAACCGACTGAAGAACTACAAAACCGCGGTATTCTACTCGATGGCAGCACGCAAAATGGCGAGAAAAAACTACTGCTTCAGATTTTTTCTGAAAATATGATTGGGCCGGTTTTCTTTGAATTTATTCAGCGTAAAGCAGATGACGGTTTTGGCGAGGGTAATTTTAAGGCGTTGTTTGAATCGATTGAGCGTGATCAGATTCGTCGTGGTGTACTTCAAGTATAAGCATTTAACACCCGAAATCACCTGATACTCCACTGCACTTTGAATGAAGCGCAGTGGATTTATTTTTTGTGTTTAGCGGTTTTGCAAAAAACGATTGATCGCCGCCACTGCGCTTTTCAGCTCAGCCAACTTTTCGCTTTGTGCATCTAGCGGCAAGAACATTTCAGTGTCGATGGCCACAATACAAAACTCCAAAACACCCTGTGCATTAAAGACAGGCAGCCCCACAGCATTAATCCCCACCAGCAAATCGCCTTGTGCCAGTGCCATGTGTTGCTCAAGAATCGAGGTTTTAAGTGCTAAAAATTCATCCCAATTTTGTGGTTTAAGCGGATACCTCGACTGTGCCGCGGCTTGCCACTCCAGTTCCATAAGTGGACGCACCACATGTTCGGGCATAAACGAAGCAAAGACACGGCCCGATGCGGAATTGACCAATGGCATAATCGAGCCGACTTTGGTCACAATGGCAATCGGGTGATTCGACTCCATGGCTTGTACTACGAGCGGTCCACGCGGTGACCATTTACTGATTTGAATGCTACAGCCAATTTTGGCCTGTACATCATAAATCATCGACTGAACAAGTTGCAGCGCGTCGGTATGTTGAATACAATTCAGCCCCAATCGCCAAGCCTGATCGCCCAGTGCATACTGGCCATCATCAAGCTGCTTGGCATAATCCATACGAATAAGGCTCACCAGATAACGGTGAACTTTTGCAGGATGCATGTCTAATTTGTGCGATAAGTCTTTTAAAATAATGGGATGCTGATGGTCGACCAATGCATTCAATACACTCAAACCCACTTCAAGCGATTGAACCCCACCCGATAATCTTTCTTCAACCATTGATGCACTCTTTTAAGATGAAATTCTCAAGCATATGCAGTGTTTCGATATTTTTACACACCTACATAGACGTGCTGACATCATGCCTGACATTGACCAAAACTGAAATGCTCTTTTTTATTTATGCCACCACTTCGCCTCGATTCCACCAGATTTCACTGCACAGCATGTCGCTACGGCACCTTTAAAAATCGGTTAATTATCGACAGATTTTGATTTTTTTCGATTTAAATTTATGATATACGTAATTTGTTTTAAAAAAATTACACCACATGGATGAGAACAAGTATATGTCACAGCAAGAGCAAGGTCGCCTCAAGCCCGGTTTATCCAATCGCCATATCCAATTAATTGCCCTAGGCGGTGCGATTGGTACGGGACTATTCCTCGGTATTTCACAATCGATCAAGCTGGCAGGACCTTCGGTTATTTTGGGTTATGCCATCGCGGGCCTGATTGCATTTTTTATGATGCGTCAGCTTGGCGAAATGGTAGTACATGAGCCGGTCAGTGGCTCGTTTAGTTATTTTGCCAATAAATACTGGGGCCGCTTTGCCGGATTTATTTCGGGTTGGAATTATTGGGTGTTGAACGTGCTGGTGTGTATGGCCGAGCTGAGCGCCGTTGGCCTGTATGTGCAGTACTGGTGGCCCGACATTCCAACATGGGTTTCAGCACTGGGCTTTTTCATCCTTATTAACGTGATTAACCTACTCCACGTGAAACTTTTTGGTGAAATGGAATTTTGGTTTTCAATCATCAAGATTGCCGCGATTTTGGCCATGATTGCCTTTGGTTCTTACTTACTGGCCACTGGAACCACAGGGCCTCAGGCACAGATCAGCAATCTCTGGGCACTGGGTGGTTTCTTCCCACATGGCGTAACCGGTTTGCTCATGGCCATGGCTGCGATTGTTTTTGCTTTTGGTGGCATTGAACTGTTTGGTATTACCGCAGCCGAAGCACGTGACCCGAAAAAAACACTCCCTAAAGCCGTCAATCAGATTATTTACCGGATTCTCATTTTTTATATTGCTACGTTGTGCGTGTTACTGGCACTGTTCCCATGGAATCAAATGGCACAAGGTGGTAGTCCATTTGTAATGGTATTTGCCTCACTCAATAGTCAAGGTGTCGCGACAGCTCTCAACTTTATTATCTTGACTGCGGCCGTATCGGTTTATAACGGTACCAGCTACTGTAGTAGCCGCATGTTGCTGGGTTTGGCCGAACAAGGCAATGCCCCTCAATTTTTGAAAAAAATTAATTCTCGCGGTATTCCGGTTCATGCAGTGCTACTGTCTGCCTTCGTCACTGCACTGTGTGTGTTGCTTAATTATCTGTTTCCAGAAAAAGCCTTTGCATTTTTGATGATGCTAGTCGTGGCGGCAATTGTAATCAACTGGGTGGTGATCTCCTTTACCCATTTAAAATTTCGTCAGCAGCTTAAACGCACCCATGTGACCTCGTATTTCCCAAGTTTGTTCTACCCTGTGACCAATTATTTATGTATGGCTTTTATGCTTGGCATTTTGGTGATCATGAGCCTCACGCCCGACATGCGTCTTGCCGTCTGGCTGATTCCAGCATGGCTCATTTGCTTAAGTCTGGCGTATTTGATTCAGCAACGAAACGATGCCATGCGCAGTGCCGCATTGACATTTGAGTCTGAAAATTCATTTAAATAAACTCAATAGTGTATTTAGAAAAAGTCGAAAGGTTTTGTAAAAATAATTTTCAAGGCGGTCGTATTTCAGCATGGTGCTACTTGGCGCTTACTGATACATTAGTTCAGTTTAAGCGGAGATCCCGCTTAAGACTGTCACACTCCAATAACACACAGTTTGAGCTTAACTGTGGAATGAAAGGACTTTTTAATGTTTCAACATATCCCACCGTATGCAGGCGATCCAATTTTATCGCTTATGGAACAATTCAATGCCGACACGCGTGAAGGTAAAGTAAATTTAAGTATCGGGCTTTATTACAACGAAGATAGCATTGTGCCGCAACTTGATACCATCATGGAAGCACAAAAGCGTATTGAACCAAAGCAAAATAAAACCAAACTGTATTTGCCTATGGAAGGGTTCAAGCCTTACCGTGATGCAATTCAAGCCCTACTTTTTGGAAATAACAGCCCGGCGGTACAAAGTGGACGTGCCGTGACCATTCAAACGCTCGGTGGTTCAGGCGCATTGAAAGTGGGTGCAGATTTTCTTAAAAACTATTTCCCGAATTCTGAAGTATGGGTCAGCCAGCCAACTTGGGACAACCACGTGGCAATCTTTAATGGTGCCGGCCTTAAAACGCATTACTATCCATATTTTGATGCTGAAACACGTGGTGTTGACTTCGATGGTATGCTCTCTACCCTCAAACAGCTTCCGGCGCAAAGCATTGTGCTTTTACACCCATGCTGCCATAACCCAACCGGTGCAGATCTGACGCCAGCACAGTGGGACCAAGTGATTGAGGTTTTAAAAGCAGGCAATCTGATTCCTTTCCTAGACATTGCCTACCAAGGTTTTGGCGAAGGTATGGAGCAAGATGCGTATGCCATTCGTGCGCTTGATCAATCGGGAATGAATTTTATTGTCAGCAATTCATTCTCTAAAATCTTCTCGTTGTATGGCGAGCGTGTTGGTGGTTTGACATTTGTATGTGGCGATGCAGAAAGTGCGCAATGTACGTTTGGTCAGTTAAAAGCCACTGTACGCCGTATCTACTCAAACCCACCAACGACGGGTGCATGGTTGGTCGATCAGGTGCTAAATGATGCAGCGTTGAACCAACAATGGCAAAACGAAGTAAAAGATATGCGCGAGCGTATTCTTAAAATGCGTCAAATCTTGCGTGATGAGCTTACAAAAGCACTTCCTGAGCGTGACTTTAACTACCTGCTTGAGCAAAAAGGCATGTTTAGCTATACCGGTTTAACCGGTGAACAGGTCGATCAATTACGTGAAGACTATGCGATTTACCTCGTGCGTAGTGGTCGTATCTGTGTTGCAGGCCTCAACATGAGCAACGTATACATCGTGGCCAAAGCAATGGCAGAAGTTCTGGCCAAAGAAACTGCACAAGCTTAATCTGAATCGTCGCTGTATTGCGTATGCAGCACAGCGGACGTCTATTTATACCGTCGTTGTTACAGCATTGAATTGTTTTTCATATGAAAATACTTATATATTAAATTCATAACTCATTATCGTATGGACAATAATGCTTCAAGATCAACAAAAATTTATCCAGATTTTAGGTTGGGTGGCAACCTTTACGGCCATTTGTATGTACGTTTCGTATATTCCACAAATCATGAATAATCTGGCTGGACACAAAGGAAATCCGATTCAACCTTTTGTTGCAGCAATCAACTGTTTATTGTGGGTCATTTATGGACTCAAACGCAAAGACTATCCGCTTGCGGCGGCCAATGCACCTGGTATTTTGTTTGGTGCCGCAGCATGTTTCACTGCACTTTAATTTCACTATTATTTTGTATAAATGTTTGAGTAAAAAACACCCCTCCATTTGGAGAAGTGCTCAATACGTTTTAATTTTAGAAACGGAACTGTTTTAGATCGAGCGGAATTTCGATCCCAATCGATGCACCCGCATCGTTGCCTTGTACATCTGAATCACTTACCCAGCCATTAATCTTCAATGGCAAATCTGGCTTGATGTAATGCGTCCAGGTTAAATCGAGTGCTTTGACTTCGTCTTTTTCAGGGAAAGCACGGTTAATTGCGAGATTAGATTGATTGACTTTTGCCAGTAAGACGCGCCCGCTAATTCGGTTCATGACATCTACACGAATATCACCGCCCACCGAGTACATCTGACCATCGCCACCGATGGCATGACCTAGCGGATAACCATGCTGATAAAAACCGTCAGTATAGACGTAATGGTTATAGGTATAACCCCATACATCACCATTGGTACGGGTATCTGCCCACTCGGCATACAATTGGTACGGCATATTACGTAGGCTAGAGGAATACTCCGCACCCGCCAAATATAGTTTTCTTGAAGGTAAAAGACCAGCTTCGTCTTCACCGATAGCCTGACCATATACGCTCATTGGTACATTAACCAACGGTTGTAAGTTCAAACGAAAATCTACACCCGCCAACTGGTTCGAACGATCTTCACTGGCATCATAGACGTTATCGTTACCTTTAATCGCATTCCATAGGGAGTCCCAACTCTCTGAGCGCCCTTTACCGCCCCATTGTAATGTTCGGGTTGCACCTAATTCTAAATAAGGTAACGGCTGCGCTGTTAGTCTAAGGCCTAAGAGCTTGGCATCAGGTACAGCGGTGTATTTGTCGAGCTGACCGCCAAACACTTGGTACTGCCACGGCCCAATCCATGACAGCCATTTGGTTTCAAATGCTTTTTGTTCGGCACGTTGCACTGTCACGCCATAAACCGGGCGGCTGGCATCGCCTCGAATCAAGCTGCCGTCATGTCCTGGTCCCCACCATGTTGGAATCTGGCCTGCAATCACCCACTGGTTCCAGAGTTTGCCGGCCAAATACGAGCCTTCGACATTGACCTTACGGCCGTTATCGATTTGGTGATCTTTTTCGCCATTTACGCGTAATTTACCATCCCAGTTTTCACCACCGGCATTTACTTCCAAAGACGCTACATATTGTGCTTTTTGCTGATCACCAAAGGCTTGAGGTAAATTCTTCTGATCGGTTTCGGCAAATAATCCGAGTTTAACCGGTGTCTGATCGACTTTTAGGGCATTGACGACCGAACTGAGTACGCGCTGTTGATTCTTGTTTTGCACCTTGGCATTTGCAAGGGCACGCTGGATTTCATCACCACTTAAAGGCCATGTCGATGTGCTGATTTGAATCACACCTTGCTGATTCAACCAGTTTAAATCCGTACGCAAATCTTCATTGTTCAGCACAATGCCTTGGGCAAAGCTAAGCGCTCCCCATCCCATTAACGCAGAAAATAAAATAGTTTTTCTAAACAACATGACCTGGTCTTTCTCTAGTTTATTATATCTCGTTCACCTTAATTTTTTTCTTTTGCTTTTGCAACCTTAAAAAAAATGGAAATGTAAGGGCACAGTGTGTGATAGCTGCATAAGACAGACCCATTTAGATTTTTTTTGATTTTCCCCAATACTTTAGCTTGGAGGTATGACCAATACCCACATTAAAACTATTGGTCGGATCTAGATGCTGATAAAACTGTGCCAGCGCTGGCTTGGCGATATATAAATGACCCACGTTGTGCTCGGCAGGATACTCTGCCCGGCGCGCATCGAGTAAGGTCCACATTTTGTGCTCCATCGCTAAGGGATCTACGCCTTTTTTGACAATATAGTCTTGATGGAAAACATGACAGAAAAAATGACCGTAATAAAGTTTATGTAAGATTTTGGCTTCAAGATGGGCCGGCAACTGCTCCACCCAATCCCGATCATTGCGTCTTAAGGCAATATCTAAGGCAACAATATCCTCGACTTCATTTAAATGTGTATCACGGTAGCGAATTGCTGCCCCTGCAATCGCAAAACGGTGCAAAAATGCTTTACGGCCTTCGTTTTCATCACATAAGAAAAAAGCACCAGACGGATGTACAGCAAAATAATCGTGTAAAAATGTCTGCACAGCAGAGATCGATTGCTGCTCGATTCTTAAAATGAGGTGATGCGCATAACGATCTCGAAACTGGTTCATGCGTTCAGGTAAATGATTGGGCAAACAATAGGTCACCGCCTGCAACAACTGATCAGTCCAACCTTTTAGCTTAAAACGCTCCAGAATCCCATCTATTTTATCTTTTAAAGCAAAGGCCTTGGGTACATTGGCCGTCCCGAATTTTTCAATAAATAAGAAAGTGTCCTTGCCGTATTTTGCACCAATATCATAGGCATCACGATGAATATATTCACCTGCAATCGGAAGACTCGGTAGTGTGGTCAGCAACGCACGTCTGAGCGCGGTCAGATCATCGGCATCGTTGGTTCCGATATAAAACACCTGACTCTCGACTTTGGCGAAGGTATCTAGCCGTACCGCAAAGACGCAGATTTTTCCGGCAGAACCAGACGCTTCAAACAATCGCGATGGATCGGCATTAAAACGCGCCGGACTATCGGCATCGACTTGCGTTACATCGTGGCTATAATGCGGATCGGAGGCATGCCCCACATCGTCTTGAATATCTGAACCGCGATATTGCTGCGTTTCAAGCCGTGTCAGAATCTCTTCAGGTGTATCGCCAAGTGCAATCCCAAGATGATTCACTAACTGAAGCTCGCCATAAGCATCGACTTGTGCATATAACGCCAACTCGGTATAGGCTGGTCCGCGACGAACCAAAGCCCCTCCCGAATTGTTACATACACCGCCTAGCACCGAGGCTCCAATACACGATGAACCAATAACCGAGTGCGGTTCACGCTGAAAAGGTTTAAGGGTCTGTTCGAGTCGATCTAGTGTCGCACCCGGCAGACAGACCACCTGCTCACCATCACGAATGACCTGAATCCCTTGCAAACGTCGGGTACTTAAAAGTACTACAGGCCGGTCGTAATCTTCACCATATGGTGTAGAACCTCCCGTCAGGCCAGTATTGGCGGCCTGCATGATCACAATACAATCTGCATCGAGCACCGCCTGCAAAACACGCCATTGTTCGAGTAAACTTCCCGGACACACCACGCCCAACACTTTGCCTTCACCAAATCGTCGTCCCTGTCGATACTGACGGGTCTGCTGATCACCAGTCAAAACATAAGACTTGCCCACAATCTGTTGTAAGTGCTGAATCAGTGATGTTGTACTGTGTGGCATGTGGAATATCCTTTTAGAAGCTCAATGCTTTGTTCATTTCGACCAAGCAAGATGAATCAATGTCGGCAATGCGCTTGACACCGGTCAGGGTCATGGCCACTCGCATTTCTTTTTCAAGTAAATCGAGTAAATTAGACACACCCTGCCCCCCTTGAGCCGCCAGTGCATAAACAAATGCACGCCCAATCATGACGCTATCTGCGCCAAGGGCCAGCATGCGCACAATATCCAAGCCATTGCGAATACCTGAATCGGCCAAAATCGTTAAATCACCTTTGACTGCATCGGCAATCGCAGGCAGGGCGCGTGCCGAAGACAGTACGCCATCGAGCTGGCGTCCACCATGATTCGACACCACGATCCCATCGGCACCAAATCGAACCGCATCTTTGGCATCTTCCGGGTCTAAAATGCCCTTAATCACCATCGGACCATCCCAAAAATCACGAATCCATTCTAAATCTTTCCATGAAATAGACGGGTCAAAATTGTTGCCCAACCAGCCAATATAATCTTCAAGCCCGGTCGGTTTTCCTAAATATTTTGAAATATTGCCTAAATCATGCGGACGACCCAGCAATCCCACATCCCACGCCCAATGTGGATGCATAACCGACTGTAAATAACGGCGCATGGCTGCATTCGGGCCACTCATACCCGAATGGGCATCTCGGTAACGTGCACCAGGTACTGGCATATCGACGGTAAACACCAAAGTCGAGCAGCCTGCCGCTTTGGCACGTTCCAAAGCATTTTTCATGAAGCCACGATCACGCAGCACATAAAGCTGAAACCACATGGGCCGCTGGATGGCTGGTGTCACCTCCTCAATCGGGCATACCGAAACCGTCGAAAGGGTAAAAGGAATGCCCTTTTTATCTGCCGCCACTGCTGCTTGTACCTCGCCACGACGGGCATACATGCCTGTTAGGCCGACTGGAGACAACGCCAGCGGCATCGAAAGCGTTTCGTTAAATAATCGGGTTTCGAGGCTCAGATCCGACATATCTTTTAATACACGCTGGCGCAGTGCCACGTGGGCTAAATCTTCAACATTTCGTTTCAGCGTCGATTCACTATACGCCCCGCCATCGATGTAATGAAATAAAAACGGTGGCAAACGGCGCTGCGCCGCTTCGCGATAATCGTTTGAAGATGAAATAATCATGCTGAATCAATCCTGTTTAAACGAGTAGCACGTTTCTGGCGAGCGTCGTCTTCGTCCAGTGCACGTACCTGATGGATGACAAATTCGATATGACCACATACCGCATCACGCGCAGCTTGCGCATCTTGGCGGTCGATGGCATCCATAACCTGAAAATGCTGATCACTGAGTAAATCGGCACTCACAGGATGGTTATAAACTTTTTTTCGGCCCAAAAAGACGTTGTATTGCAGCAGGTCAAACAGGCTGCGCATCATTTGAATCAGCACCGCATTGTGCGATGCTTCTGCAATGGCCAGATGAAAATTGGCATCGGCCACCGCTGCCGCCGCAGAATCACCACGCGCCTGATGCTGTGCAATTTCATCAAAATACTGATGAATTTTGGCACGATCTTGTTCGGTGGCTCGCTGTGCGGCGTACCATGCCGTACCGCCTTCCAAAATAAGCCGTGACTCCTGTACATCAAATCGATACTGTGGATCTTCTTCAAGCAGTAGGCTAATTGGCTCGACGATGTGCTGTTGTGGCCATGTCTCGGGCAGATGCACGATATAGGTGCCATCTCCCCGACGGCTGGCCAGCACACCCAAACTATTGAGCTGCTGGATGGCTTCGCGTAATGATGGTCGCGAAATTCCCAGACTGGTGGCCAGTACACGCTCGGCAGGCAAGCGGTCGCCTTGTTTCAGGTTGCGTTGCTCAATGAGCGCCTGTAACTTTTGTACCACTTGGTCAGAGACTCGCATACTTTTTCCTTATATCGTGAGTTTAGGGAATCATCCACGGCACAATATACGCCTGTACCGTCACAATGATGCCCACAAAGATGGTAAATATGATGCTATGTTTTACCGTAAAACGGAACAAATCCGATTCTTTGCCCACTAAACCCACCGCAGCACAGGCAATCGCAATTGACTGTGGTGAAATCATTTTGCCTGTCACGCCGCCACTGGTGTTGGCTGCTACCAGCAATACCTCAGGAATACCGATCTGCTGGGCGGTGGTGGCTTGTAATGCCGAAAACAAGGCATTCGATGAGGTATCCGAACCCGTTAAAAACACCCCTAACCAACCTAAAAATGGCGAGAAAAAGGTAAACGCATGGCCCGTATGCGATAAAGCAAGCGCTAAGGTGGCAGACAGTCCAGAATAATTGGCAATAAACGCAAAAGCCAAGACCATCCCGATTGAATAGATGGGTACTTTTAGCTCATTTAAGGTTTCACCAAAGGTCACCACGGCCTGTTTCACATTCATTTTTAAGAAAATGATGGTGATCACTGCGGCAATAAAAATGGCTGTTCCGGTGGCAGAAAACCAGTCGAACTTGTAAATCGCATCGTAGGGAGTATGCTCCGGTACAATCGGTGGAACTTTTTCGACCCATCGATGTAAGCCAGGTACTTCAATCTTAAAAATCCAGTGTTCCAATGCACCGCCTTTGGCAAATAATGCTTTAAATGGCTTGATGCTCCAGAGGGTGACCATGAGCGTCAGGATCATAAATGGCGACCACGCCTTGGCAATCTGGCTTATACGATAATGCTGTACAGATTGGGTTGTCGTTTGAGTGACTTCGGTCTGTTCGAATCTAAAAATATGTTTGGGTTGCCAGAATTTAAATAACACCGTCAAACTGACTAAGGATGCAATCGCAGCTGTAATGTCCGGTAGTTCAGGCCCCAAAAAGTTTGAAGTCAGATACTGCGCAATCGCAAATGCTCCACCGCCCACCAAGACCGCAGGCCATGTTTCTTTCACGCCACGCCAGCCGTCCATAATGGCCATGATCCAAAACAGTACAATAATTACCAGAAAAGGCAGCTGACGCCCTACCATCTGGCTAATTTCCATGGTATCGACCCCGGAAACCTGCCCTGCCACAATAATTGGAATTCCCATCGCACCAAAAGCCACTGGTGCGGTATTCACAATCAAACACAGGCCTGCGGCATAGAGCGGTTTAAATCCTAAGCCCATCAATAATGCCGCGGTAATGGCAACGGGTGCACCAAAGCCTGCCGCACCTTCTAAAAAGGTACCAAAAGCAAACCCGACCAATAGCATCTGAAGGCGCTGATCTGCGGTAATCGATAAAATACTGGAACGAATAATGTCGAATTGTCCAGTTTTGACCGAAACTTTATATAAAAATACCGCTCCCAGAATAATCCACGAGATCGGCCATAATCCGTAAAAAAAGCCATAAATTACTGCACCAAAAGCCATTGCCGCTGGCATTTGATAAAAAAACAATGCAATTAAAAGCGCCAGCACCACCGTAATGGTCCCCGCAACACTGCCTTTTAAACGCAATACGGCAAGTGCGATAAAAAAGAAAATAATCGGAATCAGCGCGACCAAACTGGACAGCCAGATATTATTTAGAGGGTCATAGGCTTGTTGCCAAACATGCAGCATTTTCATCTCCTTGAAATGCCGAGAATCATTTTGTTTTCAGGAAAAATACTCCTGCAAACCAGTCAATACATTTAAATTGGTCATACCAATTTAGCTTTAAGCAAAAATATGCTAGGTGATTTCTATTTTTTGCATACTAAACCAGCTAAAATAGAATCTCAATGCTTATTTTTAATTTAAATTGGTCATACCAATATGAATTAAAGGACATCGCTTGTCTTCTTGGTCATCGCGAAACGCTGATGTAGGCATGAGGCCAAGCATCCATCTACACGACAACTCCAGACGCAGATTGGTTGAAAATCCTAATCGATTGATTGGGTTCAATGTTATGATGAACACATGAATACTTTGCAAAGAGCCGTTGGTTTTCCCTTCTTTTATTTTGAATGGTTAAGGACAACACAACATGTTTGATCTTGATAGCCGATTACTCAATATTTTTTATCATGTTTATAAATCCAAGAGTGTTTCGACGGCAGCCGATGCGATTGGTGTGAGTCAACCGACCATCAGCAATGGCTTGATCAAAATTCGCCAGCATTTCGGCGACCCGTTGTTTTTACGTGTGGGCAATGAAATGATTCCCACCGAATTGTCCAAGCAAATTTTTCCGCTGATTAGTGAAGTGATCAACAAAGTTGAAAGTATTAATAATTTCAGTGTGAATTTCGATCCTTCCAAGTCGGATTTGCTGTTTACCTTGGCCATGACCGATGTGTCGCATCTGGTGTTGTTGCCACAAATTACTCAGTTTTTAAATAAAAATGCGCCGTTTATCCGGCTCAATGTCCGTCCGATTAGCTCAGAAACCAGCTATCAAATGGCAAACGGTGAAATTGATCTGGCCATTGGCTTTCTGCCTCAGCTCGAAGATGGTTTTTATCAACAGAAATTGTTTTCACAGCGTTATGTGGTGATTTCCCGTAAAAATCATCCACGCCTGCAAAGTGACCGCATCAGTATTGATGATTATATTCGTGAAATGCACATCGACATTGATGCCGGTGCTGGGCATTATCACATCGAAAATGAGCTACAAAACAAAGGATTAAGACGCAACGTACTCATTCGACTACCCAGCTATCTGGGCGTAGGGCTGGTGGTTCAGGAAACCGATGCGATTGCCACCGTCCCGTATTATTTGAGTCAGGTCTTACTGGCACGCGGTAACCTGCAAATTTACGATGCACCGCTTGAGTTTCCCACCTATAGCATCAAGCAGCATTGGCATATGTGTTGTCATCACAAGACCAGCCATCAATGGTTTCGTCAATCGTGCTATGAAATTTTCAAAACCATTGCTTAAACATCAAATTGTGAATTCAAGCCGTTATATTTTGATGCAATTTACCGTATCAGGCTTTTAACGATCTGGCTTAAACGATCATATTCTTTTCATGCGGCTTGGGTATAATGGGCGCACATAATTTTTTTAATATCTAATTTAAGATGACAACACTTACCTGCTTTAAAGCCTACGATATTCGAGGCAAACTCGGTACAGAACTAAACGAAGAAATTGCTTACAAAATTGGCCGCGCCTATGGTCAGATTTATCAACCCAAAACTGTCGTGGTCGGATGTGATGTCCGTTTAAGCAGTGAAGACCTCAAACAAGCCACTATTCGCGGTTTAAACGATGCCGGTGTTAATGTACTTGATTTGGGGATGACCGGTACTGAAGAGGTCTACTTTGGCGCTTTTCATTTAGATGTTCAAGGTGGCATCGAAGTGACTGCAAGTCACAATCCGATGGACTACAATGGTATGAAGCTAGTACGTGAAAATGCGCGTCCCATCAGTGCAGATACGGGTTTAAAAGAAATTCAGGCGCTTGCCGAAACCAATGAATTTGATGATGTTGCGGTCAAAGGCACCACACAAGCGTACAACATCTTGCCAGAATTTATTCAGCACTTACTGACTTATATTGATACCAGCAAAATCCGCCCACTTAAATTGGTGGTCAATGCTGGTAACGGTGCGGCAGGCCACGTGATCGATACACTTGAGCAAGAATTTAAAAGTTTGAACATGCCAGTTGAATTTATCAAGATTCATCATGAAGCTGATGGCAGCTTTCCAAATGGTATCCCGAACCCATTACTGGTTGAAAACCGTGATAGCACGCGCAATGCAGTGATTGAACATCAGGCAGACATGGGGATTGCATGGGATGGCGATTTTGACCGCTGTTTCTTATTCGATGAAAAAGGCCAGTTTATCGAAGGCTACTACATTGTTGGCTTGCTTGCACAAGCCTTCTTGTTGAAACAATCAGGGGAAAAAATTGTCCACGATCCACGTTTGGTCTGGAACACCCTTGATATTGTCGATGCCCATGACGGCGTCACGGTTCAATCTAAATCGGGGCATGCATTTATTAAACAAGTGATGCGTGAACACAATGCTGTTTATGGCGGTGAGATGAGCGCGCATCATTACTTCCGTGATTTTGCTTACTGCGACAGCGGCATGATTCCTTGGTTATTGGTATTAACCTTATTGTCTGAAACACAGCAATCGTTATCGACATTGGTTGAAAACATGATTGCCAAGTTCCCATGCAGTGGTGAAATCAACTTTAAAGTGGCCGATACCCAAGCCACCATTCAAAAACTATTTGATCATTACAATGATCAAAATCCCGAGATTGACCGTACCGACGGTGTGAGCCTAGACTTCGGAACATGGCGTCTGAATGTCCGTGCCTCGAATACTGAGCCGCTATTGCGCCTGAATATCGAAAGTCGTGGTCATGATCAGGCCGCTCAACCGATTCAACAGTATGTCGATGAAGTTACTGCACTGATTCAGGCCTAAGCCATATCTACAAAAAAGGCGATTCCAAGAATCGCCTTTTTTTATTTCTCAAACATTACTTTGCTTGCTTGAGCGCCGATGCATTGGCCTGCTCTAGATCATGCAGGGTGTAGTCTTTTTTATGCAAACGACTTAAATAGCCAACCTGCTCTCTGGCCTTATCGACCTGTCCATTTGCCAGCAACAATTGCGCGTACTTTTGCATATTGTAAGGTGTGGCTTTGTTGTAGACCATTTTTTCAATTTGATTCAGCTGTTGCAAACTCAACTGAGCCACTGGACTTAATTTTAACCAGTCTAAACGCTGATCAAACTCGGTGAGAACCAAGATCTTGGCACTGCCCCAAATCTCAATATTGGGCGGCTGCTTTTTGATAATTCTGACACTATTGAGTTTATATAGGCTGTAATCGCGCCAGATCAGTGCCAGCAGAATAAAACCTGCAAGCCAAACCACACGGGTGATTCTACACGGTAACGCGTACCATTTCTGATCGGGTGTCTGCGCTTGAATTAAGCCCATCAAGAACCCAACAGGCAATAAAAAATAGGCGTATTGCAGTGGATACTCCAACAAGGCATGAATCAACACGGCTGCCACCATTAAACTGGCCACAATCGACTCGATACGCTTGCTATGATAATTCAGCCAAATCATCCACACTGTGAAATACACTAAAACGAGACCACCGAGTACTACACCATTCCAGACCAGAATATCCAGTACCACATTGTGCGAGCTATTAAACCAAACGTGAATTTTGTTGAATGGCATACTCGACAGTTCAGCCAGGCTGGTCTGATTCCATCCATACCCTGTCCATGGCTGCTGCTGAATGGCGTGCAGCATCTGTTCCCAGATGCCGATGCGTTCATGCCCAGCGCTGGCGCGCTGCATGATGCTTGAGGTCTTGACTACATCGGTCTGATTTAAACTCTGGATCCATCGGGTCAATCGCGGGAACGCCAGCCCCACAGCAAAAAATCCAACACCCCACAGCATGATCCAGCCACGGTTGATACGGGTTGGATAGCGCCAAGATTTATACGCCCAGTAAACCAGAAAAAATAGTCCGAATACCCAAGCGGTACGTGACTGGCTTAAGGTAATAGCAAAAATGATTAAAGCTGCGACTGGCCAGAGATAACGCAATTTCATGGCCTGCGTTTCTGCCAAATACAAACATGCCAAAAGCCCCATAATCAGAAAAGTCGACATATTATTGGGCTGAGCAAAATTTGCATAAGGCCGATGGCTATAAAGCGTCATCACGCCCGGCACATGGGCTTCTAAGTTCAGCCATTGCACACACGCAATCAGACTGGTGGTCAATGCAACGGCATAGAGTACATAACAGCATTGGCGTAAGGTCTGCTGCTGATCTGTATGGGTTAAGCTGAGGTTATACCCTAACAGCACTGCGTACCAAAACCCCAGTAAATATGCGGTGGAGAGAAGTGCAGCACTTAGATCGATGACTAAGCCAAAACCCCATTGTAATAAGGGAATAAAGACAATCGGCAAGCCCAGCAACTGAATGCGTGGCAAGCGGAGCGGTTGTTTTAAAAAGACAGTGAGTAAGGTGAGCAAGGCAGCGAAACTGAGCATCTCACTGGCAAAAGTCAACCATGGATAGCTATGATCGGGCGAAAGCCAAGCGAGACTGATCAGAACGGCGGTCAGAAGAAACAGAACAAAGCGCATAATCGCCACTACAAATTCGGATTGAGGCTATTATACACACGCCATGAATGACCACCATCCTTCGGGGTCATTCAAAAAGCTGAATTAAAAACCAAGATTTAGTAACCTTGAGGATTCTGTTTTTGCCAGTTCCAGCTGTCTTTAAGCATATCTTCAAGTGTGTGTTTGGGTGCCCAGCCCAGTTCATTCATCGCACGCTGATTATCGGCAAACGATGTCGCCACATCACCTTCACGACGCGGTGCAAATTCAAATGCAATGGGCACGCCATTGACCTGTTCAAAGGTATTTTTCACCTCAAGTACCGAAGAGCCTTGCCCCGTTCCAATATTCCACGCGCGGCAACCTTGAGCATTCAAACGGTTATTGAGTGCACATAAATGCGCATTGGCCAGATCGACCACATGAATATAATCACGTACGCCTGTACCATCGGCCGTGTCATAATCCTGTCCAAAAATCGACAGCTTGTCACGTCGACCAACCGCCACTTGCGTGACATAAGGCATTAAATTGTTTGGAATCCCCTGCGGATCTTCACCAATACGACCACTTGGATGTGCCCCCACCGGATTAAAATACCGCAACAGGGCAATCGACCAACGAGCATCGGCCAATGCCAGCTTTTGTAGCATTTGCTCAACAATCAGTTTGGTATAGCCATAATTATTCGATGGCATGCCTGTTGGCATATCTTCGTTTAACGGCGAGCTATTGGCTTCATCATATACCGTTGCAGACGAGCTAAAGACCAGTTTAAATACACCTGCACGCGCCATAGCATCGACCAGGTGAATACTGCCAGCAATATTATTGTCAAAATAAGTCAGTGGAATTTGCTGACTTTCACCAACAGCTTTGAGCCCAGCAAAATGAATCACGGCGTCGATTTGAAACTGTTTAAACACATGATCCAGCGTTTGACTGTCTCGGATATCTCCTTCAACAAATTCCAGCGATTTTCCTGCGAGCGCTTCTACACGAACCAACGCTTCACGTGAGCTGTTGGACAGATTATCCAATACCACAACATCGTGATGCGCCTGAAGCAGTTCCACACAGGTATGCGAGCCAATATAGCCCGCACCACCCGTTACCAAAATTTTAGCCATCTGTTTTTTCCAATAAAAACTCGATCAACCCTTGTGTTGATGCATCCAAATGTGTGACTTCTGCCGTTTGCCCATTTAAAATCGGCAACAGTTCATTGGCAATTTCTTTGCCTTTTTCGACGCCCCATTGATCAAATGGATTGATGTCCCAAATGACCGATTGTACAAATACTTTGTGTTCATACAACGCAATCAATTTACCCATGGTTCGAGGTGACAGCTCTTTTAACAGCATGGTGGTACTTGGCTGATTACCTTCATACTGTTTATAGGCAGGAAGCTGTTCGAGTTCTTCAGGATTAAGCACCTGATTACCAAATGCCAGTAAGCGCGATTGTGCCAGACAATTCGATAACGCCAGTAAGTGCTGATCAATTAGCGTATCGGCAGTTTTGGCATAGGTAAAGTGGTTGGCATTATAACGTTTGATCGGCGCAATAAAGTCACAGCTCACCGAATGCGTGCCCTGATGCAGTAACTGATAAAAGGCATGTTGCGCATTCGGTCCAACTTCACCCCATACAATTGGACAAGTGGTATGTTCAACTTTATGGCCATTACGCTGAGTGGATTTACCGTTCGATTCCATTTCCAGCTGTTGCAGGTACGAAGTAAAGTATTTCAGGCGACCATCATAGGGTAAAACAGCATGGGTATTTAGTTTGAGATAATTGGTATTCCATACCCCAATTAATCCCATCAAAACCGGAAGGTTTTGAGAAAATTCGGTGGTCTGAAAATGCTGATCAATATTGTGTGCACCGTCGAGGAACGCTTTAAAACCCTCAACGCCAATAGTCAGCGCAATCGGTAGACCAGTACATGACCATAATGAATAACGTCCTCCAACCCAATCCCACAGTAGGAGTTGCTTGTCTGGATGAATACCCCATTCGGTCATTTTTTCAGGTTTGGTCGATACCCCGATAAAGTGGCTATTGAGTACCGCTTTTTCACGCCCGAGTGCTTTTTCAAGCCATTTACGCGCCGTATGTGCATTGGAGAGTGTATCAATGGTTCCAAACGATTTGGATGAAACAATAAATAAGGTGGTTTCAGGACGTAGCTGGTGCAGCATATCAGAGAGCTGACTACCATCCATGGTAGAAACAAAACGAATATTGAGTGGTTTTGCAGTTTTGACTTTAAAGTCGGAGAGCGCATGACTGACCATTAAAGGGCCAAGATCTGAACCACCAACCCCAATATTCACAACATCCTGAATGACTTCACCCGTTGCACCGCGGTACTGTCCTGCATGGATTTTATTGACCAGATCATACATCCGGTCAAGCTGCTCACCCACTTGTGCAGCAAGCTCCGGGTAAGTTTTATCATTTTCAGGTAAACGTAATGCCCAATGCATGGCTTCACGCTGCTCGGTATAATTGATTTTATTTTTTGAAAATAAGGTATCAATCCATTGCTTGAGCTGCTTTTCTTCAGCAAGCTCGACCAATGCTTCGAGAATCGACGCATTAATCCGTTGTTTACTAAAATCGAAGACAAGATCGTCACAGCCTACACAATACTTGGTAAAACGATCCTGTTCCATTTCAAACAATTCATTTAAATGAACTGCTTCGTGCTGATCCATCAGCTGGGCAAGTTTTTGTTGAGGTGTTAACACTGTTTTCCTCGGAAAGTGCTCGATATTCTTATTCATAATCGACCTATACCCTCATAGGCAAACCCTTGTTGTTTTGTGTAGACCGGATCGTAGACATTACGTCCATCTAAAATAAACGGGTGAGCCATCAATTGTTGAAGTTTTTTATAATTTAAACTGAGATATTGTTTCCAGACCGTCAACACGCAAAGCGCATGTGAACCACGGGCTGCTTCATATTGATCTTCACACAAAATTAAATCGTCACGTTTTCCATATAGGCTTTGAATCACTTCAAGTGCCTGAGGATCATGCAATTTTACAGTTGCACCTTGCGCCCACAAAGCCAATAACATGCTATGAATAGGAGAATTATGAATATTAGAGGTATTCTCTTTAAACGCGGCACCCCAAATGGTAATCACTTTACCCTTTAGATCACAGTGATAATAATTCCAGAGTTTACGAAACAACACTTCTTTTTGTTGCTCATTGATCTCCCAAACCTGTTCGAGCAAGCGACTTCTCGCTCCACTGCCCGAAACCACGTTTGATAGCGTCAAAATATCATGCGAAAAATTCTCGCCGCCAAAACCAACACCAGCAGATAAATAGGCCGATCCAATGCGGGTATCTGCGCCCATACCCTCTTTTACATTAGCAATATCAATGCCAAGCTTCTCAGCGACCATGGCTAGATCATTCATGTAACTGATACGAGTAGCCAACATGCCAGAAATACTCAGTTTGGTAAATTCGGCATCTAAAATCGGCATAAACAAATATTGGTGATTAAAGCGAAAAAAAGGTCGAAGCATTTCATGCATAATTGTTTTGCTGTAATCGGACTCTACCCCGACAATCACATGCTTAACGCTCAATACGCTATTGATCGCATTACCTTCCTGAATCATGTCGGGGAAATACACCCAATGATCTTTAGGAAGGTTTTGCTTGAGTTTTTCGGTACCATGTAAGCCAAAGGTTGAACCATTGACCATCAAACGCGGATGAATAATCGGGCGCGCATTCAGGCGCTGGGTCACCTCAAGGCCTTTTTCAAGCTCTGTTGGACTAAAGCAAAACAGGTAGGCCTCGATATCAAGCGGAATAGATGAAAATGAACAATCTTTTAAAAAACCGACTTGTCGTTGCTTGAGCAGCAGACGATTGACATCCTGCTCTTGGTAGGTCTGACAGACGAGTTGTTCTTCATGGCCCGTAAAATCATGATCGGTACACCAAAGGACTTCATTTCCGCGCTCTGCAAGTAATGCAGCCATAACGCCAGCATGAAGCGTGGTCCCAAAAATTGCTATTTTCATTCTCATCTACGCCGAAATTTCAAAATGTTAAATATCGAGCTCTTGTATCAGTTTTTTGAAGTCTTGCCCGAGCTGTGGGTGTTTTATACCATAATTGAGTACTGCTTTCAGATACCCTAGTTTACTCCCGCAATCGAAAGTCTGACCTTGCATACGGTATGCTTCAACAGTTTCCACCTTTTGTAACAAGGCAATTGCATCGGTCAACTGAATTTCATTGCCTGCACCTTTAGGCGTTTGTTCTAACAATTGCATAATCTTTGCCGGTAAAACGTAACGACCCACTACAGACAAATTTGATGGTGCAACATCTGGTTTTGGTTTTTCAACAATTCCTTTCATTACTTCACTCTGGCCCTCTTGAGGTGCCTGAGCAACGTCAACAATGCCATATTGATCTACCAAATGATCAGGCACTGCTTCAACCATAATTTGTGCCGCATGAACTGCATCGAAACGTGCGATCATTTGCGCCAAATCATTTTGATTATTTTTTGCTTCTACCAAAACATCTGGCAGTAAAACTGCAAAATCATCTTCACCCACAATACTTTTGGCACATAATACGGCATGTCCAAGACCCAAAGGTTGAGGCTGACGAACGCTGACAATACTTACACCTTCAGGAACAATATGACTAATTTCTGCCAACAAGTCATACTTTTTTTTCATCTTGAGCGTGGTTTCAAGCTCAAAGTTGCGATCGAAGTAATTTTCGATAGACGCTTTAGAGGAATGTGTGACTAAAATAATTTGCGTAATTCCAGCTTCAACTGCTTCGCGGACTACATATTCAATGGCAGGGCGGTCTACCACCGTCACCATTTCTTTGGGAATTGACTTACTGGCAGGTAAAAATCGAGTGCCTAGGCCTGCGACTGGAAGAATTGCTTTTTTGATCATTGTAATTAAGTCACTAAAAGTTAAGCTATGAGCAATAAGTGAAGATCAGATTCTGAATAAATCATGTTGATTCATTAAACACTTACTCTTTTTAAGATCCTTAGCATACCCAAAAAAAGATGAAAACTAAATGAAATAAACCACCAAGATTTTAAAATTAAGTTTTAATTGAGAATAAAATTTCATTTATTGATTTGTGATTAATTCCCAAACCCTTCAGAAAACTATTATCCAAAACTTAACCTTTCTAATACGCAGAACTTTTTCCAAATTGAAGTTTTATATCTCACACTTCAAAGTACCAGCTCAACTGCCTTTACGCTGACTTGTGTTTCAAATGCAATTGTATAGAATACGTAGAGCCACAATTTTACTCAATCAATCATGAAACAAAAGCAAAAAAACATAATGAGCAGTCTGTTTCTGGCTTTATCAGACTTAACTGCATTTATTGTACCCTTGTATTTATCGATTCTAATTATTAATCCTTTTCTTAACATAGATGTACAAGCTATCGAAAAAGGAATCCATCTGCATTGGGTATTTGGTCTGATTTTGATTGTATGGTATGCGTTTTCACTCAAACACTATTCTCATCGAAAAAGTTTTTGGTATGAGTTACGTGAGATATTGAAATACACCACCATTATTACTTTGCTTGAATCGATTGTTTTCGTTTTTCTGGGTAAACAATCATTGCTTCTTTGTTTAGCCTTGTCTTGGATTATCATCACGCTTTTCACTGTGGTATTCAGAGTGCTTTGTAAAACTCTGCTTAATCAACTTCAATTGTGGAAAAAGGATACAACGATTATTGGTTGTGGAAAAAATGCACTAGATACTTATAAAGCCATTTGTAAAGACAAGAACTTGGGCTATACAATTACCGAGTTTATCGCAATTCATGACGAAATCATTGAACCTGAGTTGAAAGAACTTCCTATAAAGATTCGAGTTCTTGATTCAACCAGTTTATTTAAAACTTTAAATTCTGAAAAAAATTACATCGTGGCTTTAGATTCTGAGCACTTTAAGCTTCGTGAAGCACTATTACGCGAATTTATTGTCAATCATTTCCAGTACGTTTCAATTGTACCCTCTTTACGAGGAGTTCCTCTTTATCGTACAGACATTTCATTTATTTTTAGCCATGAAATTCTCATGTTGCATATCCGTAGAAACATTTCCAGAATTTCTTCCATCGTACTCAAACGGATCTTTGATCTTGTGGTTTCGCTATCCATCTTAATTGTACTTTCTCCAATTATGTTGTTTGTCTTTTTTAAAGTCAGAGCGGATGGTGGCCCTGCATTTTACGGACATGAACGCGTTGGAAAAGATGGCAAAACTTTCAAATGTTTAAAGTTTAGATCTATGGCGATCAACTCGAAAGAACTTTTGGAGAAGATTTTGGCAACAGACCCAGAAGCACGCAAAGAATGGGAAGAAACATTTAAATTAAAAGATGACCCTCGTGTCACCAAAATTGGTCAATTTCTTCGTAAATCTAGCCTAGACGAATTGCCTCAGCTTTTTAATATTTTAAAAGGTGAAATGAGTCTTGTTGGGCCTCGCCCCATTACAGCAGACGAACTTAAACGCTATGAAGATGATGTTGCTTATTACTTAATGACCAAACCCGGTTTAACCGGTTTATGGCAAGTGAGTGGACGAAGTGATGTCGACTATGCAACTCGAATCTATTTCGATGCATGGTATATCAAAAACTGGTCGCTATGGAATGATTTAGTGATTGTACTCAAAACTGTCAAAGTCGTTGTCATGCGTGAGGGGGCTTATTAAGCTCTCTTAAATGATTATGCTCTTCTAAACTTATGTGAATGATAGAAGAGCATATTTTTCATTTAACTCACTACAACTTTATCGCTGCGTTTGTAACCATCCACATAGCATTCCAACTGATCTAAAATGCCATCCAAATCATTTCGATGCGTATAACTATGCTGAATCAGTTCCATTAGGCCCTTAATTTCATTTAATGCAAACTGCTTTTCAAATGACTTTACAATTCGCTCATGAGCAGTGGGCTGTACGTTACTTCGCTCAATCAACAACTCTTCATAAAGCTTTTCGCCCGGGCGTAAACCGGTATAGTGAATTTCAATATCACCTTCATCATCGGCATGCTCTTTGAGCTTAAGGCCACTTAAGGCAATCATTTGCGCAGCCAAATCTCGGATTTTGACTGAATCACCCATTTCAAGCAAAAATACATCTCCCCCCTCACCCATGGCACCCGCCTGAATCACCAGAAGTGCCGCCTCGGGAATGGTCATAAAGTAGCGGGTTACCTCAGGATGCGTCACGGTAATCGGGCCACCCGCTGCAATTTGCTTTTTAAAGAGTGGCACCACTGAACCCGAAGAGCCCAATACATTACCAAAACGCACAATACTGATGCGGGTTTTTGGCTGTGTGGCCGCAACTGCCTGACAATACAACTCAGCAAGACGCTTGGATGCGCCCATCACATTGGTCGGGCGAACCGCCTTATCGGTCGAGATCAGTACAAAGGTTTCTACCTGTGCAGCAACGGCTGCATTTAAACTTTTAGCAGTCCCGACACTGTTATTGCGTAGACCTTCTATCGGATTGGCCTCAACCAAGGGCACATGCTTATAAGCCGCAGCATGATAGACCGTTTGTACCTGATACTGCTGCATAATTCGGGTCAGTTTTTTTTCATTAAATACTGAGCCCAAAATCGGCAGCACATTGCTGGCAATCTGCTGTAATTCCTGATGAATGCTATACAGTGAAAATTCGGACTGCTCAAACAGAATCAATAATGCTGGTTGGCGCTGTAAAATCTGCCGGCAAAGTTCTGAGCCAATTGAGCCTCCTGCTCCTGTCACCAGCACGACTTTAGCGCGAATATTTTTATCGAGCAGTTCGACGTTGGGAGGAACAGGCTCTCGCCCCAGCAAACTCTCGATATCCACTTCGCGAATATCCGAAATTCGCAGTTGCCCATCGATAATCTGCTCAACACTCGGAATTTCTCGCACCGGTAATGCCAGCGACTCCAGCTTTTGAATAATTTTCATTTTTTGCTGACGTCCAATCGAAGGAATCGCCAGCAAAATCTCGTGCAAATGAAAGCGCTGTTTGAGTTGTAGCAACTCATCTGGCGCATACACTTTCAGCCCTTGAACCATCTGGCCTTGTAAGCCCGGTTGGTCGTCTAAAAAAAGTACCGGAATATGGTTTGAAGAGCGCTCTAGCACCAGCGCCATTTGTTGGCCCGCATTGCCCGCACCATAAATGGCAACACGGGTTTTTTCAATATGACTGTATAAGGTATTGTTAATAACAATACGGATACAGGCCCGACTACACCAGACCCATGCAAACAATAACGACCCAAAAATGATCGGAATACTCATCGGTACAAAGGCTAATCGTAATTTGGCGACCACATAAAGCGCGATCATGTTCAGTAAGACGGCCAAGGCCAGACGTAAAATAAAGTTTTCGTTAAAACTGCGAATCACGGCGCGATAAACACCCGTCAGCCACAAACAACCTAACCCAAGCACAATGACCAAAAACGGCCACCAGCTCATTCCTGCCATAATTGGGGTTTTATAATTAAATAAACGAATGGCAAACGCAAACCACATCAGAAGTGGCAATACACAAGCATCAATCAGCAGCAACAGCGTTTTTTTCTGCAGACGACCGAGTCCAGATAAGTAGTTGAGGTAAATCTTGACCATGCCTGTTTTCATTTGAGTTGCCATTGCGTTGGTCACTGGGTCTGCGTACACGCAGCATCTAATTGCTCAAGTACCTGCTGAATGGCACTCAAGGTCTGCTGCATATTGTCTTGGGTTAAGGTTGGATGCACTAAAAACATCAGGCTGGTTTCCCCTAAAGCCCGTGCATTGAGCAATCGCTGTGCAGGGCGCCATGGCGTATGGTCAAAAGCATGTTCGAGATAAACTTCAGAACATGAACCACTGAAACACGGCACGCCCAGTGCGGTAATTTCTTGCATGATTCGATCACGTGACCAACCCGGTGGCAATTGTTCTGGCACCACCTGTACATAACATTTGTAATAGGCATGTACTGTATCGACGGCAGGTTTTGCCACCAAAAAATACGGCGAATTTTCAAAGGCTGCCAAAATTTGCATGGCATTTTGGGTACGCAGCAATGTCCATTCGGCCATTCGTTTAAGTTGAATGCGCCCAATGACCGCTTGCATTTCCATCATACGCCAGTTGGTTCCAAAGGAATCATGTAACCAGCGAAATCCGGGAGGATGTGGGGTGTGATACACGCTGTCATAGTTTTTACCATGATCTTTATAGGCCCACATTTTTTTCCAAAGATATTCATCTTGTGTGGTGACCATACCGCCTTCACCCCCGGTGGTCATAATCTTGTCCTGACAAAACGACCATGCACCAATATGCCCAATTGCACCCGCAGATTTGCCTTTATACGATGCACCATGTGCCTGCGCACAGTCTTCAATCACATAAATACCGCGCTCTTGCGCCAGTTGCATAATTGGGTCCATATCACACATCCACCCCGCCAGATGGACACAGATAATGGCTTTAGTATTGGGCGTAATGACAGCTTCAATGGTGGCTCTAGAAATATTCTGAGAATCTAGCTCCACATCGGCAAAAACCGGATTGGCACCCGCAGTGACAATCGAGCTGGCCGAAGCCAAAAAGGTACGTGATGTGACCACCACATCGTCTCCTGCACCGATATCTAGCGCCTTTAGAGCCAAATCTAGTGCAGTGGTGCCATTGGAAACTGCGACCGCGTAGGCAGCGCCCGCCCATGCGGCAAACTCTTTTTCAAAATCACGGCAATGTTGACCCGTCCAGTAATTGACCCGATTGGAGAGCAGCACATTCGAGACTGCATCCGCTTCTTCTTGGGTAAAACTGGGCCATGGGGCGAAGGCAGTATTTAACATGCTGAAGGTCCTGATCTTGCTATCTTGATAATACGGGCTGGATTACCCACCACCGTTGCGCCATCGGGAACGTCGTCGATGACGACGGCCCCCATTCCCACCACAGCGCCACGACCAATCATTAATGGCCGAGTGGAGGTTCCCTGCCGCAGCATGGCGCCAGCACCAATATAGGCGTGATCACCAATATGCACATTGCCGTTGCACTTGACCGACGGTGCAAACGTGACGTAATTGCCAATCACACAGTCGTGTGCCACATAACTAAAATAATTGGCATGAAAGAAATCGCCTACACGAATATTCGAGCTGAAATGCACATGATTGCACAGTACGGCGCCTTGCCCAATCTGCACATCATCCATCTGGATCTGGGTCGCAGCCCATACACTCCAGTGCTGAAGCGAGTGTTGTTCGAGCTTTTGTACCAGTCGTTCACGTATCTGGCTATTGGCGATGGCAATACAGACATATTTCGCTGTCGCTTCAAGCGCCACAAATGCATCGAACGTCAGCACACGGTGTCCATTGACCCATTCGGCCGATTCGGCATCATCGATAAATACCAGTTCGTAAGCAGCACTCTCTAAATCAGCCGCCTGCAACTGGGCACGCGCCAGCGGCATGACACCGCGCCCAAAACCACTGGCACCATAAATGGCGTAAAGCGTTTTAAAGGGTTCGCTCGTCATCTTTTGGATTTCCGGTAAATCGCGTCATGGTCACGGCCTCAGACTGATTGATGCCTTCTTTAATCAGCACCTTTTTGACGGTCTGTAGCATGATTTTAAAATCAAGCCAGATCGACTGATGCTCGACATACCAAGTATCGAGTCTAAATTTTTCCTGCCAGCTAATCGAGTTACGCCCATTAACCTGTGCATGGCCGGTCATGCCCGGGCGTACATTGTGCCGCTTGGCCTGCTCTTCGTTATACAGCGGCAAGTATTCCATTAACAATGGACGCGGTCCGACAATACTCATGTCGCCTTTAATCACATTCCATAGCTCGGGCATTTCATCTAGGCTGGTCGAGCGTAGCATCTTGCCAAAGGGTGTCAGGCGCTGATCATTCGGCAAAAGCTGCCCAGAGGCATCACGTGCATCGGTCATGGTGCGAAACTTGATCATATCAAAAGGTTTGCCATGCAAACCTGGACGTGTCTGACGAAACAGTACAGGTGAGCCCAAATTTTTACGGACTTTATACGCCACATACAGATAAAGCGGCGATAAAACCACCAGTGCAGTGGATGCAATCACAATATCAAGGCTTCGTTTTAGCATGACGGCTTCACACCCATTTCGGTCAGCATGTGTGCATTCACCCGATGCACATCATATTTAGTTAAAGCAATTTCTCGAGAACGTTGTCCCATATCTTCTACTCGCGCTGGCTGGTCGATACACTGCTGCATCGCATTCACCAACACATCTACCGATTTTACTGCAACCAGATGGCCATTTTCACCTTCAATCACGGTTTCACGGCAGCCCGGTGCATCGGTGGTAATGACAGCACGGCCCATCGCCATGGCTTCTAGCACGGTACGTGGCGTACCTTCACGATATGAGGGCAACACATAGACCGATGTTGCGGCAATGGCCGGACGAACATCTTTGAGTTTACCCCAATACGTGACGCGTTGCTCTTGCACCCATTGATCCAGTTCTTTTTGGTCAATTGCAGACGGATTCTGGTCAATCCAGCCCACCAGATGAAATTCGATCTCGGGATGCGTGGCTTTAATTTTCGCAGCAGCAGCGGCATATTCTCGCACACCTTTATCGCCGAGCAAGCGTGCGATCAATAGAAACGCTACTTTCGGCTGCCCGTTTGCCTGTCTTGGCAATTCAACCTGATCAAATTTAGCCAGATCAACCCCTGAGCCATTGACAACCACTGCGGGCTTATTGCGCTCAATCAGCTTCATATGTCGAAACAGCGCCAGATCATCTGGATTTTGAAAAAAAACCTTATCGCTATAGGTCAGGGCTTTTTTATACAGGCCGTGCACCGCACGCTGAAACAAACTTTTGGCCTGCCCCTCACCACGCTGAAATGCATAGCCCAATCCGGTAATCAGGGCAAAGCGCTGTGGCACGCGAGCAAGCCATGCCGCCCATGTGCCATAGATCACAGGTTTAATGGTATAAGACAACACCATATCTGGCTGTACCCGACGAATCACGCGATATAACGCAAATAGCGTGTTCAGATCGGCCAGCGGATTGGTCCCTGTACGCTGCATGGGAACTTCAAGCACCGTATAGCCTAACTGTGTCAGTGCTGTCACTTGTTCGGGGAAATCGGCATGATTGGGCGCAATCACGACAACTTCATGCCCTTGTGTGGCAATCGCTTCTAAAAGTTTGCCTCGAAAGTTGAGTACCGACGGCAAATAACTGCTAATCATTAAAAATTTCATTGGCAAGAGGCCCAAAGTGCTGCGTATTGGTCCGCAACATGATCAAGACTAAACTGTGCAGCAACACGTGCACGCGCTTGGGTTTTTAAAATCTGTTGGTCTGTATCGGACAATTTAAAATAATGCGTTACTGCATCGGCCAATGCATCGACATCACGCGCAGGGACCACATAGCCAGTCTTCTGCACAATGAAGCCTGCATCGCCCACATCGGTGGTGACACAAGGTACACCCGAAGCCATCGCCTCGATCAGTACCGTTGGTAGGCCTTCGGTAATTGAGGTCATCACCAGCAGATCCAGCCCTTGGTAAAAACGTGGCATATCGTGGACTGGCCCGAAGCATATCACTTTATGCGGTGCAATCTGATAGCGCTGCATTAACTCGGCAATCTCAGGCTGCTCTGCCTCTACGCCCTTACCCGCCAGATGAAAGACCATAGGAAGCGCTTGCAGCTTCGCGATCATGGCAAATAAATACTCGAAACCTTTGGCAGCATGGTAGCGTCCGGCAAATCCAATCACCATTGGCGTGTGGCGCTCGGCTTGAGTATGAAAGTCTTGCAGTGTAATTCCGTTAGGAATCACACAGCCGCGCGCCGAGTGAAACCCAAATTGTTGATGCTGCTGAGCCGCGGCATGCGCACAATATACAATGGCCTCGGGGCGAGCCGAAAGACGACGACTCAGCAGTAAAGCCAGTTTGGTGCTGCGTGACTCATCTTTGAGCGCAGCCAAGGAGTGATGAATTCCCCATACAATGGGTGGATGCGACGCCCCACCCAAACAGGCCAGCGAGACCAGCACATTGGCATGATACATCCAGCACTGGATCACCGCTGGCTGAAGCGCTTTGATCTGCCGGCGCAACTGTAGCAGACAAGACAAAGTATTGATGCCGTTCCAGTGCAATGCCTTCACCGATGCACAACGATCTAGTGCAGCCTGATAAGTATCATTGACCCGCATCAGCGCGATTACATGATGTTCGTGCTCGGGCTGTGCCTGAATCAGACGCGAGAGCATGCTCTCTGCGCCACCCAGCGCAGAAAAGTTTGTAATAACATGCAACACCTTCATGCGCTGCCGCTCCTAAATCAGGGCCAGATAGGCCTGTGTAATGGCATCCAAGCCATAGACCTGTTCTGGATGTTGAGCGCGATCTGTCTGAATATCGCCCTGTAAAACCTTAAACAGTGCATCGCTCAGTGCCGCCTGATCCTGATTGGGCACCAAAACACCATAGCGCCCCTGCTCCAGAATTTCACGCGGCCCACTCGGACAATCGGTCGACACAATATTGAGCTTTAAAGCCAATGCCTGAATCAGCGCACCGGGTAATCCTTCCCATTTTGAGCTCATCACATACACATCGGCCTTGGCCATGTATGCAAATGGATTGGCACGAAAGCCCGGCAGTGCCACATGTTGTTGAAGCCCGAGTGTATGAATCAGGCTCTCTAACTCAGCGCGCTGCTCACCTTCGCCCAGAATAAAGAGATGTGCCGGCGTGCGCTGGATCAGCTGAGCAAACGCATGCAGCAACAGCGGATAATTTTTGGCTTCGGTTAATCGCCCAGCCGCCACAATCACAGGTATGCTACGCTCGGGCTGAAACCAGGGCTCTTCAACTGCTGCTTGGGCCAGTTGGTATAGCTCCGGGGTAATCACGGGATCGTAAATCACGTGTGTTTTCGGCAAGGCAGTACCCAAATACTGCTGCATATCGTCGGCTACGCCCTGCGATACCGGAACCAAAACATCACAGCGCTGATACACCCATCGCATCGCGCTTTGTAGCAGCCACTTTTTTAGGCCAGTACGATGTTTTAAATTCACACTGGCTGTACTGGTTTCGCGGCAAATCAGGCGGGTTGTGATACCCGATAACTGTTTTGCCCAATACACCATAATATTGGTGTGAGTCATGGTGCTAATCAGCGCATCGGGCTGTACCTGCTTGAGCCATGCCACCAATGGCCGCGTCATGTACTTCACCTGACCACAGGCCAAATCGACCAAATGCACAGCAGGAGACAACTCGGCTTTGAGTTTGGATTTTTCGCCTGCAAGATTGACCGCAATGACATAAGTTTCCAGTCCGGCATTGGTAAAACCATTGGCCAGCAATACCGCGGTACGTTCAGCACCGCCGCCGCCCAAAGTCGGAATGATCAAGGCTACTTTTTTCATTGCGGACGTTTCCTATACAGCACAATGTGCGTGAGTAAATACACAGCCGATACCAGATACACCAGCATCAAGGCCCAGCCTAGGCTTTCTATGCCCTTGCCTAAATACACAATCCAGTAGGCACCCGACAGGAAAAACAAGACCAGTGAAATGAGATTGCCGAGCACAAAAATACGCGAAATCCGTAACGATACCACAAGCCTCGACAGCAACACACACGGCACATAAAACGGAATATACAGCAGCAAATACTTTAAAATATAAGCCACCTGTACCGTGCTTTCGGCACTAAAGCGACCACGCTCGAACACCAGCGCGACAATAGGCTCTACAAAAAAATACAGCGGCAACAGCAACAGCGCAAATACCACAAAGCTCAAAGCCGCCAGCTTCAATCCTTCGTGAATTCCCTGGGCAGAATCTTTTACAATCTGCTCGGCAATATGCGGGAACAACACCGAATTGATGATAATGCCGACCAGCATCAGGCCCGTAGACACCAGCTTGGTGGCATAGTTCAAACTCGCCACCTGCCCATCGCCTAAATAACCCGCCAGATAATTTGAAATGACTGGTAATAAACCCAAAATTGCCGATGAAAACACAATCCAGAAAAAATCTTGAATCAATGGTCGATGCTTGTAAAAAAGTGCGCTACGCGGGCGCTGCCACTGAAATGCGATCTGCCGCCGTAAGGTCAGATACTGCCCCGTCAAACGTAGCCCAAAGCCCAAATACCAGCCGCAGGTGAGCAACAGTGCCGCAGGAACCTGCTGAATACTGAGTAGCACAATGGTGCCCAAAGGAATAAATAGCGAAAATAGATTGTTGATCAGGCTGCGTTTTTCGGCATTTAGAATGCTGTCAAAATAAGAGGTCAGACCTTGTACCACAATCATAGGCGCAAGCAGCAGACCTATTGTGATGATTTGCTGATTTTTTTCGGGTGTGGCATGCAAAAAAAATGGCTGTAACAACGCGCTATATGCCACACACACCCCACTGAGCAGCACTAAAAACAGCAGGTTCAGCCCCATCATTTCGGAGAAAAACAGCGCTTGCGCCTGCTCAGCCTTGGCCTGCAAATAGGCAGGCATAATGGTGGCATTGATGGATGAGCCGTATAAACTGACCAGATACAGCGGAACGCTTAAGGCCAGATAAAACACGTCAATTTGACTGGATACCCCAAAGTGATAGGCCACCAGCATTTCTTTGACAAAGCCTAATGCACTAACAGCCAGACCAATTAAAAGTACCAGTGCAGACGACGACAGAAGCTTTTTATACATTGAAATCAGGTTAAATCCTGCACATACCACTGCATGGCCTGTTCGATACCCTGTGCAAATTTATGTGTCGGCACATAACCCAGTAAGTGACTAATTTTGGAGATATCCGCTTGAGAGTGTCTTACATCTCCTGCACGAAACTCCCGATGTACCGCATCTTTTGCGTATTGCACCTGATTATTCGCAAGTGCATTACGAATTGCCTCAAACAACTGATTGAGCGTGGTACGGTCACCGACTGCCACGTTGTACACCTGATTCTTGGCCGCTTCTGATGAGGTGGTTGCAGCCAACAGATTGGCTTGTACCGTATTTTCAATAAAGCAGAAATCGCGACTGGTTTCGCCATCACCATTGATAAACACGTCTTGGCCCTGAATCATGGCTGCGGTCCATTTTGGAATAACCGCCGCATAGGCACCATTTGGATCTTGGCGCTGACCAAAGACGTTAAAATAACGCAGGCCGATACACTGAAAACCATAACTACGTGCAAAGACATCGGCATAGATTTCATTAACATACTTGGTAACCGCATAAGGTGAAAGCGGCTTGCCAATATTGTCTTCAACTTTAGGTAATGCAGGGTGATCACCATAGGTAGAGCTACTGGCAGCATAGGTAAAGCTTTTCACCTGCGCATCTCGAGCCGCGACCAACATATTTAAAAAGCCGCCAATATTGACACTATTGGTGGTAATCGGGTCGTCTAATGAACGTGGTACAGAACCGAGTGCAGCCTGATGCAACACATAATCGACGCCCGCACATGCCGCATGACAGGTGTGCAGATCGCAAATATCACCTTCAATAAAACGAAAATTGGCCCATTGTTCAGCGCTGACCAAGCCTTGAACTTCATCTAAATTGTGCTGATGCCCTGTGGCAAAGTTATCTAGCCCCACCACACGCTGGTTTAATTTCAGCAAGGTTTCGAGCAGATTTGAACCAATAAAACCTGCAACCCCTGTCACCAACCATGTGCTGGGTGTCGCTTTGAGCGACGTACACAGATCTTGATAAGCCGTCATGATGATCTCTCCACTTAACCGCACTACAACTTACAAACGGATATCCGACTGCGCGTGATCCAGTACATATTTTAAATCGTAGACCACATGATTGGCGCGTCCTAATGCATGAATCGCTTCACTGCCCATGGCTTTAAACTGATCATGGGCGACCGCTAAAATAATCGCATCGTAACGACCTTGCTCAGGCTGGGCCACCAGATCAATCGCATATTCATGGCGCGTTTCTTCAGCATCTGCCCACGGGTCGTAAATATCGACCTGCATATTGAAGTCTTTTAGCTCCGTCACGATATCGACAATTTTGGTATTACGAATATCGGGACAGTTTTCTTTAAAGGTCAGGCCCAAAATCAGTACCTTGGCATCTTCAATCTGGATGCGCTTTTTGTTCATGGTTTTGATGAGCTGGTTGGCCACATACATGCTCATGTTGTCGTTTAAACGACGGCCTGCCAGTATAATTTCAGGGTGATACCCAATGGCCTGTGCCTTGTGGGTCAGGTAATACGGATCGACCCCGATACAATGCCCCCCAACCAAGCCCGGACGAAACGGTAAAAAGTTCCATTTGGTGCCTGCGGCCTTAAGTACCGCTTCGGTGTCGATGCCCATTTTATTAAAAATAATTGCCAGTTCATTAATCAGGGCAATATTGACATCACGCTGGGTATTTTCAATGACCTTAGCTGCCTCAGCCACCTTGATACTTGGTGCCTTATGGGTGCCAGCTTCAATAATCAACTGATACACCGCATCGACATAATCTGCAATTTCAGGGGTAGAGCCCGCCGTGATTTTTAAAATATTGGTCACACGGTGCGCTTTATCGCCGGGATTAATACGCTCGGGGCTATAACCCGCAAAAAAATCCTGATTAAAGCTTAAACCCGACACTTGCTCTAAAATCGGCACGCATACATCTTCGGTTGCGCCAGGAAATACCGTCGACTCATACACCACCACATCGCCTTTTTTAAGTGCGCGGCCAATGGTCTGTGACGCTTTGATGAGCGGTGTAAGATCTGGCTGTTTAAACTGGTCAATCGGGGTAGGTACAGTCACAATAAAGAAATTGCAATCTTGCAAATCTGAGACATCGCACGAATAGTGCAAATGCTTGGCCTGTTGCAGCTCGTCTGCACTGACCTCAAGCGTATGGTCTTGCCCCTGCTGTAGCTCGCTGATGCGTTTTTGATGGATATCAAACCCGACGACAGCAACATGCTTGCCAAACTCGACGGCCAGCGGTAAGCCCACATAACCCAAACCAATGATAGCAATACGAAGATTTTGAAGATCTAGAGGCATGCAAGACGACATAAACGTTGATTATTCTGTGAATAGATGCAGTTATTCTACAACATTCTCCATATCGGAATGTGTCATTTTTTTTGGCCCAGTTTCTATTAGAATTTTTTTAAAAATAACAAAGAATATGAAGCAAAATTAATAATTGCGAAGCAAAGCGCATTTTTGTAATTCTGTGTAACTTTAATCACAAAAAAGTTAAAAATATTTTTAAAAATTAATGTTTTAACAACGTGTAGATATGTAAAAATTTAAAATATTAGCGTATAAAGATGACTTTATAGCGGCAGAGGACATCGCATTGAAAGCTGAATTTGAATTTTTGGTAAAATTAACACAATCTAATTCACTTGAGGTCAGATTGGCTGCGATTGATGCAATAGCCAAAACCAGACAACACAAAGCATTTGTAATTGATACTCTATCTCACATCATCAAATTTAATAGTGAACAAGAAAAAAAAGCGGCAATCAAAGCACTCGGTGAGCTAGGCGGTCGGGCTGCTATGAACGTTTTGATCGATGAAATCAAAACACCAACAAATAGCTCAATCAAGACATTGGCTATAATGGCTTTAGGCGAGGCATTCAAAAATACGGACATGAATGAACTGGTAGAAAACGTGATAGATCGTGAACAAAAATTACAACTTGTGGTGTTGTAGAAATTACTCACCTAATCAATTGTAAGACCAAAATAAGTATTGCTTACGACAAACTACTATAAATAATACCTCATATTATTAGAACAAGAAGATTCCTAAACAACAATAATTCGTGTATATGTAAGCGTGTATTTAGGTACATATATCAATTATAGGTTTAACATGACAACTAAAATCTTACCTGTCATTATGGCAGGTGGTAGCGGCACCCGCTTATGGCCTTTGTCACGCACACAATATCCGAAACAATTTTTAAAACTTTCTCCAGATGGCTACACGTTATTACAAGCCACCCTTTTACGTTTAAAAAATCTTGATTGTGCAGACCCAATTCTGATCTGTAACGAAGAGCATCGCTTCTTGGCCGCAGAGCAAATGCGTGAAATTGGCGTAACAGCCAAAATTATTTTGGAGCCTGAAGGTAAAAATACAGCGCCCGCGATTACGCTGGCGGCACTGTACCAGACCCAACAAGCAAAAGACTCAGATACCATCATGCTGGTGTTAGCAGCAGATCATGTAATTACTGAGCAAGCGCAATTTGAACACAGTATTATGCAAGCGCTAGAACTTGCAAAACACGACAAACTGGTCACCTTTGGTATTGTGCCTACACATGCCGAAACCGGCTATGGCTATATCGAAAAAGGTAATGCAGCACTCAATGGTTTTCAGGTACAGCGCTTTGTAGAGAAGCCCGATGCCGCCACAGCCGAGCAGTATTTAGAGAGCCAGAAATTTCTCTGGAACAGCGGTATGTTTATGTTTAAAGCCGATGTTTATTTAAATGAACTGCAAAAGTATGCGCAAGATATCTACAGCTCATGTGTTGCTTCAATGCAAGACACCAAAGCAGATCTAGATTTTGTCCGGATTGATAAAGAGGCTTTTAAACAGTGCCGTTCTGAATCGATTGATTATGCTGTGATGGAACAAACCCAAGATGCAGTGGTGGTGCCACTCGATGCCAACTGGAACGATGTCGGCTCTTGGTCTGCGCTTTGGGATATTCAAAATAAAGACGATCAAGGTAATGTGATTCAGGGTGATGTAATTACTGTAAAAAGCCAAAATAACTATGTGTTTAGCGAAAGCCGCTTGGTGAGTTTACTTGGCGTTGACAATCTGGTCGTGATTGAAACCAAAGATGCCATACTGGTTGCAGACAAATCTAAAGTACAAGACATTAAAAAGATTGTTGAAACTATCAAAGAACAAGGCCGTACCGAGCATTTCTGTCACCGTGAAGTATACAGACCATGGGGCAAATACGACAGTATCGACCATGCAGAACGCTATCAGGTAAAACGAATTACCGTGAAACCTGGCCAGAAACTTTCGATCCAGATGCACCATCATCGCTCTGAACACTGGATTGTGGTGAATGGCACCGCTAAAATTCATAAAGGAAAAGAGTCATTTCTACTGACAGAAAATCAGTCGACTTATATCCCTTTAGGCGAGATTCACGCGCTTGAAAATCCAGGTAAAGTTCAGCTTGAACTAATTGAAGTGCAATCGGGTTCTTATTTGGGCGAAGACGATATTGTAAGATTTGAAGATCTGTACGGTCGTTGTTAAACAACAGTTAACCTATTCAAGCCGCGCGAAATGCTCGGCTTGAATAATTTTAAACTATTGCATCGATTCTTTTTTAGCAGCCCATTTCTGCTGGACATACTGCTCAATTTCAGTGTGAAAGCGCTGATTTGAAAACTTTAAAGCCTGATTACGGCAGTTTTCTGGTAAAAATAAATCACAATTCCGCTCAAAATCTTCAACTGCCGTAATCAAACTTGAGACTTCCTGCTTATTAAAAAAAGCGCCCGTTGGATTTGCAGAGTGAATCGAATTGATGGTTTCTAATGCCCCACCTTTACCAAAAGCAATCACGGGTGTGCCGCATGCTTGAGACTCAACAGGTGTAATACCAAAATCTTCTTCCGCTGCAAATACAAAGGCTTTAGCGCGCTGCATATGATCTTGCATCACGCTGTTCGGTTGATACCCTAAAATTTCGATATTAGATGTCGCTTTAGACTTGATTTTTTGCATGTCTGGGCCATCCCCAATCACGACCAATTTTTTATTGGGCATATGAGAAAAAGCTTCAACAATTAAATCAATTTTCTTATAAGGCACCATGCGTGAAGCGGTAAAGTAAAAATCATCTTTATTTTCACGTAGTGTAAAGCGATCTGTATCTACAGGTGGATAAATCACATCTGCATCGCGGCCATATACCTTATGAATACGACGCGCAATAAATTTAGAGTTTGCAACAAAGTGATCTACCCCATTGGCGGTACGGTAGTCCCACATCCGAATTTTGTGTAATAACCAACGTACAATAATGGCTTTTATGCCCTTGGTGAGCCCCAACTCACGTAAATACTGATGCTGTAAGTCCCATGCATAGCGTATCGGCGAGTGAACATAGCTAATGTGCAGTTGGTCTGGCCCCGTAAGCACACCTTTGGCAACTGCATGGCTACTCGATAAAATCACATCGTAGGCAGAGACATCTAACTGCTCAATGGCTAAAGGCATGAATGGAAGATAATTGCGGTATTTTGTTTCAGCTTTAGGAAATTTTTGAATAAATGTTGTTTGGGCATGCTTGCCTAAAAAATGCTGTCGACTTTCATCGCTTAAAAAATCAATCACAGCAAATAGGTCTGATTTTGGGAAAACTTTTAATATTTCAGTCATTACGCGCTCAGCACCCGCATAGGTGACAAGCCAATCTGCAACTAAAGCTGTTTTTGGTTCTGTTATCATAGGAAGCTCTTACTCATCCATAATTTTGTAAAAAAATTGAATTTTTGAAGTTAGCAAGTATATACCATTTATATTCCGATAGGATTTCATTATAATTCGAGGTAATTAAAATCTCGTTTAATAAAATTGTATGTTAAATCAACAAAATAAAGTAATTTTCGATACACGTTGGTTTGGAGAGCATGGTATCGGGCGTTTTGCGACAGAAGTTTATGACGAAGATTTCTTTCAGCCAATAAAATTAAAAGGCAACCCTGTATCAATTTTTGATGTTATTAAGCTTACTATATATTTGTTTTTTAATAAAAACTTCTTTTTCTCACCTGGTTTTAATGCACCTTTTTTCTTTTTACACCGAACAGCAATTACTATCCACGATCTCAACCACATAGATGTAGATGCCAATACATCCTTTTTAAAGAAACTCTATTACAACATTGTTCTTAAACGGGCATGTAGAAAAGCTGCACTGATATTTACCGTCTCTGAGTTTTCAAAAGGCAGAATTGTAGACTGGTCGGGTATCAATCCAGATAAGGTAAAAGTGGTGTATAACGGTGTATCGAGTGCTTTTCATCAAGATGTACAGCCCTACTTACCGGGTTTTCCGTATATTTTTATAGTGGGTAATCGAAAGCTACATAAAAATGAAGACCGAGCTTTAAGAGCTTTTGCACAGGCAGATATAGATAAAAATATCCATGTATTATTTTCGGGTAAACCTTCTGATCAATTAGTAAATACAGCGAAAGAGCTTCAAATTGAAGATCGAGTTAAGTTTCTCGGGCGATTAAGTGAAGATGAGCTAGCATCTACCTACAAAGGCGCACTTTGTTTACTTTTTCCATCACTTTATGAAGGTTTTGGGCTTCCTGTAATTGAAGCGATGGCATGTGGAACGCCTGTGATTACGTCGAATACAACTTCTTTGGTAGAAATTTCGGGTGATTTATGTGAATTAGTAAATCCAAATGATGACCATCAGATTAGTATTTCCTTAAATAATTTATTAGAGAATCAAGTTTCTAAAAAAATTCATAAAGAGAATATCAATAATCATCTAAGATTATTTACTTGGAATAAAACCAGAAAAGATATAAAAGAATCTATTCAAGAAAACTTATCAGAGAAAGGGTTGTAATTTTGAGTAGTCTTCAGAAAAGTGACATTTTGTTAAGTAAATATATCTTATTAATTATATCTTTTTATTTGATTTTTGGCAATTTTGGAAGAATTGGTGTTAGCTTCAATATCACTGAGATTATCATTTTCTTTATAGCTCCATTATTCTTTTTATTTAAAAGGATACCAATAAAAACATTTTTCTCTGCATTAACTTTATCTACATTTTTAACAATCTCTCTAATAATAGGAGTTTTTAAATCAGATATTATAATTGACTATATCCAGTATAATATTAGACTTATGTTTCAAATAATTACTGGATTTTGTTTTGGTATATCTTTATGGTTATATGAACTAAAAAATAATAGTTTCGAAAAGCTTATTACCTACTATATTAATATATACATAACATTATGTATTGTATCATTATTTATACTGTTAATTTTTCCAGATTCGGTAGTCTTATGGAATTTATTATTAGGAATTGGATACAATTTAACCAGCCCCGACCCCCACTATATGAGAGTTGTTTCTACATATTTCGATCCAAACTTCTTTGGAAATATAGTTTTACTTCCTTTTATATTATCATTTGTAAATATAATTAATAACTTTTCAAGAAACAACCTAATTAAATTTGGTATATTGTTTTTATCAATTCTATTAACATTTTCAAGATCAACAATTGCAGCAACTTTATTATGCTTGTTGACAATGATTTTACTATATTTATTTATATCAATGAAAAATAGAAGAATATATAAATCTACGTTTATTATTTTTACAGTTTTTATATGCTCAACAATTAGTATTTTATCATCAGATTTTGTTATAAATAGATTAGCTGATCGTATTTCAAGTACATCAGTTAGTGATGGATCAACCTTGGCAAGATTAGAATCCTTCTCAATTGGTCAAGAACTTTTTTTAAGAGAACCATTATTAGGATATGGGTATAATTTTTCAATAGATTTACAAAAACAATTGCGAGGAAATATCGCATTAGATTCAAGCCTACAAGTCATATTAATAAGTTTTGGGTTGATTGGATCAATGATATTATTTATATTATTTATTACATATATAATAAATCTAATAGTGAAATATAAAAATGCCTTTCAATATGAAAAACTAATTACTTTTTCATTTGTACTTTATTTAATTATTTCCATACTTTTTTTATCAAATTTCAATCAACTAATCTTTTACCCATTCTGGATAATTCCAGTAATAGGAGTTGGAACTTTCCTATCAATTAGACATGTAAACAAGAAATAGTTTAGATTTAAACCAAATGGTATTAGCTATTCGAGAGCTTATTTGAGTTGATTTTTGTATTATGGAATATGTATAGATCTAAGAATATTTACTTTAGATTTTTATTGTTAGGGTCTGTTGACATTTAGTGTTCATAATTTAACCTACAATGGGAGCCATAAAAATATACAAGCTAATGCAACAGAACTTTCATAGTTCCGTTTTAACTTGTCGTATCGAGTGGCTATTCCTCTAAATTGCTTTAACCTACAAAACATATTTTCTACTAAATGCCTGATTTTATATAAATACCAATCCATATGGTCATTGTTTGATTGGCTATTGGATTTTTTAGGTATATTCGCTTTTGTTCCTGTTGCTCTAATCTGCTCTCTTAATGGCTCTGAATCGTAGCCTTTATCTGCACATACAATCTCTGCCTCATTTAAATCGAGTTTTGAAATTAAATCAGGTGCAACCTTAACATCATGTGTGGTTCCATCAGTAATGATGAAATCAATAGGATTCCCATTTGAATCTACTACCAAATGTATTTTGGAGGAGTTTCCTCCAGCACTTTTAGAGATTGCCTGATCAGCTATACCCGCTGAATGTTGATGAGCGCGAATATGAGAACCATCGATGAACAGCCATTCCATATCTGTATTCAGCGATAATAATTTAAATATAGTGAGTAACTTACCACTCCTCGACCAACGATTAAAACGTTTAAAAATAGAGTTGGGTTGTCCAAAGCAAGTGGGGATATCACGCCAAGGGCATCCAGTTCTTATCCTATAAAGAATTGCTTCAATAAAATTTCTTAAATTTGAGTTGAGATGAATGGATAAATTACGCAAAATAGCTTTCAACTTTTGCCAGTGTTGATCTGTTAACATGGTACGAGGCATAGCGAATAGTAGAATTGGGTTTGGCGATTTAATTTTACTACTTCGCTATTTTTTAATCTAAAAGTGTCAACACACCCTAATATCTATCAGAACAAATAATATCAAAAATTATTTACTATCTTCATCATAGCCTACAAATAAAAATACTAAAAACCCTACTAAAGATTTGATGTAATTAATAAAAGATAAATATAATACTGAGTTAAAACAATTAAAAAAAGAGAAATTCAATAAATCTTATTGATTACTTTTAGGGTGACAACCTTTAATAAAAATTATTGTAGAAATGAAGATATTTTTAAATTTAAATTTAAATAAATTTTTCAACAAATACTTAAAAAATCTAGCAAATAAGATAAAAAAATTATCAGAGTAATGTCTAATCATTAATATATCTGCATATAGCATTTCTTTTTTCTTCCATTCTGAAAAGTTAGCTTCATGTTCGGATAAAGAATGATTTAAAAGCGATACCACTCTAATTTCAAAAATCACACCATATTTCTTTTTTAAAAACATAATTCTTCTAAAAATTGATACATCAACACCATAGAATACAAAACGTTCATCAAAAATTTTTAAATCGTACTTTTTAAAAATATCAACTAAACTCTTATATATAACTAAGCCTGAACCAATGCTATGAAATTCATTATAAACTGAAATATTCTTTAATAAAATTCCATCATCAATAATTTTATTATTAACTCTCGGATAATAGATTTTATTATCAGAAATATTTTTAATTAAAGGAAGATGTAGATTGATATTTTCTTCAAAATTACTATTGAGATCATCTATAAATGTATTTGGTATTTGTGTATCATCATCCAACAATATATAGCGATCATAATTTGGATTCTTATTAATTACATCATTATACAAATTAGATAATGGCTTATTCCATAAATACTCAACAAGATGAGTAGATCCATCTATTTTTATGCCATGATCTTTAAAATCATTTAATATAGATGATGGACCATTATTTATTATAATTAAATCAAAGGTATTATTTTCTAAGCAATTTAAGGATTTTAAAGTAAATGACTCGCCAATGATTTTATTGTATAAAACAACCAAAACTAATGTTTTCATATCAAGACTCATCTATTTCATTAATTCACAAATTTCTTTTGCAATAATATTAACTTGATATTTTTTTTCAGCAACTTCTCTACCCTTAAAACCTAAGTTTAGTCTTAGATTCTGATCTTTAATTAATAAGCTTAAGGCCTTAGATAAACCAAAAATATCTTTTTCTTTGATAAGCAATCCACTTACATTATTTTCAATAATATATGATGGACCACCACAATCAAATGCAACAACCGCTTTTGAAAAATTCCAAGCTTCGATGATTGTTCTCCCAAATGTTTCAGGACCACCAAAGTCTGAAACAGACGTTATTGTAACTATGTCTGCTTTTTCAAAATATTGATTAATATCATTCGTGTATGATATAAATTCTATATTATCAGTTAAATTTAAGTTTTGAACTAATTTTTTTAATTCATTAAGATATTCCAAATCAGCACTATCACCGATTATTTTCACAACATAATTTTTAGCCTCAATCAGAGCACAAGCTTCTATTAAATACTCGATTCCTTTCCACCTAGATATCATAGCAACAGATATGATTTCTATTTTTTTATCCTGAGAATCTTTAAGAACTTCTTTTTTTGGAACCAAATCTATAGGATCAGCTATTACAATTTGATTTGAGTTAAAATAAGAAGCATATTCACTTACGGCTTTACTAGGTATGCATAATCTCGCATCAAATAAAGTTTTCTTAATTAGCCATTTATATTTCCAACTATAATCTCTTACAAAGAAAGTTTTCTTTGTCTTTTTTGAGAAAAATCTAATAAAAGATCGTAAAATTCCTAGATAGAATGCAGCCTTATTGGTATTAGCTACTATTAAATCAGGCTTATGAAAATAAATTTCTTTCGCAAGCTTAATAAAATTAGAAATAAGAGAAAATAAATTCTTGTCATCTTTTAACAAGATAGTATGAAAATTTGATGATTTTAATACAAGATTTTCATAATGTTTTCTATTTTCAACAAATATTATTAATTTGTTATGATTTGCAATATCTACAGACAATAATTCTACACTACGTTCGCTACCACCATAACCAGAGGCATTTGACAATATAAAGATTGTGGCCACTTAATACACTCCAGAATCATGATCTTTGAAATTTTTAAGCAAAACACTTTGAGAGTTAAATATTCTATATTTTAGAAAAAAATCAACTGGCTTTCTAGTATCTGATGTAAATTTTATTAGCTTAGGAGTAAATACGTACTTATAATTTTTAAATAATAAACATGTAGCAATAGCGTAACCATTCCAATTATAATTATAATTATAATAATGACCAACAGAACCAGATGAAGCATATAATATGTTATATTTTCCAGATCTCAAACATACTATAGCAGATATATAACACAATAGATATTCAGGTCGCGATAGATTTTGTACAATCTCAGCATTAAACATTATATTTGAATAATATGTTTTTGGATTGTTACTGGTTATACATTTCCTGAATTCATCTCTCCAATCTTTAATAAATCTGCTTTGTAATGGTGCAACAATTAGCCAATTTTCTGAAATTGGATTTTTTAGATCTAACGTACATTCATCAGAATAAAAAAGAAAAGCGTCTTGACTAGTAAGTTTCGATAATATCCAATCTAAGTTTTCAGTAAGAAAAATACTAGCATCCATCCAAACGCCACCATAATTTGTTAGGAGCTCCAACCTAATCAAATCTGCTTTTTGTGCAGGCAAAACATCTTCGCTCAATAACGGCAAATCTATGTATTGATTGATGTTACTTGAATTCAAAATATTAATTTCATAATCAAAACAATAAGTTTTGACACTTTTAATGCATAATTTTACTATATTAGGTATATTGTCTGTGTTCCAGTACATCCAAATAATTTTAGGTACAGTTAATTCAATTTTTTCAACGTTTAAATCCTTATTAATTTCAATAAAATTAACAGGTATCTTATTATATTTTCGCTTAAAAAAGACTTGCAATATAATAAAAAAAGTTTTAATAAATTTAAATATCATTATTTCCCCACTATATACTTAAAAGAATCTTTCAAATGAGTTAATTTAAATTGATTAAAATAAAATATCTGAATATTATTTCTTTTTAATACCCACATTTGATATACTGATATCAATATCTCACTTAATGTCCATATCAAAGCAATTGTTACAGCCCCACCAAAAGGAAGAATAATCAAGCTTGCTGAAACACTAAGTATTGAAACAATCAATTGAATTTTTACAAAATCTTTATCTAACCCAATATTTAACATTACTTGACCACCTATCAAGATACCATAAAATACAGCAGCTAGACCAAAGGATAAAATTACAAGAATTTTATAAGAATCTAAAAATTCAATACCAAATAATATTAATATTAAAAAATAACCTGTCAAAATTAGCCCACATAACACTATAAGAGTAATAATATTAAAGATAGGAAGAATTTTTTTTACAGCCTCAACTCCAATTATTTGGCTTTCTCCGAATTTTCTGGCCAAAATAGGAAATACAACTTGGTAAATTGGCATTGCCACTACATTTTTTGCCAGCTCTATAATTTTTTGTGCTGCTCCATAGTAACCTACTTCGACTTTGGTCGATAATGCACCCAAAATAACTATGCCAGTCGTTGTATATAGATTAGTTACAATACTAGAAAGAAAAAGATATTTATCCTCTATTAAGTATTTAACCACCTCTTTAAACTTGACAAATTTTAAATAAATATTGAATTTCTTACAAATATAATAAAATCCAATAATTGCAATAACTAAATTTGAAAAATTCAACAAGATTGCATATTTTATAACATCATCTTTAGATTTTATTAAAATTACGACTCCAATTGTTACAGCCAATTTAGCAACAAAATTAAAAATCGCAATTTGCTTAAACATATTTTTAGCTTGTAGAAACCACATATTAGTAAATATTGGGACTAAACAAGATAAAAAGAAAATACTAAGCAATAGATAGTTTTCTCTTAAATCATTAATAAAATATAATGAGATAGAAAATACAATAATACTAACTAAAAACAAATAACATCTTGCTGTTAAGATTGTATTAAACACCTTAACTGGATCAAGCTCATCTTTGGAAATTCTTCTTACACCTGTGAAATTAAAAGAGTAATCAATTAATAATACAAAATATGCTGTAATTGCCGTAATATAGGTTATTAAGCCTAAATTTTCAGGGCCAAATGCTCTGGCAAGAATAGGGATATTTATTAATGGTAAAAGATAATTTGCTACTTGAACCATTAGCATATAAGACAAGTTTTTTATGTTATTGTTCATTAGCTACTAAAACTTATCAGCATTAATAAAAGTTGATGCTGTTCGATCTTTATCAGTCAATTTTAATTCAGTCTCTTCTTCAATAGGCCAATCAATCGCAAGATCTGGATCATTCCATACAATACTTCTTTCACATTCCTTAGAGTAGTAATTCGTGGTCTTATATAAAAACTGAGTATTATCTTCGAGTGCTATGAATCCATGTGCAAAACCAGCAGGAATCCAAAACTGTTTGTGGTTATCACCTGTAAGCTCAAGCCCTACCCACTCCCCAAATGTTGGTGAGTTTTCACGAATATCTACTGCCACATCCCACGCTCGGCCCTGTACTACACGTACCAGTTTACCTTGCGCATGCGGATTAAGCTGATAATGCAAACCGCGCAATACACCTTTTTGAGAAAACGAGTGATTGTCTTGTACAAATTGTGGCACATCAAGACCACGTTCAATCAAAGCCTGCTCAAAGTTTTGTTGGTTAAAACTTTCCATAAACCAGCCACGGTCATCACCAAATACACGCGGCTCTAAAATGAGTAAACCTTTGATTTTCGTTTCAGTAATATTCATTACAACTCTGTCCAGTATGCCTTAATATAAGAGGCATCATGTAAATATACATAATGCCCTGATTACACTTATTTTGAATGTTCTTGATGCAATTTTAACAAGTACTGACCATATCCAGTTTTCTTAAAAAATTCACCACGTGCTTTAAGTTGGTTTAAATCGATCCAGCCATTGTTAAATGAAATCTCTTCTAAACTGGCAACTTTTAACCCCTGACGATGCTCAATGGTCTGTACAAATTGACTGGCTTCAATCAGTGAATCATGTGTACCTGTATCTAGCCATGCAAAACCTCGGCCAAGTACTTCTACATTTAGTGCTTGTTGCTGTAAATAAATATTATTTACGTCGGTAATTTCAAGCTCTCCACGATGTGATGGTTTAATATTTTTGGCAATCTCAACCACCGAATTGTCGTAAAAATACAAACCCGTCACTGCATAATTCGATTTTGGCTGCTCTGGTTTTTCTTCAATACTTAAAGCTTTACCCGATGCATCAAAATCGACCACACCAAAACGCTCTGGATCACTCACATAGTAGCCAAATACTGTTGCACCCGTCTGTTGCTCGGCTGCACGCTTGAGCTGCTGCCCAAAACTTTGACCATAAAAAATATTGTCACCCAAAATTAGGGTGACATTATCTTGACCAATAAACTCTTCGCCCAAAATAAATGCTTGAGCAAGCCCATCAGGCGACGGTTGAACTTTGTAAGAGAGTTTGATTCCAAGCGCCTCACCTGTTCCTAAAAGTTTTTCAAAATTTGGTAAGTCTTCTGGGGTAGATATAATTAAAATTTCATTGATCCCTGCAAGCATAAGTACAGACAGTGGATAATAAATCATGGGTTTGTCATAAATTGGGAGTAGCTGTTTTGATGTACCCATGGTAATTGGATACAAGCGTGTGCCAGAGCCGCCCGCTAAAATAATCCCTTTACGGTTTGTTTGTGTCATGGGAGAAGTTCCTCTAATACTTGTATTACACCTTGCTGCCAGTGAGGAAGATGCAATTTAAAATTTTGTTCTAGCTTGTTGGTGTTTAAACGTGAATTCAGCGGGCGTTTTGCCGGTGTTGGGTATGCCGATGTTTCAATTGGATTTACTTTATTTAAAGCTAAAACTTGCCCTGTATGTCGTGCATGTGCAAAAACAAATTGAGCGTAATCATGCCATGTAGTTTCACCTTTTGGCGCCAAATGATAATGACCATGCAGATTTTGTTTTTCAGTTTCAGATTGTAAGGTGTAATAGCGAATCGCTTGAGCCGTAACATCAGCAATCAGTGCTGCGCCTGTAGGCACCCCAACCTGATCATGAATGATACTCAGCTCTTCTTTGGCCTGAGCCAGTTTGAGCATGGTTTTTATAAAGTTATTGCCTCGTGCGGCATATACCCAGCAGGTACGAAAGTTTAAAAACCGAACATTGCTCTGTTCAAGTGCTAACTCGCCTTCACGTTTGGTGAGGCCATAGTAATTCACTGGTGCGGTTTGATCATCTTCATTCCATGGAGCAATACCATCTCCACTAAAAACATAGTCAGTCGAGTAATGAATCAACAGTGCATCATGCTTTTTGCACTCACTAGCCAAATGCTTCACTGCTTGCGCATTGATAAGCTGTGCCTGTTGCTGATCAGATTCGGCTTTATCTACCGCAGTATATGCGGTGGCATTCACGACGATATCTGGATTAATTTTATCAAACACATCAGAAATGGCAGCAAAGTCTGCAACATTGCCACTGAAGCCCTCAGATGACATATTACGATCAAGTGCAACCACTTCACCAAGCGGTTGGAGTGCGCGTTGCAACTCCCACCCAACTTGACCATTTTTTCCAAGCAACAGTATTTTCATAGTTTCACGCAACTTAATTCATTTTTTCGGTGGTTGTATACTGTTGCTGAATCCAGTTTTGGTATTCACCACTTTGAATATGCTGTACCCACGCTTGGTTGTTTAGGTACCACTGCACTGTTTTTCTAAGGCCTGTCTCAAAGCTTTCTTGCGGCACCCAGCCTAAATCTTGCTGGATCTTACTTGCATCAATCGCATAGCGCAAATCATGGCCCGGACGATCTGTCACATAAGTGATTAGGTCCTGATAACGTGCTAAACCTTCAGGTTTGTTTGGAGCAAGCTCTTCTAAAAGTTCGCAAATTGCTTTGACCACATCGATATTTTTTTGCTCATTATGACCGCCAATGTTGTAAGTTTCACCCACTGCTGCTTCTGTGACTACTTTATACAGTGCGCGGGCATGATCTTCTACATATAACCAGTCACGAATTTGTGTACCGTTTCCATATACAGGTAGTGGCTTACCCGCCAGTGCATTTAAAATCACCAGCGGAATGAGTTTTTCAGGGAAATGGAACGGCCCATAGTTGTTTGAACAATTGGTCAGTACAACTGGTAAGCCGTACGTACGGTACCATGCTCTAACCAAGTGATCCGAACTGGCTTTACTGGCAGAGTAAGGTGAACTTGGTGCATAAGGTGTTGTTTCTAAAAACAGATCTTCTGTACCTTCTAAATCGCCATACACTTCATCTGTTGAAATATGATGAAATCGAAATGCTTGTTTTTTATTTTGATCTAGTTGATTCCAGTAATGGCGTGCTGCCTCAAGTAGTTGGTAGGTACCAATAATATTGGTTTCAATAAACGCCGCAGGGCCAGTAATTGAACGGTCGACATGCGATTCAGCAGCTAAATGCATCACAGCATCGGGTTGAAAATTTTCAAATAATTCATCTAAAGCAGCACGGTCACAGATATCCGTTTGAGAAAATGTGTACCGTGGATGATCTGCGACTGAAGCAAGTGACTCTAAGTTGCCTGCATAGGTGAGTTTATCGACATTTAATACTTCGTTTTGGGTATTTTCAATAACATGACGAACAACGGCTGAACCAATAAAACCCGCGCCACCTGTAATTAATATTTTCATATATTTCCTGTAATACGACTTAAATGCTTGATCTATCAGTTAGTTGATTCATCTTATGGAAGAAATCGTCTTTATCGATGTTTAAAATAGAATATGTTTATGACATATTTGATAAAAACCGTTATCTGGCCTTATCTCTTTAAAAAACTTAATTTACAACCCAAATTCATATTTAACTTAGTCGCAAATAATAGCTTCGATTTCAAGGTTTTTAAATAGAAAACTTCAAGCATTTAAAGCAATTTTCTCAAGCATGAGCACTATAGTTGTAAAAAAGTAAAAAACGACGAGAGAAGATCATTTTGCCAATAGTGTGAAGGCTTTTTCGTTCAGACTCATTTTTTTCGCTAAACATACAAACTTAAGTTGAAAACGCTATAACTCTCTTAAATTATGGTCTAGAATGTCGCGTTATAACGACATTTCAAAATATCACGCTAAAGCTTACAATCTAAGGGTTTCAATGTGAAGTATAAAAGCACTTTACTTTTTTTATCGTCCTGTTTTATAGGTTTATCAGGTTGTGCCGTTACTTCAGGTTTGCAAACACACGACATACCTGAGCAAGGCACTTATGTAACCGATCAAGGCGCTCAAGTTTCAATTGTACAGCTTAACCAAACCAATTTGCCTAAACTACAGCCCGCTGAAAATATTCGCTATCAATCGGATATTGCAGCTTTATTTAGAGCATCACACCAGTTATACCGCTTAAGAGCAGGTGATGTTTTATCTATACAGCTTTGGGCCTATCCTGAAATTACACCTCCTCTTCAAGATGGAAATAACATTAAAGGCATTGGTTACCCTATTGATAGTAATGGGAATATTTACTTACCCTTAATTGGAAAAGTACAAGCACAGGGTAAAAGTGTTTCTGAGCTGACTCAGCACCTCCGCTCAAGATTCGCTCAGTACTTAAAAGCGCCAGATGTCGTGGTTCGTGTACTCTCTTATGAAGGTAGCCGTTACTTTGTAAATGGCCAAGTCATGAAAAGCGGCCAATATACCTTAAATGATCAGCCAATCAGTATTTACACGGCGCTCAGTATGGCCGGTGGCGTAAATACTGAAACAGGTGATAACACTTCTATTCAGCTAATCCGTAATGGTAAAACATTCGATTTAAATGCAATAAGCCTAGAAAAACAGGGTTATTCTTTACACAATTTATTGATTCAACCCAACGATACGATTTTTGTAAATACCAAGCAAAATCAGAAACTTTATGTCATGGGTGAGTCGAATAAAAGTCAAGCACTTGCTTTACGCGATCAGGGCATGACTTTAAGTGATGTACTTGGTGAAAGCGAAGGGATTAACCCATATTCGGCTAGTGCTGCCCGAATTTACGTGATGCGTACGAACTTACAAGACCGTACATCCAAGCTGTATCATTTAGATTTGTCTAACCTCGGCAACTTGGCTTTGGCCAATCAGTTCCAGATGCAAAAAAATGATATTGTGTATATCGATGCAACGGGCCTGACTCGCTGGCAACGTGTGATTGGGCAAATCGTTCCATTCGCAAGCGCAATTTATTCATTTAAGATTCTTGGAAATAACTAAAATGCAAATCCAAAATGTTTTGGTCATTTGTGTGGGTAATATTTGCCGCAGCCCGATGGCCGAATATCTGCTAAAACAAAAGCATCCTGAGTTACATATAGAATCGGCCGGTATTTCTGGTTTGACTGGCCATAGTGCAGATGATAAAGCCATTAAATGTATGGATGCCTTAAATATCGATATGCGCAACCATGTGGCACGTAAGTTGAATGCAGAGATGATCAAGAAAGCCGACCTTGTGCTAGTCATGAGCAATAATCAGCAAAAGCACATTGAGCAGACTTGGCCATTTGCCAAAGGCAAAACCTTTCGACTTGGGCATTGGCAAGGGCAGAATGTACCCGACCCATATCAGCATGATCAGGCCTTTTTTGACCAAACTTGTATCAACATTCAGTCGTATGTCGCGGACTGGGCATCACATCTATAATTTGAAGAAGTAACATCGACACTATGAGCCAAAATTCAAATACCAATGAAGACACAATCGATTTAAAAGAGTTGCTCTTCTCCTTAATTGCACAATGGAAATTGATTGCCGTCTGCACCTTATTCTGTCTTATTTGCGCCCTTCTTTATCTGCGGGTTTCTCCAAGTATTTATGCGACAGATGCCATGATACAAGTTGAAGACAGTAAAAGCGCTGCATCTCAAGCACTTTTAGGCGAGCTTGGAAACATCGCTGGTGGTGCAGGTCAAAAATCCCCAGCAGACGCTGAGATTGAAATTTTAAAGTCCAGATTAGTGCTTGGTAATGTCATTCAAAATTTAAATTTAAATATTCAAATAACAGATACACAAGATACACTTCTTCACCGACTGTTTAATCGTGATAATACTCAAATTGATTACTCACACAAAGGCGTAGAATATAAAGATCCAACTCATGCTTTCTTTATTCAACGTTTGGATGTACCTGAGTACTATCTTGATAAACCCTTAAACTTAGAATTTAAACCTCAAACGCAGCAATTTAGTTTGAGTTATAAGGACATGCCTGTTTTTGAAGGCACGTTAAATAAAGAGAATATTCGTAAAGACGCTAAAGGCACATGGCAAGTACGAATCGACAGTCAAGTACCATTTAATCGTACTTTTATACTTCGTCGTTTATCTGTCCCGACAGCAGTGAAAGAACTCACTCAAAACTACGCAGTGGCTGAAAAAGGCAAACTTACTGGTGTGGTGGGGCTCAGTTACCAAGGCCAAGATCCTGTTCACATTACGCAAGTACTGAATAATATTTTAACGGTCTATCACGCGCAAAATATCGAGCGTAAGTCATTAGAATCGCAGCAAACGCTAAGCTTTCTAGACAAACAATTGCCAGAGCTCAAAAAGCAGCTTGAAGAGTCTGAGCTTAAGTTTAATAAATTCCGTGAACAATACAATACAGTTGATGTCACACAAGAATCTGAGCTATTTTTAAAGCAAAATATTGCACTCGAAACTACAAAAATCGAGCTCAAACAAAAACAAGCCGAACTCGCAGCAAAATATACCAGTGATCATCCACTCATGGCTGAAATCAATGCTCAACTCGATGCTGTGAATAAAAAGTCTGCCGAGTTAAATGCCACGATTAAAAGACTACCAGAGTTACAGCGCCAGTATCTGCAATACTATCGTGATGTAAAGGTCAATACGGAACTCTATACCAATTTACTCAATAACTATCAGCAGCTTAAAGTTGCGAATGCAGGTGAGATTGGCAATGTACGAGTGATCGATACCGCAATCGAACCTGTGAAACCAATTAAACCTAAGAAATTAATTGTGTTAATTTTATCTCTTTTTGTGGGAGGTTTTATTGGTGTACTGATTGCATTGATGCGTAAAATGCTCCGTACAGGCATTAAAGACTCTGCACAAATCGAAAATGAACTCGACCTGCCTGTGTATGCAACGATTCCGCGTTCGCCTGTACAAGAAAGCCGAATTAAGCTGCTCAAAAAGAAAAAGACCATTCCAATTTTGTCGATCAAAAACAGCGACGATATTGCAATTGAAAGCTTGCGTAGTATGCGTACCGCTATTCACTTTGCTTTGGCAAATGCAAAAAATAATTTGATTATGATTGCAGGCCCAGCGCCTGAGGTAGGTAAGTCGTTTGTTTCGGTGAACTTGGCGGCGATATTGGCACAGAGCAATAAACGCGTGCTGTTGATTGATGCCGATTTACGCCGTGGATACCTAAACAAATATTTCAATGTCGAGATCAAACCCGGCTTATCGGAATATCTAAGTGATCAGGCGAGCTTTGAGTCGATCATTCATCATTCTGAAGTGGCTGGTTTAGACATGATTACCCGAGGCAAAAGCCCTGCGAATCCGTCTGAAATGCTCGGCTCTGCCAAGTTCAAAGCATTTCTTGATGAAATCATGCCACTTTATGATCATATCTTGATTGATACGCCGCCAGTACTTGCTGTAACGGACGGTATTATCATTTCGCAATATGCAGGGGTAAACCTGATCATTGCGCGCCATAATAAAACACAAATGAAAGAGCTTGAATTGACCCTGAGCCGTTTCGAGCAAGCAGGCATTAAAGTGAATGGCTTTATTTTAAATGATATCGAAAGAGCGAGCGGTGGCTACGGTTATAACTATGCCTATAACTACGCTGCAGCAAAAGATGATTGATCATCTCAGCTGAATTTAAAAAAGCCGAATCATCTGATTCGGCTTTTTCGTTTAAACAACGCAAACAGTATAAAAATCCACTCGTTTTTTTTTACAAACATTATATGCTAAACAGATGCATGCTAAGATCACATGTATTTTTAACATGATCAAATAAACATCTTTTTTGGAACATTGTATGAGTAAAGCCTTACCCGTTGCTGTCGCTATCATTTTAGGCGGTGCTGCACTTATTCCTGTTTATTACGCGACTCAGCATCCTGCAACAAACGTAGGCAGCAAGGCTGATCAAAATGCGTCTCCGGTGCAAAAAATCAGCTATGCGCTCGGTTATGAAGTTGCCAACCAAACACCTGCAGAGCTTGATGTTAATGCATTTGTACAAGGTATTCGTGATGGTCATGCTCATACACCTGCAGCCTATACACAAGAGCAGCTTCAAGCCGCCTATACTGCTTATCAGCAAGAAGCGCAGCAAAAAGAGCTTGAGCATGCCAAAAAGTCTGAATCGAGTAGCAATGACTTCTTAGCCGAAAATGCCAAAAAAGCAGGCGTTAAAACCACAGCATCAGGCTTGCAATACAAAATTATTACCGAGGGTACAGGTAAACGCCCAACAGCTACGTCTGTAGTCAAAGTGCACTACAAAGGTCAGCTCACCGATGGTAAGGTCTTCGATAGCTCGTATGATCGCGGCGAGCCGGTTGAATTCCCGCTCAATAAAGTGATTCCGGGCTGGACTGAGGGCTTGCAACTGCTCAAAGAAGGCGGCAAAGCCACTTTTTATATTCCGGCAAAACTCGGTTATGGCGAACAAGGTGTTCCAGGCATGATTCCGGCCAACAGCACCCTGATTTTTGATGTTGAGCTTCTCGAAGTTAAATAATCGATTAAAGGAGAGTCATGTACTCTCCTTGTTTTTTATATGACACATAATTTGGATAAAAATGATGAAAAAAACTGTGCTCGGTTTGGTTTTAACCAGTCTGTCTGTTTCAGGCTTTGCAGCAATTACTAAAAATAGCCCGCAAAAAGACCAATTAGGCTATAGCTATGGATACGTGATGGGTCGTACCAATGCCGATACCCTAAAAGATCTCAATATTGAAGCTTTTGTACAGGGCCTCAAAGAAGGTTCACAAGGCAAAGATGCTGCTTTGACAGATGAAGACATGGCCAAGGTGCTTAGTCAGTATAAAAAGCAAATGGAAGCCAAACAACTGTATGCTTATCAGCAACTGGCTCAGCAAAATCTGAAAAGTGGCGATGCATTCTTGGCAGAAAATGCGAAAAAATCAGGTGTGATCACCACCAAATCTGGTCTTCAATATCAAGTTTTGAGTGCAGGTAAAGGTAAATCACCTAAAGCCACATCACGAGTAAAAGTAAATTATGAAGGCCGCTTACTCGATGGCACCGTATTTGATAGTTCAATTGCGCGTAATCATCCGGTCGAGTTTCAACTCAGTCAAGTGATTCCGGGCTGGACCGAAGGCTTACAACTCATGAAAGAAGGTGAAAAAGCACGTTTGTTTGTGCCTGCCAAACTGGCCTACGGCGAAGTCGGCAGTGGGGATGCGATTGGGCCAAACAGTACGCTGATTTTTGATATTGAATTGCTCGAAGTGTTACCAACCAAATAATTAAAAAAACCGCTGTCATCACAGCAGTTTTTTTAACGCTTCGTTTGTCTTGAGACATAAAATAAAGCGCAATTCATGTATTGCCAGGCGCTGCTTTATTTTATGTCTCATGTTTTAGGTGGCGAGGTCTAAAGCCCGTTGCAAACAGTGCAATTGCATAGGCAGCCACACCCACTACACAAAAAACAATCACTTCGATAATACGCATCAGCTGAGAAGACTGCCCATCATACCAATGCAGCGCGCCCCAAAGTGCCCCAATCATGGCTATATTAGCGACAGCATACTGGAGTGCGAGTTTTTTCCAGTGTCCGCCAAAACGGAAAATATTGCGCTTATGCAGATAAAAATACAGCATTCCAGCATTCACCAAAGCTGAACCCGATGAGGCCAGCGCCAGTGCCATATGTTCGGCTTTCCAGTCAATCAGCTTAAATAACCCAATAAATATCACGTTTAAAAGCGCATTTGTGGCAACAGCAATCAAGCCCACTCGAACAGGAGTTTTGGTATCTTGCTGGGCATAAAAACCCGGTGCAAACACCTTGATTAACATAAAGGCAATCACGCCACCACTCATGCATTGCAGGGCCATCGCTGTCATTTTGGTGTCTTCCCAAGTAAATTCACCGCGCTGAAACAGCGCCTGAATAATCGGTGTCGACAGCATAAAGAGTGCAATACTGGCAGGTAAACCCACCAATACAATCACACGTGCAGCCCAGTCCAGCATCCCGCGAAACTTCTCCTGATTTTGTTCGGCATGACGGGCAGATAAAGAAGGCAGAATTACTGTACCAATGGCAACACCAATGAGTCCGAGCGGCAGCTCGGTCATACGCTCGGCACTATAGAGCCAAGAGACTGAACCATCCTGCATAAACGATGCCCAAATGGTGTTGAGCAACAGGTTAATCTGAGTGACCGAAACACCAAACAAGGCCGGTAACATCAGTTTCATGATGCGCTCGACCCCTTCATGCTTGAAGTCAATTTTTGGTGGAATCAGGAGTTTTTTACGCCAAAGCTCTGGAATCTGGATCGCAAGCTGCAAAATACCCGCCCCAAGTACGGCCCAGCCCAACGACATAATCGGTTGCTGCATATACGGCGTGAGCCACCACGCCCCTGCAATCATGGCCACGTTAAGCAAAACGGGAGAAAAAGCTGGTGAAGCAAACGAGCCATAACTGTTGAGAATACTGCTGGCAAATGCGGTCAGCGACATAAACATCAAGTAAGGAATGGTCAGACGAAACATTCCGACAGCCAGATCAAACTTTTCTGGATCGTTGTGAAAACCGGGGGCATAGGCATAAATAATCACCGGTGCAATGATCATGGCCACTAAGGTAAGTAAGCTCATCGCCATCAGCAGGCAACCAAACACCCGACTAATCAGAATTTGTACTTCAGCATGAGCACGACCCGTTTTATATTCGGTCAAAATAGGAATAAAGGCTTGTGAAAATGCACCCTCGGCAAACAAGCGCCTAAAAAAGTTTGGAATCCGAAATGCCACCACAAAGGTATCAAAATCTTTTCCTGCCCCAAACACATTGAGCAGGACCATATCGCGGACCAAACCCAATATGCGAGATAACATCGTCATTGCACTGACAATAAACGTCGATCGCCACAATGCCATCGCCTCTACCCACGCCTAAACACAAAGTCGTTATTGTAATGAAACTTGGATATTATTTCGTTGCGAAATCATGTCTAGTAGCAGTTTTTTTTGCATGAAGTTTTGCGCGAAAATGAGGCCAGTTAAAAAAAGGCCCCGGATCGGTTTTTCTGACGGGTGCGATATCGGAGTGCCCCGCAATATGTGTCTGGATTTTAGGATACGCACGCTGTAAACAACATGTGACATCGGCCAGTGTTTCGTACTGTTCTGGTTCAAAGGGCTGATCGTCACTGCCCTCTAGTTCAATGCCGATCGAATAATCGTTACACTCGACCTGACCAAGATACTGTGAGCGACCGGCATGCCATGCACGATCGTTAAAGTTTACAAATTGAATCACCTCACCGCTACGCAAAATCAGCAAATGAGCCGAAACGCACATGCCTTCAATTTCTTTAAAATAAGGATGCAACGACCAGTCTAACTGGTTTTGAAAAAACTGCTGAATGTAGCCGCCACCAAATTGTGAAGGCGGTAAACTAATATTGTGAATCACCAGCAATCGAATCTCGGTCTGTGGCGGACGCTGATTAAAGTTTGGCGAAGGCAACTGCTTTGCCCCGATTAACTGACCATCTTTGACTTCAAAACGCGGCATCATCTGAAATAACTCTCTTTTTTCGCCATAGCATTCGCGACATCATCCATCACGTATCGACAGATTGAAACTGCCGAGCGGTATCTGCATTTTAGGAATATTGTGCCAAGAATACTTATTTTTTAAAACGACAATGCTAATATATCGCTCAATTTTCTGGGTTACATCTTGGACGTACTTATGAGCATTCCACAATCATTGCTTGAACAATCGATTCAACTCAATATCCAACAGGCGTTGAACGAAGATATTGGTGATGGCGATATTACGGCATTGCTCACCCCAGAACACGAACAGGCAACTGCGACCATTATTACACGTGAAAACATGATTTTAGCTGGCCGTCCGTGGGTTGATGCGCTTATTGAGCACTATGATCGCCAAGTTAAAGTGGAGTGGCTCAAGGCCGAAGGTGAACACGTTCATGCGGGTGAAGCTTTTTTAAAATTGGCAGGTTCGGCACGTAGCCTTCTAACGGTCGAGCGCCCTGCATTGAATTTTATTCAAACTTTATCGGCAGTGGCGACCAAAGCTGCATTTTATGTGAAACAACTTGATGGCTTGCACACCAAACTGCTTGATACACGTAAAACCCTACCTGGTTTACGTATCGCACAAAAATATGCAGTAGCCATTGGTGGCGGACAAAATCATCGCCTCGGTTTATTCGATGCCTTTTTAATTAAAGAAAATCATATTATGGCAGCCGGTGGAATTGCACAGGCCATCGCGCAGGCGCGTCAGATTGCACCGAACAAGCCTGTTGAAGTAGAAGTAGAAACTTGGAATGAGCTGGAACAGGCCTTAGAGGCGGGTGCGGATATTGTAATGCTCGATAATTTTTCTCAACAGCAAATGATTGATGCGGTAAAGCATGTAGCAGGTCGCTGCAAACTTGAAGCCTCAGGTAATATTACGCTAGATAACTTGCGCGAAGTGGCAACAACGGGTGTCGACTATATTTCGATGGGTGTTTTAACCAAAGATGTCACTGCCATCGATTTATCGATGCGTTTTAACGCTTAAGCATCTTCATGCGCTGAGTTATTCGGCTGCTCAATAATTTTTTGAGTAGCCTGTGATGGTTTCGACTGATCTGGTTTTTGCCATGCAGAAGCCGACTGCTGATCTTGGCTCGGGCGCGGATCGGCTGCCATCACGGTAAACGTAATTACCGCACAAATCACAATAAATATTTGTAGCATAGTTGGCTCCCCTATTTCTCAATTTCAATGCTGGACAACTTTAATGAGTAAGCATGATCAGGATGGGCAGAGAATGTAGGTGCTTCAATACAAAAGGTTACGCTTTGTGAAACAATTTGAAATCTTGTAACGAAGTTTCTGTTTTCACTATTTTTTTAGACCAGAAAGTGACGCCCAATCTGCATCATATTGGAAATAGACATAAAAAAACGCATCCTAAGATGCGTTTTTTTATTGAAACTATTTTACCAGCCTAGTGCATCTTGCTGCTTTTTAATGAGCTGCTGAATTCCTTTTTCAGCCATTTCCAACATGGCATCGGCTTGTGTACGGGTAAACGGCTTGTCTTCTGCTGTACCCTGAATTTCAATAAATTCGCCCGACTGAGTCATGACGACGTTTAGATCAGTCTGACAGTTTGAATCTTCTTCATAGCACAAATCGAGCAAGACTTCGTCTTGATACATGCCTACAGAAATTGCAGCCACCAAGCCTTTGAGTGGATCATGCTTGATTTTTTTCTTTTCCAGTAACACGTTCATCGCATCGACCAACGCCACAGCAGCACCTGTAATGGCAGCAGTACGCGTTCCACCGTCAGCTTGGATCACATCGCAGTCGATGGTGATGGTATTTTCACCCAGCTTTTTCAAATCGACCATAGCACGCAGGCTTCGCCCAATCAGACGCTGAATTTCCTGTGTACGTCCACTTTGCTTGCCACGCGCCGCTTCACGATCACTACGTGTATGCGTTGAGCGCGGCAACATACCGTATTCGGCGGTTACCCAGCCCTGGCCTTGGCCTTTTAGAAAACGCGGCACAGAATGATCGATACTGGCAGTACATAAGACCTTGGTATGACCAAATTCAACCAATACGGAACCTTCTGCATAACGCGTATAATTGCGCGTAATTTTTACATCACGTAATTGATCGAGAGCACGTTGGTCAATACGCATAACTTATCCTTAATAGCCACTATTCAAATTGCTGCATAGTATAGCAAACCTGACTTTGAAGATTGGACAAATTTTCAGCGCCTCTTGCAACTGTACAAAACAGCAACTGACTCAGGTGTACCCACCCAACAAGCGCTGTTTGATTTTCTGCCAGCGTCCAGTCACTTTGGCAGACATCTCATTGGGTAACGAACATTTAGCGAGGCGAACCCATACACCCCAAAACTGTTGGGTAAAATTGGCTTCGTTGTAATGTACGCCATACGCTTGGCATAGGGCTTTTACTTTTGGTGCAACCTCGGCATAACGGTTGGCCGGCATGTCTGGAAACAAGTGATGCTCAATCTGATGGCTCAAGTTACCGCTTAAAATGTGTAACCATTCAGCACCACTAAAGTTGCTCGATCCGCGAATTTGGCGTAAGTACCACTGCGCGCGTGTTTCGGTAGCCGTATGGTCTTCTTCAAAGGTTTCAGCATCTTCGGTAAAGTGACCATTAAAAATCACCGCAGAAGACCATAAATTACGAATCACATTTGCGACAGCATTGCCCATAAAGACAGGAATCGCATTTGGGCCGGCAATAAGTGGAAAAAATACATAGTCTTTGCCCACCTGACGCATCACTTTTTTGCGCAGTTTGGCAGAGTCCAGCCAGACCTGTTTCCAGCTTCTGGTTTTATACACCAAGGCATCTTCCAGGTGCAGATTTTGCACACCGACGTACCATTCAAAAAACAGCATCAGCTGCGCTGCCATCGGGATATTCAAAAGAAAGCGCGGTTCCCATTTTTGCTGCTCACTCACGCGTAGTAAGCCATAACCGACATCGTGATCTTTACCGACGATATTGGTGTAAGTATGGTGCACATAGTTATGCGTGTGTTTCCAGTCGTCGCCTGTAGCAATGGTGTCCCAGTCGTAATTGGCGCCGTTCAAACTCGGATCATTGAGCCAGTCAAACTGACCGTGCATGACGTTGTGTCCGAGTTCCATGTTTTCTACAATTTTAGAGACACCCAATAGCCCTGTTCCGAGAAGCCATACAGGTGGAATCCAGCCGCCAAACATCAGCATGCCACGTGAAGCAATTTCGCTGTAGCGGACAAAGTTACGAATTTTATAGATATACAGTGCATCGGCTTCGCCTAAGTGATCCATCACCTCACGGCGAATCGTTTCAATCTCTTGGCCAAAGGCCTCGATTTGTTCAGGGCTTAAATAGCTCGATTTACTGTGTTCAGGAAATTTAACCGACATATTCATTGTTTTTCTCCGAATCCTGATCTTGTAACGTTTTATAGGTTAATCACGACAGGACTGACCGCCTGACTAACGCAAAGTTTGATCTGGGTATTGCTGCCATGATCAATTTCACCGGTCAGTATATTTTTGGTGCTTCCGCTGACTTTGGTGCATGTGCAGGTATTGCAAATTCCCATACGACAGCCATGCGCAGGGCGTAGTCCAGCCTGCTCGGCACTTTCAAGCAAGTTACCTCGGGCCTCAAATTGCTGCTGTGCACGCATAAAAGTCACTGGTTGTGCCTCGAGTGATTCATCCACTTGGGTCTGGAAATACTCCATATGCAATCTATCGCGGCAGCCTAACTGGGTAAAAATGTCATCTGCTGCATGCATCATCGCCAAGGCGCCACAGGCATAAACCTGACACTGTGCAAGATCGGATATGCGTTGATTTAAAAAATCCAAACTCAGATGCTGTGGCTGCTGTGCAGTATTAATGTGATGATAGCGGACTGTTTCGTGCTGATCGGCCACCTGCTGCAACATGGCATGAAAGGCATCGTCGCGGGTGAAGTAAACCACATCGATTTGCTCAGATTGCTGACGAAGTGCTTGCTCTAACAAGGCATAAATGGCCGTAATGCCGCTGCCAGAGGCAATGAGTAATACACGATTCGCTGCCGGCGCCAAAATAAAGTCACCTTGCGGCTGCGAAATCTCAATCACCTGCCCCACATTAAGCTGGCTCATTGCGCGAGACACCTTGCCTTGTACCTTAACACCTAAATCAATCTGACCATTGGGGTGGCTACGCATAATCGAATAACTACGCTGCTGATGAACACCCTCAAGCACCAGCGTGACCAAGAGGCTTTGTCCGGCACGGATCTGCTGTGTATTAAAATGAGTATTCGGTAATAAAGACACTTGATAAAAATCAGGCGCTACGGCTTCAACCGCAACCACCTGTGCTTTGGCTTTCTTCCACGACCACATTGGGTTGACCTGTTCGAGTACAAAATCGACAAAGTCTTCACGAATCCATTGCGGCTGGTAGCGGGCTAACATGTTCATACGTTCCTCGTTTGTATCTGGCTATTTATATGAGTGAACAAATGTGCTTTTAGTGAACACTTGTACACAATAGGCTCTTTTTTTATTTCAGTCAACAGGTGTTCACTGGTTTTTGATTGCTTATTTTTACTTTTTTGAAATACCGATGCTTTTTGATAGACTCGTGGCAGGTTTTTATTAGGTCATGGGCATGTCGATCCGGGATGAACGTAAACAGCAAAGTCGTCAGGCATTACTCGATGCCGCGTTACAACTGAGTACAGGGGGTCGTTCATTTAGCAGTATTAGTCTGCGCGAAGTGGCCCGCGAGGTCGGTTTGGTTCCCACCGCGTTTTATCGGCATTTTCAAGATATGGATGCATTAGGACAAGAACTGGTCGATCAAGTTGCGCTTCATATTAAAAGTCTGATTCATCAACTCGGTCAAAGTTATCTGCAACAAGCCAATTCACATCCGCAAACCAGTATTGAGCTGTTTTTTCAAGCCATCAACCGCAGCCCTCTAGAATGGCAATTTATGATTGCTGAGCGTTGGGGCGGCTCTGCGGCAGTACGTCAGGCCATTGCACGCGAAATCGACGATTTGATTGAAGATCTGGCCAGCGACCTGCGTAAACTGCCGATGTTTGAACATATTCAGCATTCTCAAGATTTAAAAGTGCTTTCCGATATTTTGATCAATATGTCTTTTACCTGGGCCATGACATGGCTCAGCCTGCCACGTCAATTACAAGCGCCTATGTTGTCTGATCAGCAACACAACTTTGTTGAAAATGCCACAACCCAAGTGCGCTTATTGTTCAGAGGCGTTGCAAACTGGGAATAGCGTGGCTTTTTTTGTTGATGACAGGTGATGCAACATGCTATAGATGGGAGGTATCACCAAAGACAACAGATAATTTCGCCCAAAGCAAATGGATGCTGGCGTGTGATCAAAACAGTGACAGGAATACTCATGAATCCAGATCGCCATCAACAATTTTTAATCCGTAAAGAACGCATCTTAAGTGTCGCCGAAAAGCTGTTATTGGAAAACAATCAGGAAATTACCCTAGACGAGCTGGTGGCAGAGCTTGATATCGCCAAAGGCACCCTCTACAAACATTTTAAAAGTAAAAACGAACTACTTTTAGAGCTGGTAATTCAAAATGAAAAGCGTTTGCTGGAGATTTCCCAACAGCATAATCGTGATTTTAAGGAATATGCACCAACCTACATGTTGCACCATTTGACGGCGCCTGCACGTACCATCTTGCTGCATCAACTTGAAGAAAATCTGACCATGACCGAATCGAAGCTGAATCACCTATTCGAAGCGCTCTACGAGATTCGTCAGGCACGTATTCTGGCCATTAAGGACATTACTGAGGCCTATTTGAAATCGGTCAATTACGATATGTCGATTCGTGATTACCTGTCGTACATTTGGTCACTGACATATGGTGCGGCGCTGTTGCTCAATTCGAGCTATTATCAGCGTTCGATCGGCTCACGACAAAAACTGATCAACTTGTATATCAATCAGGCGCTTTCTTTACCTGCGCAGTCGATCAATCTGGATGCATTCGAGATTGAACTCAAAGATGCCTAACCCTTGCAAAAGCAGCATGTACAAAAAAGGTTTCTGATGTTCAGAAACCTTTTTATTAGAGCTGGTATCGATTTTGTGGGTTATTTTTTCGCAGCGCGCTCTTTTTGCACCAGATAGTTCACTACCTGAATCACTTTACCATCTTCACCCTGTACCACGTATTTGCCGTTGACCACCACAGCCGGCACGCCTGTTAATTGATACTGCTGCGCCAGTTTGTTCGATTCAGCAATTTTGGCCGTAATCGGGAAAGAGTTAAACATGCTGTTGAACTTTTGCTCTGGCACGCCATAGTTCACATAAAACTTGGCCAAAGATGCCTGATCAAAAATTTGCTGGTTTTGGGCATGGATCGCATGGAACAACGGGAGATGCGTTTTTTGACGTACACCCAGCGCTTCAGACACATAATAGGCACGAGCACCCTGCTCCCAGACTTTATTCATGGCAGCCGGCGTGCGCAAGAAATTCACATCTTTTGGCAGTTGCTTTAACCATGTTTGCATGTATGGCTCAAGCTTATAACAGTGCGGACAGCCGTACCAGAAAAACTCACGTACTTCAATTTTGCCCGGTACCGCGACTTTACCCGGGTTTGCAATCACGGTGTAGTCCTTGCCTGCCACAAAGTCGGCTGCCATCGTGGTGCCCGAAAAGGCCATTATTGCAGCAGAAAGTCCGCCCAAAACAAATTTTTTCATTGTCCGTATTATCCTCTGAATCGTTATGCTGAGTGTATGCGCTAAATATAAAACAAATATTCAATTTTCGTTTCGTTGTGTGAAGATTTTTTCTGAATTTATCGCTTTTTCTAGAATTATCGCTACACTAAACAATATATCAAAATCATGACAATCCATTTTAATCTGAGGTCACCCGCATGTCACAGTTGAATGTTGATCCACAAGAAATTGCAAAATTTGAAGCACTTGCGGCCCAATGGTGGGATCAGGATTCTGAATTTCGACCATTGCATCAGATCAATCCATTGCGTCTGAACTGGATTGACGAGCATGCAGGCGGTTTGGCGGGTAAAAAGGTGCTCGATGTCGGTTGTGGGGGCGGTATTTTAGCCGAAAGCATGGCACGCCGTGGTGCAGATGTACTCGGGATCGATATGGGTGAAGCGCCGCTGAATGTGGGTCGTTTGCATGCCCAGCAAGAAAACGTCAGCAACATCGAATACCGTCAGGTACTGGTGGAAGACTTGGCCAAAGAACAAGCCGGTCAGTACGATGTCGTGACCTGTATGGAAATGATGGAACACGTGCCAGATCCTGCATCGATTATTCGTGCTTGTCAGGCTTTGGTTAAACCGGGTGGACATGTCTTTTTCTCCACCATTAACCGTAATCCAAAGTCTTATGTATTTGCCATTTTAGGTGCCGAATACATCTTGCGTTTACTGCCAAAGGGCACGCATGACTATCACAAATTTATCCGACCGTCCGAAATGGCGCAAGACATTCGCCATGCGGGGCTCACGCTCAAAAACATGATCGGTCTGCATTATAATCCGCTGACCAAGCGTTACTGGCTCGCGCCAAATGTCGATGTTAACTACATGGTTCATACGGTAAAACAAGGATAATCATGAGCGCTGTTCTTTTTGATCTTGATGGTACCCTGATTGACACAGCGGCTGACTTTATTCGCATCATTCAGGCCATGTGCCGTGAAGAACAGCGTGATGTAGTCGATGCCGACTTGATTCGCACTCAAGTGTCTGAAGGCGCTCGTGCCATGGTGAAGTTGGTCTATCCAGAACTGGCCGTCGATGATGCGACCTTTCTCGCGCATCGTCAGCGCTTTCTCGATTTGTATGAGCAAGATATTGTCGTCGACACCGACCTGTTTAACGGTATGACATCTTTACTCGAACAGTTAGAAGCGCAGCAGATTCCGTGGGGTATTGTCACCAATAAACCACGTTATCTGACCGAATTGCTATTAAAGCGACTTGATCTGACCGAGCGTTGTGCGGTGTTGGTATGCCCAGAAGATGTCAAACATGCCAAACCTGATCCAGAACCAATGTTTCTGGCGGCCGAGCAGCTTCAGGTTCCAGCCGAGCAAATTATTTATGTGGGTGATCATCCGCGTGATATCGATGCAGGACGCGCAGCCAACATGTATACGATTCTGGCCGCTTATGGTTACCTACCGCTGGCCTACAAAGACGATCTGGCGGCATGGCAAGCCGATGCGATTGTGCACACAGTGATAGAACTGGAAACAAAAATTTTGCAGCAGCTGGGTTTAAGGTCAAATCCGGCTGAACAGATGCAACAGCATGCTTGATAACAACACTCAATTTTAAGGAGGTTCCACAATGAAATATTCAGAATATCAACCTCGTACCGATTTACTCAAAGACCGCATTATTTTAATCACGGGTGCTGGCGATGGCATTGGGCGTGCAGCAGCACTAAGTTATGCCTTGCACGGCGCTACAGTGGTCTTGCATGGCCGTACTCTAAACAAGCTTGAAGTCATTTATGACGAAATTGAGAGTCTGGGTGCACCGCAACCAGCCATTTTGCCGTTACAGCTTTCAAGTGCTTCAGATCGTGATTACGAATTGCTGTTTAATACTCTTGAAGACCAGTTTGGTCGCCTAGACGGTATTTTGCACAATGCGGGCATCTTGGGTGAACGTGTTCCGCTGGCGCATTATCCTGCCGACGTATGGGATGATGTCATGGCGGTAAATCTGCGCGCACCGTTTGTATTAACGCAAGCGCTATTGCCCTTGCTTGAAAAATCGCAAAATGCATCGGTAGTGTTTGCCAGCTCTGGTGTAGGCCGTGAAGCGCGTGCATTATGGGGGGCTTATTCGGTTTCAAAAGTTGCCATTGAAGCTGTCAGCAAAATTTTTGCCAGCGAACATACCTATCCGAATATTCGCTTTAACTGCATTAACCCGGGGGCAACACGTACCGCCATGCGTGCCAAAGCCTATCCTGAAGAAGATCCACTGTCTTTACCAACATCCGAATCGATCATGCCCGCCTATCTGTACTTGATGGGTGATGATAGTCTCGATTTAAACGGCGTCAGTATCGACGCACAGGATTAACGAATAAAGCGAATCTTGAACAGCATGTATTCGGTCACTTACACATTGGTCTAGGTCTGGTTGCGTATGCAATCAGATCCATTTAAAGTTAAGATCATGATCAAATAAAAATATTGCATCTTATGATATACAAGCCAGATCTAAGCCGAAAAAATTCAGCACCTTAGCCTGATAAACAAAAAAGATATCTCCATATTTTTAATAGAATTATTGAATGATCTTCACAGTTTCTCTGCATTTTTTTTGTACATTAAAGGCTCGTACAAATACCCATTCACAGAGAATACTTGTGTCGTCGAGGATGCATCATGAAAAAGATTTTGACAAGCTTAGTCGTATCACTTGCTACGCTCACAAGCACTGTCACGATCGCAGCACCTAATTTTGATCGTGGATCAGACATGGGGGGGCCTCCTCGCGATCGCGGTCAAGGTTTTGATCGCGATCAGGATGACTCGATTCGTTCGGAGCGCCGCCTTCGTCAAGAACAAGGTGTGCAGCGTCTAAAACAGCATCGCTGGCAGACAGGTTATATTATGCCGCAGCATTATCGTGGCGATGCCTACAAAGCCGATTATCGCGAGTTTAATCTGCCCCGTCCGAGCCGTGGCCAGCAGTGGTATAAAATTAACAATGATTTTATTCTGGTCAATTCAGACAGCAACGATATTGTCCGCATCATGAATTTTTAATCGATCTCCTCGACCACTCACATTTCGCCTGAACCCATGTTTAGGCTTTTTTATTTGAGGGTTTATGTGGATCCAATATGCCCAAGCCGTTACGGTTTGGGCATTTTTTTATTGAAGGATCAGCGATTTTGTTTAGAATCCTAACTATGCTTTCTTTATGCTGAGCCTTCTATGTCGCTTCCGGAAAATCATTCTGAACACACTCAAACCCAACAGTATGTCCACTGGTTTCGAAACTCAGCTCCGTATATCAACGCGCATCGAAATAAAACCTTTGTTTTAATGTTTGGTGGTGAAGCCGTTCAACATCATAATTTTCAGCATATTATTCACGATATTGCCCTGCTGCACTCTCTGGGCATCCGTCTGATTCTGGTGCATGGTGCTCGCCCGCAAATTAACCAGAATCTTCAAGAAAAATCATTATATACGCCTATTCATCAGCATCGCCGTGTCACCACACGTGAATCGTTAGCAAGTGTCATGAATGCGGTGGGTTCAATTCGTTTGCAAATTGAAGCGCTGCTGTCGATGGGGCTCGCCAACTCACCGATGCACGGCGCACGCATTGATGCGGTGTCTGGCAATTTTGTTACGGCCAAGCCTTATGGAATTCGAGACGGTATCGATTTTCAGCTCACTGGTGAAGTACGCAGTATTGATACCGATGCGATCAGAGGCCACCTCGATAACCATAATATTGTGGTATTGGGCCCAACGGGATATTCCACCACAGGTGAAGTATTCAACTTGATGGCCGAAGAAGTGGCCACCCGTACGGCCATTGCGCTCAAAGCAGATAAACTCATTTTTCTGACCGATCAGCAAGGCTTGGTCAACGATGAAGGTAAACTGCTGCGCGAGCTGACGCCGCATCAGCTTGATCGCTACATTCAGCAAAAGGCACAAAGGCTTGAGCATGTCATTCCGCTACAAAGTGCCCAAACGGCTTCGCTTTCAGGCGTGCATCGTGTGCATTTAATTCCTTATTTTCATGATGGTGCCTTAATTGAGGAGCTGTTTACCCGTGACGGGATTGGTACGCTTATTACCGATGCACATTATGAAGAGGTGCGTATCGCCAACATTCAAGATGTCGGTGGTTTGATTCATTTGCTGCGCCCACTCGAGCAAGAAGGAATTTTGGTGTACCGCTCACGCGAACGACTGGAGAGCGAGATTGCTCAGTTTGCTGTGATTGAACGTGATGGCATGATTCTGGCGTGTGCAGCGCTATATCCAATACCAACCGCAAAAGGCGAAATTCGTTCGGCCGAAATTGCCTGTGTAGCGGTCGATCCGGCCTATCGCAAATCCAACCGGGGTAGCCAGATTTTGCACTTTTTAGAAGAAAAAGCGCGCCAAGACGGAATTTTACAGTTATTTGTACTGACCACACGTACAGCGCACTGGTTCTTAGAGCATGGCTTTTCGCATGCCAGCGTGGACGAATTACCCAACGCGCGCCAAGCACTTTACAATTTTCAGCGCAACTCGTTGGTCTTTAAAAAAATCCTGATGTAAGGCCAACTGTTGGGCAGTCGCGTGCAAGTCAGAGCCAGACTGCCCTTTGCCTTTCGCTACATGTCAGATTGTGTGAGTCATTTGGCTTTAGCAGAACTTGCTATATCTTTATTCATGCAATCTTTAGTCAAATCAGCGCTATTGCCTGCCTTCACCGCTTTATTCAGTTTTAAGATGACGTTATCAATATATTAAAAATATATAAAATTCAAACACTTAATTTAATAAAATTCATTGCCGTCATAATTTTATAAATGACAAATACAGATAAGCTTTGCAGTTTTTTATTTATCTATTTTTTACATAAGTAATGTTAAAAATCTTATTTTTTATGCAAAGCAATTGGTTCTAAGGTGTGCCCTCTAGTTCGATCTTTTCACTTTTTCGAGGCAGCACGCATCATGGCCAGTATCGCATCTTCTTCATGGTTTAAGTTTTCAGTGATTGCAGCAGGAATCACCAGCATGATGATGCTTAGCGGCTGTGCCAAAGAACAAAAACAAGCACTCACCACTTTAAATATTGGTTTTCAAAAATACGGTTTATTGCCCATCGTGAAACAACGTGGCGATCTGGATCAGGCACTGAAAGCACAGGGTATTCAGGTGAAATGGGTCGAGTTTCCGGCGGGTCCGCAACTGCTTGAAGGCTTAAATGTCGGAAGTGTGGTGTTTGGTGAGTCGGGCGAGGCACCTCCTATTTTTGCACAAGCTGCCAGCCCTAATCTGGTGTACGTGGCCAATCAGCCTGCTGCACCAAACGCCGAGGCACTGATTGTTCAAAAAAACTCGCCTATTCAAAGTATTCAAGATTTAAAAGGCAAACGCGTGGCGCTGAACAAAGGCTCAAACGTACATTATCTGCTGCTTAAATTACTCGAGAAAAACCAGCTCACGCTGCAGGATATTCAAGTGGTGTATTTGCCACCTGCCGATGCCCGTGCAGCTTTTGAAAAAGGTGCAGTGGATGCATGGGTGATTTGGGATCCATTCTTTGCAGCAGCAGAGCAGCAAATTGGCGCACGTGTACTGGCCACCGGACAAAATCTGGTCAGTAACCATCAGTTTTATTTAGCCGATCGCAAATTTGCCGAGCAGCATCCAGAAGTACTTAAGACCGTAGTGCAACAGCTCAATCAAACCACCGAGTGGGTCAAAACCCATCAGGACGATGCAGCTCGTTTATTAGAAAAACCGACCGCGCTGGATTTCAATATTTTAAAAACGTCCATTTCGCGTATGGGCTTTGGGGTTACACCACTTTCATCTGAAGTGATTCAGCAGCAGCAATACGTTGCAGATGCCTTTTATCAACAAAAACTGATTCCACAACCACTCAAAATTCAAGATGCCATTTTAACTGGCCAAATAAAATAATTGGGGCAACATTCATCATGACCATATTGAAAACATTCGGCGTAATCGGTGCATTGGGTCTTAGCGTAGTAATGACCGCATGCCAAAAGCATGACGCAGGCACAGAAAATAAAGCCCAAACCACGCCTGCAGCCGAAAGCGCAGTGAAAACCCTGACCATTGGCTTTCAAAAATCATCGCTGAATCTCTTGATTGCCAAACAACAAAAAATTTATGAACAAGAGTTTCCGGGCGCCAAAATTGAATGGCGTGAATTTCCTGCAGGGCCACAAATGCTTGAAGCCTTAGCCGTAGGTGCAGTCGATTTTGGCGCTGTGGGCAATACACCGCCTATTTTTGCTCAGGCAGCCGATAAACCGCTGAGCTATGTCGGATATGAAGTAGTTCCTGCCGATTCGCAAGCCATCTTGATTCCAACAAACAGTGGCATTCAGTCCATTGCCGATTTAAAAGGCAAGCGCATTGCCGTTCAAAAAGGATCGAGTGCGCATGAACTACTGGCCAAAGTATTGCAAAAAGCGGGGCTGAGCTGGAGCGATATTCAGCCCATTTGGCTCCCACCTGCCGATGCGCGCGCGGCTTTTGACAAAGGTGCCATTGATGCATGGTCGATCTGGGAACCGTACTTAAGCACTACCGAGCTTAAAGGCCATGCAAAATCACTGATCGATGGCCGTGCGTTTCCAACCACCTATTCATTTTATATCGGCAATCCTCGCTTTATTCAGCAACACCCCGATGCAGCACAGAAAGTTTTAGATGGTTTGAATAAAGCCGATCAATGGTTTGTTCAGCATCAAGATCAAGGTTTAAGTATTTATGCGCAGAGTACGGGTCTAGACACGCAAGTGGCGAAGGCGGTGTTGGATAAGCGTGCCAAACCGTCTCCAATTCAACCCATCAATGCCGAAGTAACGCAAGCGCAGCAGCAGATTGCAGATCTGTTTCAGCAGGTGCAGCTTATTCCCAAAACCATCAACGTGAGCCAGACCATCTGGACTGCGAAGCCCTAGATTTAGCAACTTGTAAGGAATGTTAGTATGAATATTTTCTGGTTTATTCCCACTCACGGTGACAGTCGCTACCTCGGAACCAGCAAAGGCGCACGTCAGGTCGACCATGGCTATATGAAGCAAATTGCTGTTGCGGTCGATCAACTGGGTTATACCGGTGTACTGATTCCGACAGGTCGTTCTTGTGAAGACCCATGGATTACGGCCGCCAGCCTCATCGATGCCACAACGCAGCTCAAGTTTTTGGTGGCGCTTCGCCCGGGCATTACCACACCAGCGCTAGCGGCGCGGATGGCAGCCACCTTTGACCGACTTTCGAACGGACGTATTTTGCTGAACTTGGTCACCGGTGGCGACGAACAGGAACTCAAAGGCGATGGCTTATATGAAGACCATGACACGCGCTATCAGACGGCCACCGAATACGTCAAAATCTGGCGCGAAATTTTAACCCGCTCGCATACAGGTGAGTCATTGACCTTTCACGGCGAACGGTTAAGTGTCGATGATGCCAAGCTGCTTTATCCGCCTATTCAGCAGCCGTATCCACCACTCTGGTTTGGTGGCTCATCTGAGGCGGCTGCCGAACTGGCTGCTGAACAAGTCGATACTTATCTGACTTGGGGTGAACCTCCAGCGGCAGTGAAAGAGAAAGTTGACGCCATGAAAGTGCGTGCACAAGCCAAAGGCCGCACACTCAATTATGGAATTCGCTTGCATGTGATTGTGCGTGAAACCAACGAGCAAGCATGGGCTGCAGCCAATGAATTGATCCAATATTTAGACGATGACACCATTGCCGCTGCACAAAAGAAATTTGCCCAGATGGATTCGGTGGGACAACAGCGTATGGCAGCCTTGCATGGCGGACGCCGCGATAAGCTTGAAGTGTCACCCAACTTGTGGGCAGGGATTGGTTTAGTTCGCGGCGGTGCGGGAACTGCACTGGTCGGTGATCCTGAAACCGTTGCTGCGCGTATTCAAGAATATGCCGACCTTGGTATCGATACCTTTATTTTCTCTGGTTATCCGCATCTAGAAGAATCAATTCGTTTTGCTGAACTGGTGTTTCCACTGCTGCCGCTTAAAACCCGTGAAAAACTGACCCAACCGAATCTGACTGGACCATTTGGCGAGATTATTGCCAATAACTATGTTCCGAACCAGCAAAAGGACGAACCCAAAAATCAGGTCGTCAAGGAGCCCGCATGAGTCGATCGAATACATCGAATGTTTCACGTGGAACCAAAGCACTCGGGCAGCAATTGCTGCCTTGGGTATTCCCGGTGGTGCTGATTGCAGTCTGGCAATTTGCATCGAGCGTGGGCCTGTTGCAAAGCCGTGTTTTACCCGCACCGAGTGCCGTGGTGAGTGCATTTTGGCAGCTTCTGATCAGTGGTGAGCTTTGGCACCATGTCAAGGTGAGTGCTGGTCGTGCACTGATTGGCTTACTAATAGGGGGTGGACTGGGGTTATTTTTGGGGCTGCTCAATGGCTCGTCCAAAATTGCCTCTACCCTACTCGACACCACCTTACAAATGATTCGTAACATTCCTGCACTGGCGCTGATTCCACTGGTAATTTTATGGTTTGGTATCGATGAATCTGCCAAACTGTTTTTGGTGGCCGTCGGGGTATTTTTTCCAATGTATATCAATACCTATCACGGTATTCGCTCTGTCGATCCTCAGCTGATCGAGATGGGCAAAAGTTACGGTTTGAGTCGCTGGCAGTTATATAAAGAAATTATTTTACCGGGTGCAATGCCATCGATTTTAGTGGGCTTGCGTTTTTCTTTAGGTCTGGTTTGGGTATTGCTGATTGTGGCTGAAACCATCTCTGCACAAGCAGGTATTGGCTATATGACCATGAACGCACGTGAATTTTTGCAGACTGATGTCGTGCTAGTAGGCATTTTACTTTACGCCTTACTGGGCAAACTGGCAGATGTGCTGGCACAAAGCCTAGAACGTTATTTGCTGCGCTGGCATGCAGGCTATCAACAATAAGAGGTCATGATCATGAGCAATTTAAATGTCCCGCTGTATCTAGATCAGTCAAACACAGCAGCCACTCCAGATGATACAAAAGCGCCTATCGGTGCAGAAATTTTAATCGAACAACTACATAAGTTTTATGGTCAGGTTAAAGTACTCGAAGATCTGGATTTACACATTCAACCCGGCGAGTTTATTGCGATTGTTGGGCGTAGCGGCTGTGGTAAAAGTACCCTGCTACGCCTCATTGCGGGGCTTGAAGACACCAGTTACGGTGAAATCAAATTTAAATCGGCACGTAATTTCCGTGAAGGCATTACATCAGACGACATTCGGGTCATGTTCCAAGATCCACGCCTGTTGCCATGGAAAAGTATTGTGCATAATGTGCAGTTGGGTTTAAAGAAAGAACAGCAGCATCATGCCGTCGCCTTGCTTGAAAAAGTCGGCTTAAAAGACAAAGCAGAACAATGGCCGTCGCAGCTTTCGGGTGGTCAGCGCCAGCGTACAGCCTTGGCACGCGCGCTTTCACATTCCCCACGCATCTTATTGCTAGATGAGCCACTTGGCGCGCTCGACGCCCTGACGCGCCTTGAGATGCAAAGCCTGATTGAACGTTTATGGACTGAGCAAGGCTTTACGGCTATTTTGGTTACACATGATGTCAGTGAGGCGGTGCAACTGGCAGACCGCATCATCCTGCTCGATAAAGGCCATATTGCACAAAGTTTTGAGGTGAAATTGCCGCGTCCGCGCCAGAAAAGTCTAGAGTTTGCCCAGCTTGAGCAACAGGTGCTTGAAGCCGTTTTAGCCACCTAAATACCGCTGCCCAAATAAAAAACAGCGTGTCATCTGGCACGCTGTTTTTTTATTTTTCTTTTTAGGAGGAATGCGGTGTTGCAGGATGAATCGTTTTTTCAGTCGATGCATTCACTGTTGCGACAGGCTGCTGCTGAGTTCGGTTTAAAAGCAAATTCAATACAATCGCCGCCAGCGTAGCCGTGCCAATACCGCCCAAATCAAATGCACCAATATGCAAACTAAAGTTACCGGCCCCCATAATCAAACTGACCGCCGCGATAATCAGCGTGCTGTTTTGACTAAAATCAACTCGATGATCGATCCAGATTTTGGCTCCGGCCACTGTAATCAGGCCAAATACCACAATCGATGCACCACCCAGCAGTGCTACCGGAATGGTATGAATAATCGCGCCAAATTTTGGAGATAAACCCAGTAAAATCGCAAAGACACCTGCAAATAAAAAGATGGTGGTGGAATAAACCTTGGTCACCGCCATCACACCAATATTTTCTGCATAAGTGGTCATGCCGGTGCCGCCTACAGAAGCCGATAAGGTGGTACAGACTCCATCGGCAAAAAAGCCACGCCCCATATACGGCGAAAGGTTACGACCGGTCATGGCCGAAACTGCTTTAAAATGTCCCAGATTTTCAGCCACCAAAATTAAGGCGACAGGTGCAATTAACAAAATGGCATTTGCCTGAAATACAGGCTGATGAAATGTGGGCAAACCTATCCACGCGGCTTGAGCAATTGGCCCAAAATCGATGGCTTTACCCAATCCCATTAGGTTGGCCAAAACAAAGTAAGCCAGATACGCCAGACATAGCCCGACCAGTAACAATAAGCGCCGCAACATGCCTCGCGTAAAGACGGCAACGGCACTGATACACAAAATGGTCAGGACCGCCATCCACGTATCAAAGCCATTAGCAGAGACACTTTTGATAGTGACAGGTGCCAGATTTAATCCAATAATCATCACAATCGCACCCGTGACAATCGGTGGCATCAGTTTTTCAATCCATGCTGTTCCTGTTCGCATCACGATCAGACCAATCGCAGCATAAATCAGACCACATACCACTGTACCACCCAGTGCCAATGCAATATTGGGATTGGCACCCACCCCATTGTATCCTGTGGCAGCAGCAACCGCCGCAATAAAGGCAAAGCTTGAACCTAAATAGCTGGGCATCCGCCCGCCAGTGAGCAGAAAAAATAAGATGGTACCAAATCCGGTAATCAAGATGGTCAGATTGGGATCAAAACCCATCAACATGGGTGCCAGCACCGTGGCACCAAACATGGCAAAGGCATGCTGCATACCTAAAACCACACTTTTTCCTGCGGGAAGATATTCATCGATTTGAACTGGCTGATGATTCAGGTCGCCTCGATAAGGTTTAAATTTGGTAAACCACGGTTCATGTTGCGACATGACGATTACTCCTGCTCTTTAGCTGCTTTAAGCCACAGCATGTGGTTCACAATAGTGACGATTAAAATACATCAAGGGATTTTTTCCCTGACATTGCTGTACGGCACGAACCTCACAAATCAGTACATCATGACTGCCCACCGAAACGCTTTTCACGACTTCACAATCAAACGACACCAGCGCATCTTGTAATACGGGTGATTGCGTAAGCAAACAATCCCACTCCCCCTGCGCAAAGCGATCGATCATTGGGGTTTTACCACCAAATAAATTTGACAGATGTGCCTGATGAGCTGCCAGTGTATTTACGCAGAGCACCTTATTTTGCTCAAAGGTTTTAAACACCGATGCCCCCCGATTCAGACATACCAGTAAGGTCGGTGGAGAGTCGGTGACGCTACATACGGCCGAAGCTGTAAAGCCGGATTTTCCTGCAATGCCATCGGTGGTAATCACGTGGACGGCGGCACCCAAATTAGACATTCCCTGTCGAAAAACTTGTGAGTCGACGTGTAAAGTGGTCGAACGTTCAAGTGGTGAACTGTGGCGAATCAACGTTTCAATATGTTTTGCAGTGTCTTCTAATACGGTCATAAGCTGTCTCCTGCCTCACTGGGCTAAGCGCGGTATCTCATACGCCGGTCGCTTTAAGGTTTTAATACGTTAAGGGGCCACATGAGCCACCGATGCAATTTCGATTAAGGCTTCGGGCTTAACCAAACCCACCTGTACGCAGTAGCGTGCTGGACGCTCATCTGGAAAGAATTCGGCATATACGGCGTTAATCGCCGCATAGTCAGACCAGTCACGTAAAAAAATATGATTAAAGGTGATGTCTTTGAGCGTTCCTCCGGCATGACTGACAATGCCTTGAATGGTTTCAAGCACATGTCGGGTTTGGGCTGCGGCATCGCCGACATGTACCACGTTGTTGTGTGCATCGAGCGGTAAAATACCGGAAACATAGACAATATGATCTGCCTTGGTGGCAGGTACATAAGGTGCCAGTGGGGCTGGTGTTCCGGCGGGTAAAATAATTTCTTTTGGCATACGGCGACTCGCTAGGCAGTTTTGGCTAAATGAGATTGATCGAAAGTTTCGACAAAGGTCTGGGTATCCGATACCCAGCCAAAAAAGGTTTTAATGTTGTACATGCTGGCCTGTTGCATCTCGACTGGCCCGGCCTGATAGCAGGCATCTTCCAGTGCAACACCAAAATATTCTAAAAAGAAGCCGTCTCGCAGGGTCGATTCCACACAGACATTGGTGGCAATACCCACAAAAACCAGATTGCGTATGTCGCGTGCACGTAGCATGCTGTCTAGCGCGGTATTGAAAAAGCCACTATAGCGAGGCTTTTCAATCACGATGTCTTGTGCCAGCGGTGTCAGTTCATCAATCAGCTCAAAATCCCAGCCACCTTTTGCCAGTAATTTGCCTTGAAGTTCGGGTTGTTTGCGCATGGTTTTTAAGGCATTGGATTTATGAAAGTTCGGAGATCCTGAACCTCCTGCCTCAACATAGGCCTTGTCCCAACCGTTTTTAAAATAAATGACTTGTATACCCGCAGCATGCGCAGCCGCGACGGCTTTTTGAATATTCTTGACCACAGGTTTGGTTTTCGAGACATCAAATCCGGCCAAATCCAGATAACCACCAATCGAGGTATAGGCGTTTTGCATATCAATCACAATCAGCGCGGTATGCTCAGGTGCCATTTGGATGGCTTCTGGCTCGGCTTTAAGTACACATCCCGTTCCGGCACGTTCGGTAAAATCAGCAATAACGGTATTCATGCGCTTTTCTCCAATGCGGTGAGTGGACGATATTCAGCAACTGCATCTTGGCGCGACATCATCAGCGGTTGGATGTGCTCGCCAAAATCTTCAACACCTTGGACAAAATCATCAAAGGTGAGCAAGATGCCTTCTGTCCCCTGAATCTGGGCAATTTCATCGAGCATGGCAGCCACACTGGCATATGAGCCCACCAATGTGCCCATATTGATATTGACTGGTGAAACACTCGAAGCCATCTGACGTACATTGGTATCTGCGCCTGAGCGTGTATCTTTACTGCCTTGATTCATCAGCCAGTTAATCGCCTCAACGTCTGCACCGGCATTGTAATGTTGCCACTTGGCCATGGCCTCAGCATCAGTTTCTGCCGCAATCACCATAAACAGCACATAAGTTTGTACATCACGCCCGGTTTGATCGGTAAACTCCTTTAAACGGTCATTAATTGCGGCATAGGCAGTCGGGGTGTTGAGGCCTTTGCCAAACACAAAATTGTAGTCGGCATGTTGTGCCGAAAATGCCAGCCCCGAATCGGATTGACCCGCACAAATAATTTTCATATCGGCTTGCGGCGTAGGGCTCACGCGGCAATCGTCCATCTGGAAGTGTTCCCCTTTAAAATCGGATTGTCCTGTCGCCCAGAGTTCACGCAGGATCTGTACATACTCAGATAGATAGTCATAGCGTTTGGCAAAATACTCATCGCCTGGCCACATTCCCATCTGGCTATATTCAGGTGCTTGCCAGCCCGTTACGACATTAAGTCCAAAACGACCATTCGAAATCGAATCAATGGTTGATGCCATTCGCGCCACAATGGCTGGTGGCATCACCAGTGTTGCAGCGGTGGCATAAATTTTGATTTTACTGGTGACCGCAGCCAACCCTGCCATGAGGGTAAAGCTCTCCATGTTATGATCCCAAAATTCAGTTCTTCCGCCAAAACCACGAAGCTTGATCATAGAGAGCGCAAAATCGAAGCCGTAATCTTCAGCGCGTTGTACAATTTTTTTATTCAGTTCAAATGTCGGCATATATTGAGGCGCATTTTCCGAAAGCAGCCAGCCGTTATTTCCGATAGGACAAAAAACACCAATTTTCATACTACCCATCCTTCTTATGACGGCAATAGGTCACGCTGTGCGTGATCGCCTAGATTAATAATCATGGTACGCAGAATGGCCAATTCTTAATTTTTTATATTGCATACAACGTGCCAACTTTAAATAAATATTATTTTTCATATATTTAATAAAAGAATATGGTCAAACAGTTTTTACCATTTAGTAAAATAATGTGGCATTCAGATGCACTGTTTTTGTGTACAGCGATTCAATAGTGTGCAAAAATCGCGCAGCAGAAAATCTGGCTGCGAAATAGGCGACTACAACCCGTTGTATGCAGCATGTGTTTACTTCCTAATCAAACTAGATAATCTCTAAACAGATGAGCGACTTAAGCGGACATAAAGCGAAAGAAAATCGCCAAGAACTGTGCACAAATCATTCGATTTCCCTTACAATGAGCTGACTTTCCCCAGTTTGTTAAATCAATGGAACAAAAAAAGAGTACGCAAAAACGTAATCAGCTTCTCAATGCCGCTCTGGATGTCTTTTCTACGTATGGCTTTAGTGGGGCGAGTCTGGACGAAATTGCGCAATTGGCACAAATGCATAAGTCCAACATCTTTTATTATTATGAAAATAAAGAAGCACTCTACGTTGAGGTGCTGACCACTGTTTTACAAAAATGGCTGGCGCCTTTACAGACGCTTGAAGTTGAGCTGGAGCCAACCGAGGCTTTGGCCCATTATCTGATTCAAAAAATTGAAGTCTCACGTACCCAGCCAAAGGCATCCAAACTGTTTGCGCTTGAGATTATTCAGGGTGCGCCGCATATTCTGGAAATTTTGAAAGGGCCACTGAAAAAACTGTTTAAGCGTAAAGCCAAAGTCATCCAAACTTGGCAGGAACAAGGCAAAATCTCGGCAGAGATCGACCCAGAATTACTGATCTTGAACATTTGGGCCGTTACCCAAAACTATGCCGATTTCAGCACGCAAATGGACATGATCACCGGCAAAACTCTGAAAAATAAAAGTATGCATCAGCGCGCGATCGAACATACCGTGCACATGATGCTCTATGGTGTACTGCCGCGTACCTGATTCAAGCTGATTTGAGCTGAGCATTATCTGTTTGATTCAAAAACTCAACCAGACAAGTATTGACCTGTCCAGCTTGCGTGACCGTACAGGCATGACCGCCTTGCGGCAAAATCACCAGCTCTGCATGACCCAGCGCCCGGTACAATTGCAAAGATTGTGTATAGGGCACCAGCATATCGTCCTGATTGCACAACAGTAAAATCGGAAGTGAATCTAGAGCGGCACAGCGCGGTTTATCCAAAACATAGTGCATCAAGGCATTTAGGCGCGCCAGAACGTTGCCATGTGGTGGAAAATCTTGCTGCAACTTGGCTTCTTGTTCAATCAGCATCGCGCTATGACTGGAAATCCAAGTGGGTGGATATAAAAATAGGGCTTGGGCATGTAAGTAAGCCGCAGCCCCGGCCTGCTCAAGTAAGGTGCGCCGAGTGGTAAAACATCTACGCGTATGCGCATCGAGAGATTGCCAGGCATTAACCAGACTCAGACTGAGCATCTGGGCGCTGGTTTGCGCAAATCGATATGCCCATTCCACGCCAATAAAACCACCCAAGGCATGACCAATAAAATGAAAGCGTTTGATCTGCAAATGACAGAGTAACTGCTCGACCTGCTCGGCAAGATTAAAAAAAGAATAGTCTTCAGGCAAAGCCGCACTGTCGGCATGACAGCCTTCCTGATCATAGACCACCACATGAAAGTATGCTTGCAAGGCCTGTATTTGCGGTTGCCAGAAACTGGCGTGACCACCTAAACCTGAGGCCAGCACCACATAATCGGCCTCTTTAGTCATATTTGGATAAACCTGATAGTACATTTTCAACCATTTGGTAAAATCATGATTGAAATGATCAGCAAAATTTATGCCGTTTTACAGCATATGAAAATCTTTTATGAGCAAGCCTAATCGAAATATCAAAAATCGTGCCCTACACTGTTTTATGAAGCATCACCTATCCATCAAGATCATAGAAATACGTATTTATCCTTTTTCATCACAAGCAGTATTGGATTATGTATATGCCGATGGGATCGATTGAGATTGACCTGATGCAATGCGTATATTTATCATCAAAAACAGGAAAATTGATTAATGACTCAAAAAAACATTAGAAATACTGATCTATAACAATAAAAAGAGAAAGTTTTCCTTTGCATAAAAACACAACAACAAGACGAATGCGTTAGATTATGGCAATATAAAGCCTCTGCAAAATTCTCAGTATTTAACGCTCATGAAGTTGCTTCGTCTTAACGCATTATCGCCAGATTTTCAGTTAGCTCCAACTGCGGTCACGATCGGCAATTTTGATGGTGTTCACTTGGGACATCAAGCGATGATTTCACAGCTTAAAGCATTGGCTCAGGCTGAGGGATTAAAAACGCTGGTCATGATTTTTGAGCCTCAACCGCTTGAATATTTTAAAGGCTACGATGCTCCGCCACGTATCAGTTCTCTTCGCGAAAAAGTCGAATATTTGACTGAACTGGGTGTCGATTATATTGCGGTTGCTAAATTCGATCAGTTCTTTCGCAGCCTAAATGCCACCGAATTTGCAGATTTGCTCAAATTTAAACTCAATGCCCAGCATCTGGTCTTGGGGGACGATTTTCATTTTGGTAAAAACCGTCAAGGCAATAGCGAGTTTTTACGCGATTACGGCTTTGATGTAACCAACTTAAACACCATCAATTTTGAAGGTGACCGCGTCAGTTCTACCCGTATCCGTCAGGTTCTGGCCGAAGGAGATCTGGCACTGGCTGCGCAGCTTTTGGGGCGTCCATATAGTATTATTGGTCGGGTTCAATATGGTGACCAGATTGGTCGTACCTTAAACTTTCCGACCATCAATGTTCGTCTTGGGCGCCATAAGCCTTGTTTAAGTGGTATTTATGCCGTAGACGTGGTCTGTGAAACCGCCGCCTTAAATGAAAAAGTTCGTGCGCAAAATCCGGAGCAACCCGGCGTAGCCGGTTATCAAAGTGACAGCCTGTTTGGCGCAGGTCATGTGGGTACCCGTCCTGCCATTGCGCAAACTCATCCCGAATGGCGATTGGAAGTACACTTTCCACAAGTTTCTGCTAATCTGTATGGCTTATTGATGCGGGTGACGTTTTTGCACTATTTACACGGTGAACGACCTTACCCTTCGCTTGAAGCACTCAAGGCCGGCATTGACCAAGATGTTGAAGATTTGCTCGAATATCGTGAGCAACATTTACAGCACCCTTTTTAATTTCGAATTTTTTGATAGTAAAACACGTCAGCGTTCGAGCTGATTGAACTGGAAGACGACTTGCATGAGCGATAAGCAAACTCCTGAAAATGCAGTGGATTACAAAGCCACGTTAAACCTGCCGGGCACCGAATTTGCAATGAAAGCAAACTTGGCCGTACGCGAAGTAAAATGGTTAGAAGAGTGGTACGCCGACAACATTTATCAGAAGATTCGTGAATCGCGTATTGGCAAGAAAAAATATGTATTACACGATGGCCCTCCGTATGCCAACGGTCAGATTCATTTGGGTCATGCAGTCAACAAGGTACTCAAAGACATCATTATTAAAAGCCGTGTGATGGACGGCTTTGATGCACCGTATGTACCCGGCTGGGACTGCCACGGCTTGCCAATCGAACTTAAAGTTGAAGAAAAAGTCGGTAAAGTCGGCGTTAAAATCGATGCATCGAGCTTCCGTAAAGCCTGCCGTGACTACGCCATGAGTCAGGTCGACTTACAGCGTAAAGACTTTATCCGGATGGGCGTTTTTGGTGACTGGAACGATCCGTACCTGACCATGAACTTCAAACAAGAAGCTGACATTGTGCGGGCCTTGGGTGAAATTCAAAAAGCCGGTCATATCGAACCCGGTTTAAAACCTGTGAACTGGTGTATCGACTGTGGTTCTGCATTGGCAGAAGCTGAAGTGGAATACGAAGACAAAAAATCCGACGCGATTGACGTTGGTTTTGGCGTGGTCGATCTTCACGATCTGGCACAACGTGTTAATGCAGACGTCACCGCACCAACCGATATTGTGATCTGGACAACTACTCCATGGACATTACCTGCCAATCAGGCGGTTGCACTGAACGCCGAGATTGATTACCAACTGGTACAAGTTCAAGGCGAACGTGGTCTGCAAAACTTTATTCTGGCCAAAGATCTGGTCGAATCGGCGATTGAGCGTTACAAGCTTGAAAATCCAGTCGTGCTGGCAGACTTTAAAGGCGCAGCACTTGAGCATCTCAAGCTGCAACATCCATTACTGGTGGATCGTCAAGTTCCTGTGATCTTGGGCGAACACGTCATTGCCACGAGCGGTACGGGTGCAGTGCATACCGCGCCGGGCCACGGTGCAGACGACTACAAAGTTGGCTTGCAATACAACTTAAAAGTAGATAACCCAGTGGGTGGAAACGGGGTTTATTTACCAAGCGCACCTATTTTTGCCGGTGAACACATCTACAAAGCCAATCCGCAAATCATTGAGGCATTGGGCAGTGTTGGACGCTTGTGGGCACATCAACCGATCAAACACAGCTATCCACATTGCTGGCGCCACAAAACACCAATCATTTTCCGTGCAACACCGCAATGGTTCATCAGTATGGACCAAAAAGGCTTACGTGACGGTGCAATGAATGCCATCGAAAATGAGATCAGTTTTGTACCTGATTGGGGTAAAAACCGTATTCAATCTATGATTGAAGGTCGTCCAGACTGGTGTATCTCACGTCAGCGTACATGGGGCGTTCCAATTCCATTCTTTGTACATAAAGATACCAATGAATTGCATCCGCGCACGGCTGAACTCATCGAAGAAGTTGCCAAACTGATCGAACAAGAAGGCATCGATGCATGGTACAACCGTGATGCCAAAGACTTCATTGGTGAAGATGCAGCGCACTACAATGCAGTCCGAGACACACTAGACGTCTGGTTTGACTCAGGTACAACACATTATGCGGTTTTGCGCCAGCGTGAAGAATTAACCGATCCGGCAGATTTATACCTTGAAGGGTCTGACCAGCATCGTGGCTGGTTCCAGTCATCTCTGCTCACTTCTGTCGCGATTAATCAGCGTGCACCTTACAAAGGCTTACTGACGCACGGTTTCGTGGTCGATGAAAAAGGCCGTAAGATGTCGAAGTCTTTAGGCAATATCATTACCCCTCAAGACATCATCAAAGACATGGGGGCAGATGGCTTACGTTTCTGGATTGCATCAAGTGATTATCGTTATGAAATGACCGCAGGTAAAGAAATTTTCAGCCGTGCCTCAGATGGTTATCGTCGTATTCGTAATACCTTGCGCTTCTTGCTGGCCAACCTCAATGGCTTCAAACCGTCTACAGATGCATTGCCTGTCGATCAATTGATTGCACTGGATCAATACATCTTACAACGTGCTGCTGAGGTTCAAAAAACTATTCAGCAAGCTTACGAAGATATGAACTTTCATATCGTGTGCAGTGCATTGACTAACTTCTGTATCAATGACTTGGGTGGTTTCTATCTTGATATCATCAAAGATCGTCAGTACACCACCAAAGCAGACTCACAAGCGCGTCATTCTGCACAAACCGCTTTGTATCATTTGGTTCAGGCATTTGTACGCTGGATGGCACCAATCTTAAGCTTCACTGCACAAGAAGCATGGCCGTTAATTCCAGAGCAAAGCGAGCAATATGTCTTTACTACCGAGTGGTACGATATTCCTGTCGCAAGCAGTGCAAACTTGGTGTCTGAGGCCGACTGGCAAACATTAATTAACGTAAAATCAGCAATTAATAAGCAGATTGAAGCGGCACGTAACGCTAAGATCGTGGGAAGTAATCTTTCTGCCAAAGTTGAAATTTGGGCCAAAGATGACATTCAAAGCGTTTTAAACCAGTTGGGTGATGAACTCCGTTTTGTACTGATTACATCGCAAGTGCATGTTTATACCTATGCAGAGCACGGTGAAGCGACAGAGCTTGATGGCCTACGTGTCAAAGTGACTGCGGCTGAAGGTGAAAAATGTGTGCGCTGCTGGCATGTACTTCCAGATGTCAATACACATGCAGATCACCCAGGTTTATGTGGTCGTTGTATTATTAACGTCACGGGCAGTGGCGAAGTGAGAAAATATGCCTAAGCTTCAAGCAAAAAAGGGCTTATTCCAGTTTTATCCTCATAACCTGATTTGGCTCGCACTTTCTGTGCTGGCCATTGTGGTGGATCAGTGGACCAAGTGGATTGCCAGCACCCATCTAAATTATGCAGATCCAGTGCCAGTTTTGCCCTTTTTAAACTGGACCTTACTGCATAATTATGGTGCAGCATTTAGCTTTTTGTCCGATGCAGGAGGCTGGCAGCACTATCTATTTACAGGTTTAGCAGGCATTGTATCCATCATTTTTGTGTTTTGGCTGATGCGCATGCCTAAACAGACCGTTGTGCTGCCTGCTGCGATTGCATTGATTTTGGGTGGTGCATTGGGCAATCTGATTGACCGTGTGACCTTAGGTTATGTGGTCGATTTTATCCATGTATTTTATCAAGATCACCACTTCCCCGCGTTTAATATTGCCGACAGTGCGATCACTCTGGGTACCATTTTATTGTTAATCGATACGTTCTTTCTAGAAAAACAACGCATCCAACGTGCAGAAGCCAAACATGACTGAGATTATCCAGCCTAACGAAGAAATTCGTATTGAAGAAGGTGCAAAAGTCGATTTGCACTTTTCAGTGGCCATTGAAAATGGCGTTGAAATTGATAATACCCGCAGTCGTGAAGCGCCTGTTAGCCTTACCATTGGCGATGGCAACTTACTGCCAGGCTTCGAAAAAGCACTGTTTGGATTACGTGCTGGTGACCGCCGTACGGTACATTTACCACCAGAAGACGCTTTTGGTGAATGGAATCCAGAAAACATACAAAAGTTTGATACGGTCAAATTCGAGCAACGACCTATTGTCGGCCATATGATCGAGTTTGAAGATAAAGCGAAAGCCACCTTATTTGGTGTGGTGAAATCGGTCGACGACAGTATTACCGAAATCGACTTTAATCATCCACTTGCAGGAAAAAATATTACCTTTGAAGTTGAAATCTTTAAGGTAACACCTGCTGGCCAGCAAGGCATTAAACTGATGTAAATCAAAAGCACTCTTCGGAGTGCTTTTTTTATCACGTTGTCAGCAAAAGCCTACACGCATCATGGTGAATCACTCATGTTGTGACTAAGAATTTTTAATTAAGATACAAAACATAGAGAGACAGGAAGTCTCATTGAAAATAAAAATACACAGGACGTGGTCGTAAATAGGACATTAACGACACAATAATCGGAATACAAAGAACCCCTGTCAGGATGATAGGGGTTCTTTTTTGACTGTTATTTTTATATATGGTTATAAATCTTTTAAGTACTGCACAATCTGTGCATTTTGTGCCATTTCTGCCAGTTCCAGTGCCGTATATTGGCCTTTAAAACTGATATCGGCACCTTTACTGACCAAAAGCTTTACAACATCCAGATGATCATTTTCAGCAGCAGCCTGAAGGGCGCTGTAACCTTCTTCATCGCTTTGATTCGGATCGATACCGTCTGCGAGTAATTGCCTTACCCGCGCTGTATTACCAAGTGATGCCCAGTACACGAGTTCAGGGAGTTGAACATCATCCTCTTGATCTGATAGAGATGAAACGCTATTTATTTTCATTTTATCAACCTTCTTATAAAATAAATTGGCTTTTACTTTACAATCACAATGTTTTATACAGCAGTTGTTTGTTCATTCATTCCAATATACCCTGCACTGTTTGCAATACGCTGACACCAGTGCTGTATATTCGGATATAAATTTAGATCAAAACCACCTTCATCAGCCACATGCGTGTAGGCATACAACGAGATATCGGCAAGTGAAATTTCCTCACCTAACAAATAATGATGTCTATTAAGTGCTTGTTCTAAAATTTTAAGAACCCGATGTCCTTTGGGTTGTAATTTTTTATACTCCTCAATACGGGCCTCTGGCATGCCTTGATATTTCTGGATAAATCGAGCAACAGCAATACAGGGTTCATGGCTATATTGTTCGAAGAACATCCACTCATACATTTTAGCTTTCTTATAACGATCTGAGGGAACAAAATACGTTCCTTCTGCAAGATAGCCTAAAATTGCATTTGATTCAGCAAGTAATTGATCACTTTCTAGCTGTAGAACTGGGATTTTGGCATTTGGATTCATTTTTAAAAATTCTGGCGTATGTGTCTCTGCTTTTAAAACATCAATATGAATCCATTCATGTTCAATTCTCAGGAAACTTAATAAGAGTTTAATTTTATAACAGTTTCCAGACTGGATATCGCCATAAACTTTCATAAGCACGTCCAAGATGATTTTTCATTCATCATAACGTAAAGTGATCGATGTGCTGGGCAGATTTTGTATTTTCTAATTTGATATGCACTTTTTATTTATTTTCTATTTCTATTTTATTTGCCTTTCATTTTATTTTAGGCATAAAAAAGCCCCCTGAATTTGATTCAGGGGGCTTTAGTATTTAAAAGCTGGCGATGACTTACTCTCACATGGCTAACGCCACACTACCATCAGCGCGAAGAGGTTTCACTTCTGAGTTC
>Ga0256409_1000069_pt1 | contig 154218 bp, 142 predicted proteins | sample PhySR1_FD_185981 | JGI IMG/M metagenome (GOLD analysis project Ga0256409, IMG submission 185981) | Leaf surface microbial communities from sunflower plants in UC Gill Tract Community Farm, Albany, California, United States - DLSL S.R1 | ecosystem: Host-associated > Plants > Phyllosphere >... | reverse complement strand
CACCCAGCAGGCTGCGCTGGTTGTCTACCGCTTTGATCGCTTTATCGATATCGGCCAGCGGCGTGGTGCCTGCTGCAGTACCACCGGTACCACCGGTGACGGCACCTTTCAGTACGTCGAAACCGATCGCTGAAGTGGTACGCGCGTTGCCGTTTACGGTCTGACCGGTTGTTGAGCTGGTGTTCTGGGTGGTGCCAGACTGACCGGCAGCGGCCAGGTCAAAACCGTCGCTTGCGCTGATGGTGATACCGATGGTTTCGCCGTCTTTGGCGCCAACCTGGAAGTTGTAAGTGGTGTTGCCTGAACCGGTGTTCAGTACTTTGATGCCGTTGAAGTCGGTCTGCTTGGTGACGCGGTCGATTTCCTGCATACGCTGGTTAACTTCAGCCTGAATTGAGTCGATGTCAGACGCTGAGTTAGAGCTGTTCTGCGCCTGAACGGTCAGGTCACGTACGCGCTGCAGGTTGTTGTTGACTTCGGTCAGCGCGCCTTCAGCGGTCTGCGACAGAGAGATACCGTCGTTGGCGTTGCGGGCAGCAACGGTCAGGCCGTTGATGTTAGACGTAAAGCGGTTAGCGATCGCTTCACCGGCTGCATCGTCTTTCGCGCTGTTGATGCGCAGGCCGGAAGACAGGCGCTCAATCGCAGTACCCAGTGAAGACTGAGATTTGCTCAGGTTGTTCTGAGTAACCAGAGACAGGGTGTTAGTGTTAATCACTGCCATGATGTTTTTCCTTTAAAAATTGAGCCAGATTAAGGCGTCTGAATTCGGTTTGCTCACCGACAACCTGATTATCGTCAGCCTCTGAGCAACCTTTAGGGAAAAATTTCAGGAATTTTCTGGCAGGCAAACCCGCGAAGACAATTAGAGAAGCGTTCTTTATTGGCGCATTAAATTTATCAAAAACAGGCTAATCTTTTGCCACTCGCTGCCGATACCCAATCTACTTAGCGTATAACCCGTAAAGGATTAACCCATGGCAAGTATAAGTTCACTCGGTGCTGGTACTAACCTCGATCTCAATACTCTGTACAATAGTCTGGAAACAGCTGAACAGACTAAGCTGACGCCAATTACTAAGCAACAGTCCTCTTACAATGCCCAGCTTACCGCCTGGGGCGTGGTGAAAACAGGCCTGTCAAAATTCCAGACCGCTGCTGCGGCATTGCAAAATGCATCGACTATTGCCGCCACTAAAGTGACCAGCACAAACACCGCGTTTACTGCCACGCTGGCGAGTAAAGCCTCCGCAGGTAACTATTCTGTAGAAGTGAGCCAGCTGGCCTCTTCTCAGTCCCTGCTGTCTAAAGCTGCTACCAGTAAAGATACCGATCTGGGCGATCAGAGCCTGGCTTCACGCACCATTACCATCTCGCAGTCCGGTCAAAAATCACCGCTAACCGTGACACTGACGAAGGATCAAACCAGCCTGGCTGATATTCGCGATGCGATTAATAAGCAGCAAGGCAGCGTCAATGCGAGCATCATTAAGGCCGATGATAATACCTATTATCTGTCCCTGACTGCGCGTGACAGCGGCACGGCGAATGCCATGACGGTAAGCTCAAATGATGGCAGTCTGTCGCAGTATATTAATTACAGTCAGGGCGGCAGCAGTAACGCGATGACCGAACAGGTTGCCGCAAAAGATGCACAGTTAAAGATTAACGGCGTATCCATCACACGCAGCAGCAATACCATTACTGATGCCCCCGAAGGCGTCACGCTCAACCTGACGAAAACCACCGCAGCAAATACGCCAGAAACCTTAACGGTGGCCACGGATAATCAGCCGATGACCGCGGCGATTCAGGCCTACGTTGATGCGTACAATTCGCTGCAGACCACGATCGGTAACCAAACGAAATATACTGCCGTTAAAGCGGGTGAGTCGCAGAGTACGGGCAATGGGGATTTGTTAGGGGATAACACGCTGCGTAATATTCAGACCAGCCTGCGCAGTCAGTTATCCAGCGCACAGTCTGGCGGCAGCCTGACTACCCTGTCACAGCTGGGCATCACGCAGGATGTCAACGGCAAGCTGACCGTAGACAGCACCAAGCTGAATAACGCCCTGACCAATCAGCCGACAGATGTTCTGAACTTTTTGACGGGTGACGGTAAAACCACCGGTTTTGCAACCCAAACCAATAACAAGCTGACACAAATTCTGGCCAGCGACGGACAGGTACAAAATGCCACCAACGGCATTAATACGTCACTGAAAAAGCTGTCGGATCAATATGACAATGTGAACAGCCAAATCGCTGCAACGATGGCGCGTTATAAAACGCAGTTCACCAGCCTGTCAACGCTCGTCAGCTCTATGACGCAGACCGGCAACTATCTGACCCAGCAGTTCGCTAAACTATAACAGGAGTGGTAAGCATGTACGCTAAGTCCGGTACCCAGGCCTATGCCCAGGTCGGCGTGGAGAGCGCGGTGTTAAGCGCCAGCCCGCACCAGCTGGTTGTGATGCTGTTTGATGGCGCGCTGAGCGCCATGAAAAAAGCAGCTATCTTAATTGAGCAAGGCGATATCCCGGGTAAAGGAAACGCCTTATCTAAAGCCATTAATATCATCACTAATGGCTTACGTGCAGGCCTGAATCATGAAGTAGGCGGTGAGATTTCTGCCAACCTTGATAACCTGTATGAATATATGACCCGCCGTTTGTTACAGGCCAACCTCAATAATGACGTTGAAGCCATTGCAGAAGTCGAAGGCTTGCTGAATAACATCGCCGATGCCTGGAAACAGATTGGTCCTAACTATCAGCCACAGCAGGATACGTTTTAATGAGTCACCCACTCGCGCTGCTAAAAGAGTATCAGGAATTACTCACGCTCAGTAATGCTATGCTGGAAAATGCCAGACAAGGGCAATGGGAGGCATTACTGAGTTGTGAATCCACCTATGTTAGCAGCGTCGAGCGTGTGGCTCGTGATAACGATGCCGGTGTGCTTTCGGCGTTACAACGTGCACAGATTCGCCCCGTACTTGAGCAAATTCTCAATAACGAAACTACGCTGAAAACCTTATTAGGTGAGCGCATGCAAGAGCTGCGCTCTCTGGTTACGACGTCAACGCAGCAACAGAACATCATGACCTCTTACGGTAATATGGCAGGCAATATTCTTTATCCTAAAGAGCAGTAAAGCCCGGCTTTAGCGGGTGGAAACTATATTTTTAATTCACCCGCGTAATTTCTCCACTCTTATCCCATACTTCCAGTTCCCTCTCCTCTGACTGGAAACGCGTCATGCACAACCCAACCCTATTGCAGTTTTTCCACTGGTATTATCCCGATGGCAGCAAACTGTGGCCGGAAGTTACGGAAAAAGCCTCACTGCTTAATGATATAGGCATCAATATGGTATGGCTCCCCCCCTGTTATAAGGGTGAATCCGGTGGCTATTCGGTGGGTTATGACAGCTATGATTTGTTCGATTTAGGCGAGTTCGAACAAAAAGGCAGTAAAGCCACCAAATACGGTGATAAACAGCAATTACTGGATGCGGTAAATGCGTTACGCAGTCACGATATCGGCGTACTGCTGGATGTTGTGGTGAACCATAAAATGGGTGCTGACGAAAAAGAGCAGATTCGGGTCAATCGGGTTAATCCCGATAATCGCGATGAAATATACCCTGATGTTATAGAGTGTGAAGCCTGGACACGATTTAACTTCCCTGCCCGGGCAGGACAGTATTCTAAATTCATCTGGGACTATAAATGTTTCAGCGGTGTCGATCATATTGAAAACCCCGATGAAAATGGCGTTTTTAAGATTATCAACGATTACACCGCAGAGGGCTGGAACGACCAGGTAGACAGCGAGCTCGGTAATTTCGATTACCTGATGGGTGCCAATATTGACTTCCGTAATAATGCCGTGAGCGAAGAGCTTAAATACTGGGCGCGCTGGGTGATGGAACAGGTGCCCTGCACCGGATTCCGACTGGATGCCGTAAAACATATCCCGGCGTGGTTTTATAAAGCGTGGATCGACCACGTTCAGGAAGTCGCCAACGAACCTTTATTTATCGTGGCGGAATACTGGTCTTTTGAAACCGACAAACTGCAGGAATATATCCACCAGGTTGACGGCAAAACGATGCTCTTTGATGCACCCCTGCATATGAACTTTCATCAGGCCTCTAAAGCGGGCAGCGCCTACGACTTGAGCAAAATCTTTGATAACTCACTGGTTCTGGCCGATCCCTGGCATGCCGTAACCATCGTCGCAAACCACGATACGCAACCGTTACAGTCGCTGGAAGCCCCTGTTGAGGCCTGGTTTAAACCGCTCGCTTACGCGCTTATTCTGTTACGTGAGCAAGGTGTACCGACAGTGTTCTATCCCGATCTTTTCGGTGCCAGCTATCAGGATGAGGGCGGTGATGGCGACGTTCACCAGGTCGATATGCCCGTTATTCCCGAACTCGAAGGTCTGATCCGAGCCCGCCAGCTATTTGGCTGGGGAGCACAAACCGATTATTTCGATCATCCAAACTGTGTAGCCTTTAGCCGAAGCGGCACGGCGGAAAGGCCCGGTTGCGTGGTGATCATGTCAAACGGTGAGGCGGGAGAAAAACACATTGCGATGGGCGAAGGCTATGCCGGAAAAGTGTGGCGTGACTATCTTGGGCATAAATCAGAGACCATTACCACCGATGATAATGGCAGCGCGCTGTTTAGCTGTAATGGTGGCAGCGTGAGCGTCTGGGTTGTTGAAGCATAAACAGAGGTTGCCAACGCCACCAGATTGACTGATTCACCCGTGTGACTATGCTGAGAGCGGTCTCTGGACCGCATTCAGCCAATTATTTTGCTAATGCCGGCCGCATAATTTCAGGCTCGATATTTTGAATAACGTCGGCATTAGGCTGTTTTGCCACTTCCTGCTCTGCTTTCTGGCATTCAACGGTCGGCTTTTCGACCTTGCGCAGGGTAAGACCATCGTATTCCAGCTCACCGTTATCGACGTCCAGCGGCATTACCCGCACCTGACGCGTCACATTGACATAATCGCCATTGAGTTGGGTCAGCTTGCCTGGTTTTGCAATGACACGCTGCCACTGGCGGCAATCCAGAGTGCTGCCATCGGCATTGACGATCAGACTGGCAATCGCCTTATCGCTAATCAGATCGCTTTGTGGCCCTACTGTCTGCCAGTTACCCTGCAAATTTGCCGGAGCAGGCGTTTGCACCGCACTCTCATAACTATTGATTTGTGCGCAGCCACTCAGCGCCAGAGTGGCAATCAGCATCCAGTTTTTCATTTTTTAATCCCTAAAATCCGGTCAATGGCGGCTACGTTATAATTTTTACGGTAAGGTGCGCAAGCTATCTGAATGCTGCCCTAAGCGTAAAACTGCATTTTCTGACGCTTTCATCGCGCACGGGCAACATTTATCAATATCAGCACCGCGAACTGACCGTTTTTCATCCTGCCCCACTTAGCCTGACAAGCCAGACGCAACAGGCTACACTGTCGCCCTGCACTACCTATCAGGAAACCTGCAATGAAAACTCCAGAAGCTTATTACGCCGAGGCTCGCGCCCTGTTTTTTACCGCCCACGCGGATTTCCAGGCAGCATTAGACGAACTCACAGAAAGCGATGCCCGCGCCGCCAATATGTCACTGCGTGAACTACGTGAATGGCATGCTGAACGCATCTACGCGGCTTTTTTACGCCAGAAGAACCTTGATGGTATGATTTTCTCGATCCAGCTGGCTGAACCGGATAAAGCCGTCGCTGCCGAGGCCATAGAACGTTATCTCAGATCGCATGCGGAATCACTGGGAATGAGCTGGGAAGAATTCTGTATTAAAAATGAACTGTAGTAAGAAGGTCCTGGCGGGACAATGAAAATACCGCTGATGTCATCGCCCTGTTAACCATCAGGATGGGTTCGCTGAGCCTCTCCTTTTTACGGCGTCGCTGGCGACAGACAACACACTTATCGCCAGCGTTTGCCATTACTCTTCCTGCGCCATTTTGCCTCTCACTTCAACATACTTAGCGACGGCCAGCAGCCGGTTAATGTGAGTAAGCAGTAAATCAATATCCGACTGCATAAATTCAGATGATGAACGTGAAGCCGTCACTATCGCATCCTGAACCGTTTCGGAGATGGTTAATGCGTTATCTTGTTTCGCCTGGACCAATAAAGCTGCCACCAACAATGACTGTGCTTCTATCTGCGCAGTCAGTTCCTTAGCGTCGACATCCATTTTTGCTAGTTTGAGCAGAATATCTATAACCAATTGTCGCATTGCACTTCTCCTGGTGAGTGAGCGCACTTAGTGTTGTGAACGCACTCAGAGTAAACCAGATGACGGTGCTTTTCTACGCGACGCGGAAAAAACGAATTAAGATAAACATCAGCTTGATACTGTTTTTATTTACAGTAAAATGGCGAGGCGATTTTGCCCTTAAGGGATTGTTAACATGTTTGTAGAGTTAATTTACGATAAACGTAATGTCGCGGGCCTGCCAGGAGCGCGTGAGATGATTTTAGCAGAACTAGAGAAACGGGTGCATCGCGTGTTCCCTGACATTGAGGTTAAGGTCAAGCCTATGGAGCGGAATGCGATAGAGACCGATCTCAGTAAGAACGAGAAGGCGACAATAGCGCGCCTCGTGGAAGAGATGTTTGATGAAGCAGAATTCTGGCTGGTGGCTGATTAATCCGTTAACCGCCACCGCCTCAGTCAGCGGGGGATGGCTTAACTCTCCTGCTCGCTGTGGTTAATTTCGATTTCGATATCCTGAATGGCCGTCTCCAGATCTTCCAGTAACGTACCCTGTTTGTTCAGCAGCGCGTCAATGCGGGCTGCGTTTCCTTCATCTTTATACTCGCCGGCGTCAAAGGCTAACCAATGTGCAGAAAGCGTCTCAGTGTTCGTCTGTGCATAGTGACGCATTTCTTTCAGCTGAGATGCCACGTCACGCAGATAATCTGTTTTGCTTTTGGTTTCGATTGAATCAGTCATGCTGTGTTTCCTTATGGTTGTTTATCCAATGAAAATGTCGCCTGGAGATTTAAAGGTAGAACAATATAGCGACTTTGCATTAGGAATAATCGGAACTCACTAGCGTGAGTGACATGAGCGGAAAACGGTAGGATGAGTAAGCACCATGAAAGCAAAGCGTCAATGCGTAAGCTTAGTCGCTATAAGTAAGGGTGCCCATTTTTGAGCGAGCCCCACTGATTGAGGGGAATTGTGACGGTCTGGTTTAGCTGGACTAGACTTAACAGACTCAAAAAGGAGCGAAGCATGCATACACATCACAGTAACGAACAGCGTAAACATGAGGGCGATGTCAGCAAAGGTTTACCCGAAGCGGCACCTCATGCAGGCAATGCCTATGAGGAAGACGATCATCCCGCTAAGGATGCACCTAAGGATCACGGGGAAGTCCCGAGAAAAAATGATGACAGTCAGGATGATAAAAAAGACCCTTTTAAAGCGTCCTGAGTGGTTTTATCGCGAGCATGTTCCGCGCCGGGGCATGCTTTTACCTGCTCAATCAATGCCTCATCATTAAAAAGCACGTCATCGAATACCCTATATTTACATCCGTATCGTCCCTGCAGTAACAGACCTGTATCATTTTTAACTTCGCCTGACGTAATCCTTATCGCCAGGAAATGCACGAAGAGTGAGGCATGCAATTTAGATTACAAAGCCAAAAAACAGCGCAACGATGTGTTTGCATCCCGTTAGCATGCCATCACGCCTTTTTAAGTAAATACGGCTCGCCGTCACTCAGGATTGTTTATGAAGGTAGTCCACCAGCATTTCAAGATTCACCCGGTGAGGGCCATCTGGATAAAACACGCCCTGCGCCGGTCGGTTAGCATCAAATAACGCCTGCAAATCCAGATCGTCATCCAGTAACTGAATAGAGCCCTTGACCAGCTTATATGAAATCACCCTGCATGTGCCTTCAGGGATCTTGCTTAAAGAGTCAGAGCCTTGAACGTCAGAATAAATCTCATATTTAATCTGCCCCCCGCTATTTGAGTTAGCGAGCAGAGTTTGAATTAAGTATTTCATTTTAACCAAAGGATGGGTGAACAAGGATATTACATTAACGCGGAGCACTTTTTTTAAAAAGTTAAATCTTTTAATCAGATATTATTTCTTATAAACCTGCTCATTCTCACTTTATGCTGACAGGCCGTGCCTGGCTTACTGCTCACGCCCTGCCATAGGTGCCTTCACTGCGGGATGAGGCAACATGTTCACAGCCTTACCTCTATACCGCCACCCACATTAACACGGCGTTTTTATCGAAAGGAGTTTAAATAAACCAAGCCATTTTTAATTCGTACCGCCGCGACCCTTCTTATTTATTATCGAAAAATATCTTTTTTTTCTCAGCGATGTCATCGGATTGAAACTGAAGAAAACCTTATATTGCTGTTCGAGACACCGCGGCAACACTCTTGAAAAATAGTTTGGAAGTTAAATGAAAATTAAACAAAACCCTGTGAAGGATAATTGTTTTCACTCAGGCGCGTTAATTCCAGTCAGGATAAAAATTCTTTTTTTGCGATAACACCGGTGATGTAAATAAAGGTTATCTCTTACGGAGGCAATAAATTTTAAGGCGTACGTTTGGCGGGTTGTCAGACGTGAGTTAACCAGCTTATTGGCCAGTATAGGGGTCGGTCAGTCTGTTTTTATCGATTTACACTTTTGAATTTGTTCGCCAGTCAGCCGCGGCAAACTCCTTCACTGAGGGGTTATCAGGTGTATGACGGCGTGGATAAGGAATAAGGATAAGAAAAAGCAGCGCTGGATGCCCTATCACAAACACGCACTCTGCCCTGGCTCTACCACAACCCAAAGTCCACCTTGCACGAACCTGATATTCCCCCGTCAGTGACGTGACTACACCTGCATATTCATGATGTCGGTATAAGCCGAAACCAGCTTGTTCCTGACCTGAATCCCCATCTGCATTGAGATGGATGATTTTTGCAGATCGACCATCACATCATTCAGCGCGATCCCGGGCTTACCCATTTCGAAATCCTGCGCCTGGGTGCGTGCAGAAGTCTGCGTTTCGCTGATTTTATCCAGCGCGGCCTTCATGGTCGCACCGAAGTCGATATGGCTGGTGACGTCGTTACTCTTGTTGTTGGCCTGGAGCGACGTCATCTGTAACTGCTGTAAAACACCCTCGATTGCCTGCACTGACATGGCTGTTACCTCACTGAAAAGAGATGAAGATTTTTGATGTGCGGAGAAGTTAACACATTGTCAATAAGACAAAGCCCCTAAATGGCGCTAAAAACCGTGGCTTATTCACCCATCGAATTTTGCGTTTCATCAAATAATGCCAGGCATTGAAGTGGAAATTTTATTTATGCAGGTCAGGGAGTCTGTTTTGCCATCACAACTAACCCGGTCAATTACGTCAGGCAGGAATCGGTCATGAATGCGAGTGCAGCCGCCACACAAGATCAAGACAAGAAAGGCTTCGGTGACCTTCTCGCTCGCCTGCGTGCTAATCCACGCATACCTTTAATCGTCGCCGCCGCCGCTGCTATTGCAGTGGTGTTTGCATTGGTCCTCTGGGCCAAGACACCTAACTACAGCGTGCTGTTCAGCAATCTCTCAAACGAGGATGGCGGCGCCATTGTCACGCAGTTGACGCAGATGAATGTACCTTATCGTTTTGCCGATAACGGTGGCGCATTGATGGTCCCTGAAGACAAAGTGCATGAACTGCGTCTGCGTCTGGCTGAACAGGGCCTGCCTAAAGGTGGCAACGTCGGCTTTGAGCTGCTGGATAAAGAGAAGTTCGGTATCAGCCAGTTTAGTGAGCAGGTTAACTACCAGCGCGCCCTCGAAGGCGAGCTGGCACGTACCATCGAATCACTGGGGCCGGTTAAAACCGCACGCGTGCATCTGGCCATGCCTAAACCTACTCTGTTTGTGCGTGAGCAAAAGGCCCCTTCTGCGTCCGTAACCTTAACGCTGCAACCGGGTCGCGCACTGGACGAGGGTCAGATTCAGGCGATTACCCACATGGTTTCCAGCAGCGTGGCGGGTTTACCTCCGGGCAACGTCACCGTCGTGGATCAGAGCGGTCATCTGTTAACGCGTTCTGATGCGGTGGGTCGTGACCTGAATGACGCACAACTTAAATATGCTGCCGAAGTGGAAGCCCGTTATCAGCAACGCATTGAAGCTATCCTGAATCCGATTCTTGGCCAGGGCAACGTGCATGCACAGGTTACCGCGCAGATTAACTTTGATACCAGCGAGCAGACAGACGAGAAGTATCAGCCAAATGGCGACCCCAAAAATGCGTCAATCCGCTCACAGCAGACAAGCACCAGCGAGCAGTCTGGCAGCCCTTATCCTGGCGGCGTGCCTGGCGCGCTGTCTAATCAGCCAGCGCCCGCGAATACTGCGCCGGTCAATGCGCCGAACACCAACGCGGCCAACGGGCAGAATGCGAATGGCCAGAACAATGCCGCGAATGGCCAGCGTACCAGTACCGCCTCGGCCAGCAGCGTGCCAACCAACTCTCGCCGCGATGACACGGTGAACTATGAGCTGGATCGCACCATTCGCCATACCAAAATGAATGTGGGAGATGTGCAGCGTCTGTCCGTCGCCGTGGTGGTGAACTATCGCGAAGATGATAAAGGCAAAGCGCTTGCACTTAACGAGCAGCAGCTGAAGCAGATTGAAGACCTGACGCGTGAAGCCATGGGCTATTCACAACAGCGTGGTGACAGCGTCAACGTGGTGAACTCGCAGTTCAATACCACCGAACCTACTGTCAGCGAACTGCCCTTCTGGCAACAGCAGTCCTTCTTTGACCAGCTGATAAGTGCAGGTAAGTGGCTGCTGGTGGCACTGGTTGCCTTCATCCTGTACCGCAAAACGGTTCGTCCACACGTACTGCGTAAGAAAGAAGCTGAGAAAGCGGCTGCAGAAGCGATGGCTGCCCGTGCTGCACAGCAAAACGATCAGGAAGCTTACAGCGTCCAGCTCAGCAAAGATGAGATGGAGCAGGAACGCAAAACTAATAACCGCATGAGCGCTGAAGTCATGAGCCAGCGTATCCGCGACATGTCTGAAAACGATCCGCGCGTCGTGGCGCTGGTTATTCGTGAATGGATGGGTAACGAACTATGAGTCTGACCGGTACTGAAAAAAGCGCCATTCTGATGATGACCATTGGCGAAGAACGCGCGGCGGAAGTGTTTAAGCATCTGAACCAACGCGAAGTGCAGCACCTGAGCTCGGCAATGGCCAGCATGCGTCAGGTATCCCATAAGCAGCTGACTGAAGTGCTGCGTGAGTTCGAAGCCGATGCCGAGCAGTTCGCGGCGCTGAGCCTGAACTCCAACGACTACCTGCGCTCCGTGTTGACCCGTGCGCTGGGTGAAGAACGTGCTTCAAGCCTGCTGGAGGATATCCTTGAAACCCGTGATACCACCAGCGGGATGGAAACGCTCAACTTCATGGAGCCGCAGGCGGCTGCCGACCTTATTCGCGACGAGCATCCCCAGATTATCGCGACCATTCTGGTACACCTCAAACGCGGTCAGGCTGCAGATATCCTGGCGCTGTTTGATGAACGCCTGCGTCATGACGTCATGCTGCGTATTGCGACCTTTGGTGGCGTACAGCCTGCCGCACTGGCAGAGCTGACCGAAGTGCTGAACAGCCTGCTCGACGGCACCAACCTCAAGCGCGCGAAGATGGGCGGCGTAAGAACGGCGGCAGAAATCATCAACCTGATGAAAACGCAGCAGGAAGAAGCGGTCATCGAAGCGGTTCGCGACTTCGACGGCGAGCTGGCACAGAAAATCATCGACGAGATGTTCCTGTTCGAAAATCTGGTGGAAGTGGACGATCGCAGTATCCAGCGTCTGTTGCAGGAAGTGGAGTCCGAGCAGTTGCTGATCGCCCTGAAAGGTGCAGAGCAGCCTCTGCGCGAGAAGTTCCTCAAAAACATGTCGGCACGTGCAGCAGATATTCTGCGCGACGATCTTGCCAACCGTGGCCCGGTGCGTATGTCTGCGGTCGAGAACGAACAGAAAGCGATCCTGCTGGTGGTTCGTCGCCTGGCAGAGTCCGGCGAGATGGTAATCGGTGGTGGCGAGGAAACCTATGTCTGATGCATTTTCTGCCCGTCCATGGCAGCTGTGGCAGCCGGTTGAGCTGGGGCGTCCAGAAGAGCCCGTTGCCATGTCAGCAGAGCCAGCCGAGGTTACCATCTTTGAATCTGAAGAAGATGAGCAACAGCAGCAGTTTGAACATATGCAGCAGCAGTTGCGTAAAGAGGCGCACGGGCAAGGCTATAGCGAAGGTCATCTGCAGGGGTTTGCTGAAGGCCAGAAGGCCGGTTACGACGCGGGTTTTCAGCAAGGTCTGGCCGATGCACAGCAGCAGCAGGCGCCTTTACAGGCACGCATGCAGCAGTTGGTCACCGAATTCCAGAACACGCTGGAATCTTTGGACAGCGTGATCGCCGCCCGTCTGATGCAGCTGGCCCTGGAAGCCGCACGCTCAGTCATTGGGCAGGCAACAACGGTGGATGGCAGCGCCCTGCTTCGGCAGATCCAGGGCCTGCTTCAGCAGGAGCCGATGTTTAGCGGTAAACCTCAACTGCGCGTTCATCCGGACGATCTGCTGAGAATCGAACAAACCTTAGGTCCGACGCTTGATCTTCACGGCTGGCGTTTACTGGCAGATAACACGTTGCACCCTGGCGGCTGCAAGCTCAGCGCCGAAGATGGCGATCTCGACGCCAGCGTCGCCACTCGCTGGCAGGAACTGTGTCGCCTGGCGGCGCCGGGAGAATTTTAATGACCACACGTCTGAACCGCTGGCTTGGCTCGCTTGATGCCTTTGAGAGTCGTATTTCTCAGGTACAACCGATTCGTCGTTATGGGCGTTTGACCCGTGCCACCGGCCTGGTACTGGAGGCGACCGGCCTGCAGCTGCCCTTGGGTTCAACCTGTGTGATTGAGCGCAACGACGGGAAGAGCATCAGCGAAATCGAAAGTGAAGTCGTCGGTTTCAACGGTCAGAAACTGCTGATGATGCCGCTGGAAGAAGTGGACGGCATTCTGCCGGGGGCGCGCGTTTATGCCCGGGCTACCGGTGAAAACCCGCAGGCCGGAAAGCAGCTTTTACTCGGACCACAACTGCTGGGCCGTGTCCTTGACGGCAGCGGACGGCCGCTCGATGGCTTACCGTCACCGGAAACTGGCTACCGTGCGGCGCTAAATACTCCGCCGTTTAACCCCTTACAGCGCACGCCCATCACTGATGTCCTGGATACGGGCGTTCGGGCTATCAACGCCCTGCTCACCGTTGGCCGTGGTCAACGTATGGGCCTGTTTGCCGGTTCAGGCGTGGGTAAAAGCGTGCTGCTCGGCATGATGGCGCGTTACACCCAGGCCGATGTGATCGTTGTCGGGTTAATCGGTGAGCGTGGTCGTGAAGTTAAAGACTTTATTGAAAATATCTTAGGCGCGGAAGGCCGTGCCCGTTCCGTGGTGATTGCGGCGCCGGCCGATGTCTCCCCGCTGTTGCGTCTTCAGGGCGCAGCCTATGCTACACGTATTGCAGAAGACTTCCGCGATCGCGGTAAGCACGTCCTGTTAATCATGGACTCCCTGACGCGTTACGCCATGGCCCAGCGTGAGATTGCCCTGGCAATCGGTGAGCCACCGGCCACTAAAGGTTATCCACCGTCTGTTTTCGCTAAGCTCCCGGCCCTGGTTGAGCGCGCCGGTAACGGTATCGATGGCGGCGGCTCCATTACGGCTTTTTATACCGTTCTGACCGAAGGCGACGACCAGCAGGATCCGATTGCAGACTCTGCCCGCGCAATCCTCGACGGACACATCGTGTTGTCACGTCGCCTCGCGGAGGCCGGACACTATCCGGCTATTGATATTGAAGCGTCAATCAGTCGTGCCATGACATCACTGATTGATGAAAATCACTATGCACGCGTACGCCAGTTCAAGCAGTTGCTTTCAAGTTTTCAGCGCAACCGTGACCTGGTCAGCGTCGGCGCCTATGCCGCAGGCAGCGATCCCATGCTGGACAAAGCTATTCAGCTTTACCCGCAGATGGAAGCCTTCCTGCAACAAGGCATTTTTGAACGCAGTGAGTACGACGACGCCTGCCTGCATTTGCACGCCTTGTTTGGCTAGTCAGCGCGTTTGATACGAGGACATCGTAATGAAAACAGCCAATGCTATTGACACGCTTCGCGATTTAGCGGAGCAGGACCTGGAGCGCGCCGCCGTGTTGTTGGGCGATATGCGCCGGGGTCAGCAGGCGGCTAACGAGCAGCTCTCCATGTTGCTCGATTACCAGGACGAGTACCGCAATAAGCTGAACAGTGACATGTCCAGCGGAATTGCCAGCAATCGCTGGACCAACTATCACCAGTTTATCCAGACGCTGGAGAAGGCGATTGAGCAACACCGCAGTCAGCTACAGCAATGGAACCAACGGCTGGAACAGGCGCTGGTCAACTGGCGTGAGAAACAGCAGCGCCTGAACGCCTATCAAACTCTGATCACCCGGGCAGAGGAAAATGCATTACGACAAGAAAACCGTCTCGACCAGAAACGGATGGATGAATTTGCCCAACGGGCCGCACTGAGGAAAGGCGAATGATTACGCTGCCAAACACCGCGTTGACGACGAAAGCTATCGGCACTGCTGACACATCAGGCACCACAGACCTGCCAGGCAGTGGTGAGACGCTGCCACAGGACTTTATCACCGCCCTGGGAAATCAGCTGCTTTCCCTGGCGAAGCTGCACGGTAAAAACCCTGCGGCTACAGATAAAAATGTCACGACAGAGACGGAGCATAAAACGGCCACCTCGTTGAATGCATTACTCTCTTCGCTGGAAACGCCGACTGCGCTTAGTGCGTTGTTTACACCGGAAAAGATTAAAGCCGGCACAAAATCAGCCGATGATAAAGATGAGCTGACAGCCACCGTCCTTAACAATAGCGACATGCAGAATATACAGGCGCTCTTTGCCATGCTACCCGCGACGGGACTGCAGCAGGCGGTGAAAGACAACGCAGCGAACCGTGGTGCGGATTTGCAAGGGGATGCGCCCCGTTCAGCGCTGTCAGCGCTGACGCAGGCGGTCACTACGGCACTAACAGGTGATGGCAAAGAGAGCCAAAACACGAAGGTGCAGGACGGCAACCTGGCCAATAAAGCCAGTCTGGTTAGCCAGAGCGTGACCGGCCCAACCGCCGCGACAAGTCATAACACCGCGGTGACGCCTGCGGCTCTGACCACCGACGGCAGTTTTCAGCAGATACTGAGCAGCGTCAGTAAGCAGGACGATCGTCCGTTAGCGGCAGCCAGCGATAACCAGGCCATTCTCAGCGCGCCGGTGAGCAGTACCAGTAGCTTGCTGCAGTCATCTGGCGCCTCAGCGACGATGAACTCACCGTCAACGCCGACGCTGAATGCCCACCTGGGCAGCAACGAATGGCAGCAGGCACTGGGGCAGCAAATTGTGATGTTCAGCCGTAATGGCCAGCAGAATGCAGAACTGCGATTGCATCCTGAAGACCTGGGGGCGATTCAGATCAGCCTGAAACTGAATAACGATCAGGCACAGTTAAATATGGTTTCCAGCCATAGCCATGTCAGGGCCGCGCTGGAAGCTGCGCTTCCCCAGTTGCGTCATGCCCTGGCGGAAAGCGGGATTAACCTAGGTGAGAGTCAGGTAAGCAGTGAGAGTTTCTCGCAGGGACAGAGCTTCCAGCAGCAACAGGAGGCGCGTCGCGACGGACAGCACGGCAGCTTCTCCCTCACCCAGGACAGTGATAACGACATTACGCCCATTGCCGTACCGCAGTCTCTTCAGGCCCGGTTAACCGGCAAAGGCGCAGTCGACACATTTGCCTGACAGCGACAAACGCTGAAGGTAAGCGTAAAACCCGTGTCTTTTCTTGCCATTGTTTGACTTAAGACACGCGATAATCTGTTCAGGCAAGCCGAGAGGCTTGCCCATAATTCACAGGAAGTTACTGCAAAAATGTCTGATAACGCGAAAGCCAAAGGCCGCAAACGAAAACTTTTAATACCAGTGTTACTGATTGTCGCGCTGGCCGCTTGCAGCGTGGCAGGCTATGCAGTCTGGCGAATGATGAATAAACATGAGGGTGATAAGCCGGAGGTCGCGAAAGTTGAACCGCCTCCCGCCCCGGTCTTTTTTGCACTTGATACATTTACGGTTAACCTGGTCAATCCCGACAACGACCCAGACCGCGTACTGTACGTAGGCTTTACGCTACGTCTGCCGGATGAAGAAACGCGTCGTCGGATGAGTGACTACCTGCCTGAGGTTCGCAGTCGTCTGTTACTGCTGCTGTCTCGTCAGAACGCAGCTGCACTGGCGACGGAGCAAGGAAAGCAAGCGCTTGTTGATCAAATCAAACAGGCGCTGGCACCACCACTGGTAAAAGGTCAACCTCCGCAGGTCGTAGACGACGTACTGTTTACTGCCTTCATTTTGAGGTGAATCAATGGGCGACAGCATTCTCTCCCAGGCTGAAATTGACGCGCTACTTAACGGCGACAGCGGCAGCGCGGAAGAAGAAAAGAAACAAAACGGACCTGAGGGCGATATTCGCCCTTATGATCCGAATACCCAGCGTCGCGTGGTGCGCGAGCGTCTGCAGGCGCTGGAAATTATTAACGAGCGTTTTGCCCGTAGTTTCCGTATGGCGCTGTTTAACCTGCTGCGTCGTAGCCCGGATATCAGCGTAGGCGCGATCAAGATTCAGCCTTACCATGAGTTTGCACGCAATCTGCCGGTGCCAACCAACCTGAACCTGATCCACCTGAAGCCCCTGCGCGGTACGGCATTAGTCGTGTTTTCGCCAAGCCTGGTGTTTATTGCGGTCGATAACCTTTTTGGCGGTGATGGCCGCTTTCCGACTAAAGTTGAAGGACGGGAGTTTACCCATACCGAGCAACGTGTCATTCGCCGCATGCTGAAGCTGGCGCTTGACGGATACAGCGATGCGTGGAAAGCCATTTATCCGTTGGATGTGGAGTATGTGCGTTCGGAAATGCAGGTGAAATTCACCAACATCACCACATCACCTAACGATATTGTTGTGAATACGCCTTTCCAGGTTGAAATCGGTAACCTTGTGGGTGAGTTCAACATCTGTATTCCGTTTTCGATGATTGAACCGCTGCGTGAAATGCTGGTGAATCCACCGCTGGAAAACTCGCGGTCAGAAGATACACACTGGCGCGACAATCTGGTGAAGCAGGTTCAGCACTCTGAGCTGGAACTGATTGCCCATTTCGCCGAAACGTCGCTGCGCCTGTCGCGCGTTTTACAGCTGAAACCCGGTGATGTCCTGCCGATTGAAAAGCCAGAGCGCATTATTGCCCATGTGGACGGTGTGCCCGTTTTAACCAGTCAGTATGGCACGCTTAACGGCCAGTATGCCCTGCGTGTTGAACATTTGATTAACCCGATTTTGAATTCGCTTAACGAGGAACAGCCCCATGACTGACAGCAAGAAACCGTCCGATGATACTATCTCTGCGGACGATCTGTGGGCTGAAGCAATGAATGAGCAGGTTGGCTCCGCTACGACTGCCTCACAGAGTGATGACGTTTTTAAAAGCTTTGAAACGAGTAATGCGTCAGGTTCGTTGCAGGATATCGACCTGATTATGGATATCCCGGTGAAGCTCACCGTCGAGCTTGGCCGCACCAAAATGACCATTAAAGAACTGCTGCGTCTGACGCAGGGCTCCGTGGTTTCCCTAGATGGGCTGGCGGGTGAACCGCTGGACATCCTGATCAACGGTTATTTGATCGCACAGGGTGAAGTCGTCGTGGTCAACGATAAATATGGCGTTCGCATCACCGATATCATTACGCCGTCAGAGCGTATGCGTCGTCTGAGCCGTTAAGATGAATAACCAGAATCATACGCTGCAACCTGCCACACCTCAGGCACCGCCCATTTCGGCAGGTTCAGTATTGACCCAAGTCAGTGGCGTATTGGTCGTCATTATTCTGTTGATTCTGGCATGTGCCTGGCTGGCACGCCGCATGGGTTTTGCCCCTAAGAAAGTGGGCAGCCGTGAGCTGACACTCACGGCCAGTGTGCAGGTCGGCCAGCGCGAACGCGTTGTGATTGTTGATACGCCGGATGCGCGTTTGGTACTGGGCGTGACAGCTCAACAAATTACTCACCTGCATACGTTGCCGCCAGGTGCACCTGATGAAACCACACCGGTAAAAGCTGTGCCGCAGGATTTTCGTCAGCTATTACAAAATCTGGTTAAACGTCCCGGAAAAAATCCATGATGCGTCGACTGCTCCCTCTTCTGCCGCTGCTGTTGCTGGCACCGGTTGCCCATGCCCAGTTGCCGGGCCTGGTTAGTCAGCCATTAGCTAACGGTGGCCAAAGCTGGTCACTGCCGGTACAAACGCTGGTCTTTATTACCTCGTTAACATTCCTGCCAGCCATTCTGTTAATGATGACCAGCTTTACCCGCATCATTATTGTGTTCGGCCTGCTACGCAATGCGCTGGGCACGCCTTCCGCGCCGCCTAACCAGGTATTACTTGGCCTGACTCTATTTTTAACGTTTTTTATTATGGCACCGACCTTCGATAAAATTTATCAGGATGCCTACCTGCCATTTAGCCAGGATAAAATCAGCATGGATGTGGCGATTGATAAAGGCGCACAGCCGCTGCGGGAATTTATGCTGCGGCAAACCCGTGAGGCTGACTTAGCGTTATTTGCCCGCCTGGCAAATACAGCGCCGATTGCGGGTCCGGAAGCCGTACCTATGCGTATTCTGTTGCCGGCTTACGTGACCAGTGAATTAAAAACCGCATTCCAGATTGGCTTTACCGTATTTATTCCTTTTTTAATTATCGACCTGGTGGTTGCCAGCGTGTTAATGGCACTCGGGATGATGATGGTTCCCCCGGCAACAATTGCACTGCCATTTAAATTAATGTTGTTTGTTCTGGTGGACGGCTGGCAATTGCTGGTTGGCTCGCTGGCACAAAGTTTCTATTCCTGACCTCTCTATTGCACAGGAGAAATTCATGACACCTGAATCGGTAATGGTAATGGGACAGGAAGCCATGCGCGTTGCCCTGCTGCTGGCTGCCCCTATGCTTCTGGCCGCGCTGGTCAGCGGTTTACTGGTGAGTTTGCTGCAAGCAGCGACCCAGATTAACGAACAAACGCTGTCTTTCATTCCAAAAATTATTGCAGTGGCCACCACGGGTATCATTGCCGGCCCCTGGATGCTGAACGTGCTGTTGGATTACATCCGCACCGTCTTTTCTAATCTGCCTTATATCATCGGCTGATGATCACTCTCGACAGTAGCCAACTCGTACACTGGGTCAGTCAGTTTTTCTGGCCACTGGTGCGTATTCTGGCACTGCTTGCTACCGCGCCGGTACTGAGTGAAAAAGCGGTGAGTAAACGGGTGAAGATTGGTCTTGCCGCCATGATCACCTGGATACTGATCCCAAATTTACCCCCGGTGAACGTGACGCTGTTTTCACCTGCCGGCTTTATGCTGCTGATTCAGCAGATGCTGATTGGGATTGCCATTGGTTTTACCATGCAGTTCGCCTTTGCCGCGGTTCGTACCGCCGGTGAACTGATTGGATTGCAGATGGGTCTGTCTTTCGCCACCTTTTTCGATCCCGCCAGTCGACTGAATATGCCCGTTCTTGCGCGCTTTCTCGACATGCTGGCGATGCTTTTATTTTTGACTTTCAACGGTCACCTGTGGCTTATTTCCCTGCTGTCGGACAGTTTTCATACGTTGCCTATCGGCGGCGAGCCTCTTCAGGCAAATGCCTTTATGGCTTTGGTGAAATCCGGCAGCATGATTTTCCTTAATGGCATGATGTTAGCGCTGCCGTTGATCGTTTTGCTACTCACGATAAATATGGTCCTGGGTTTGTTAAACCGTCTTTCACCACAGTTATCAATCTTCGCGATCGGCTTCCCGATTACCTTATCAGTAGGCATTCTGACCATCAGCCTGCTGATGCCTCTCCTTGCCCCCTTCTGCGAGCACCTGTTCGGCGAAATATTCGATCTTCTGGCCCAGTTCCTGACAGAACTGTCCCCTGCCTGAACATTAAGTATCTAACTATTATCCTGATTTGATACTTAAGAAACGCATAACTATCCGCACATTTTTCAAACCACATTTCCCAGAAATCAACTAAGGATATTCTGATAAACGTGCGGAAAGTCTTAAAATTATTCTTATTAAACCGCGCTTCGCGTATTTTAGTCAGGCGGTTAACCGAGTCATCAACAAGGTTGTTTTGGTGACAAAATCGGCAATGCGTTGAAATTACTAAAGAAAAAATTTTATGTGATTTTTCTTGTCAGAAAATGTTTTTTCCGGCATTGTCAACTCGCTAACCGACTTCACACTTTCGTGAAATAAATGTTTTTAAGATTTGTCCTATCAGAAAACTCTGGGTTTTCAGCGATAGTGACAGCGCTCCCAAAAAACTGCATTTCGCTCAGTCCGACTTTGTATCGACTTATCATGTTGATATCAGGTCAGGTGTGAGGTCAGAGCAACACAAATTTTTTGCAGACCGGGTCAGGGAAGAGGACTTTTATGGGCTATTGCCCATTGCAACGCTGCATCAGCAGAATAAAAAAAAGCGCTTTGGAAATCTTCTCGTACCGCAACGCGTAATTCATCGTTGATTTAAACGGATAACAAATTGGTGAGGGTCGCTAACATGCCAACGATTATTATGGATTCCTGCAACTACACACGCCTGGGATTATCAGATTATATGTCTTCTAAGGGAGTTAAGAAGAAAAATATTACTTCTGTATCTGACATTGAGCAATTACAGCAAAGATGTGAACAGTTAAAACCTGGCGTCGTCTTTATTAACGAAGACTGTTTCATTCATGAAACCGACTCCAGTGAACGCATTCGCAGCGTTATTAACCAGCATCCCGAAACACTGTTTTTTATTTTTATGGCCATTAGTAATATTCATTTTGAAGAATATTTGTATGTTCGGAAAAATTTGATTATTACATCCAAAGCAATTAAGCCTTCGACACTGGATTCATTGTTAAGTACTTATTTGCAGAAAAAACTCAATATGTCGCCGCGTATTTCTTCGGGTCTTGATGTCCACCCTCTTACGCTAAGTCAGACAGAGTCAAATATGCTGAAAATGTGGATGTCAGGCCATGATACCATTCAGATATCAGATAAAATGCAAATTAAAGCGAAAACCGTTTCGTCGCATAAAGGCAATATAAAGCGAAAAATTAAAACGCATAATAAGCAAGTGATCTATCATGTGGTGCGTTTAACCGATAATGTGACGTCCGGTATCTATGTCAACGTAAGGTAACCTCCTCCCCTCTAAGAACTGGCCCAAAAGGCCGGTTTTTTTTTATGGATTAGCGATCCAGATCTCACTTTCGGGTGTAAACCTTTCTCTTCTTTTGCCGATGTTTTGTTCAACAGAATAACCTCCTAAGAGAGCAAGGAAATGAACACAACGCTGGTTAATGAAGGGCATCCCAAACTTAGTCTTTGGCAAAACATCCGCCTCGTTCCTCTGTTTAGTTTAATATTCGGCGGGATATTGTTTCTGTTCGCACTCTGTATTGCTATCTCAAGCTACTTTCTTATTCTCAGTAATCAGTCCCTTAAAGATGCTACCGATGAGATCCAGGTTAGAAACGGGCTTATCGACAGCTCATCGCACATGCGCTCTGCCCGTTTGAATATCATTCAGGCAGGCGCCGCCGCGCGTATCGGTGAGATGGATGAATTCAACGCCAATCTTGCGGCTACGGCCGATCGTATCAAGCAGGCTGAAGCCGGCCTTAAAATCTATCTGAATCGTAAAAGCAAAACACCAGAAGGCATCAAGCTGGATGAGCAGTTACAGGCGCGTTTCAAAGAGTATGTGACGAAGGGTTTGATGCCGATGATCGAATCGGGTAAACAGGGCAGCTTCGAAAGCATTATTGCTCAGGAAACCGATACGACACGCAAACTGGATAACGCCTATAAAGCCGTTCTGATGGAGGCGATTAAGCTTCGGGATGTTCGCTCCGCTCAGATCAACGATCAGGCGGCAGAGCAGTCACGGATTGGATTTATCGCAATGGGCTCCGCGTTTGTTGCCGCTCTTGTGCTGGTGCTGCTCACCTTTGTGTTTTTACGTCGTGTCGTCATTAACCCACTGCGCAATTCAGTGGCGCACATAGAACGTATTGCTCAAGGGGATTTAACGGCACCCACTGTCCCGCACGGCCGTAACGAAATAGGTCTGTTGCTCGACAACCTGCAACGTATGCAGCAGTCGCTAATCAAAACGGTAGGTACCGTCCGCGAAGGGGCTATCGCCATTTACCAGGGATCAAGTGAGATTTCTGCGGGTAACACCGACCTGTCATCGCGTACCGAGCAACAGGCAGCCGCGCTTGAGCAGACTGCGGCCAGCATGGAACAGCTCACCGCGACGGTGAAACAGAACGCAGATAACGCCCATCACGCCAGCCAACTGGCAGCAGATGCGTCCGGCAAGGCGCGCAGCGGCGGCGATATGGTAAGCGGCGTGGTGAAAACCATGAACGATATTTCCGGTAGTTCGAAGAAAATTGCTGAGATCACTAACGTGATCAACAGTATTGCCTTCCAGACGAACATTCTGGCGCTGAATGCCGCCGTCGAGGCTGCCCGCGCGGGCGAACAGGGCCGCGGTTTTGCCGTGGTCGCCAGCGAAGTCCGTAACCTGGCTCAGCGCAGTGCGCAGGCGGCAAAAGAAATTGAATCGCTGATTGCTGAATCAGTGAAGTTAGTCAGCAGCGGTTCACATCAGGTAGGTGAGGCCGGGACGACCATGAGCGAAATTGTTGAGGCCGTGCGTCGCGTGACCGATATCATGTCGGAAATTGCCGCCGCGTCCGACGAACAAAGCCGCGGTATCCAGCAGGTCAGCCAGGCCGTTACAGAGATGGATAACGTGACGCAGCAAAACGCCTCACTGGTTGAGGAAGCCTCGGCTGCGGCTGCCTCTCTGGAAGATCAGGCTGGTAAGTTGACCAAGGCGGTGGCGGCTTTCCGTTTGCAGGATACGCCAGCAGCAAAACCTGTTCATCAGTCCGATAGCGCACCTAAGGCGCCTGCGCCTGTCTTGCGCCCCGCTGCCGCCACAAGCGGCAATGAGAACTGGGAAACGTTTTAGCCAAAGCAGACCGGTGAGTCAGCGACGTCGCTGAAGCGCATTGCCTGACGGCGCTGTCAATAACACTCGCCCTCTGAGCCGAACAGGCCAGAGGGCGATTTTGTGATGGTCTGGCAGTTAAATATGAAGGTCAGTCGGCAGGATAAGGCTCGACAAACACACCGTCCTGATGACCGCTCTCGTTAAAGAACCAGATGCCCTGCGGGTAATCTTCCAGGGCCACCAGAAACATGGTGCCTTCACTAAATGGTTCAACAGCCAGGATGGTGCCTGTACGACGGGGCCCACCATCCGTTTTCACACTGACGCGATCGTCTACCTTCATTTACCACTCTCCCGATACATTCCTGTTAACAGTTTAATCGAAGAGCCTGGGTAATGCAGGCGTTAGCGACGCGCGATGACCCACACGGCGTGAATGATGCCTGGAATGTATCCACACAGGGTCAGCAGGATGTTAAGCCAGAATGCTCCCCCAAAACCTACCTGCATAAAAACACCAAGCGGGGGGAGTAAGATTGCGATTAGAATTCGAAGTAAGTCCATAACCATTCCTTTAGGTATTGATAAAAAACCGTTTTGTTATCAAATATAGTCCCTTTTTAGCAGATTACTGAGAAAGTCAGGTAAATCTGAGTAATACGCATTTTCAGTTTCCTGACACTTCACTGCGAGACGTTTAACAGGTACAACAGGTAAACTTTTTTTCGTTGCTTTCCTCCCCAGGAAATACAACACACCCAAAGTAACAAGGATCATTTGCCCGCGCAGCGCGGGCTTTTTTTTCTGTCCCGCCCTCTCATTTTCCGCTAAATTGTATGTTTATTACCCAATCCAGCCGATGGAGGTTTGCGATGTCGCTTCCCCACCCAGCCGAAAAGCATGAGCGGGATAAAGAAATGGACGCCCTGCTGCAGGCTATTGAACCCGGTAGCACCGGTGAACTGCAGGACTACTTTTCCCCACACTCGCAGTCAGTGACGGGGGCGGATGCCCCTCGGCCAGGGCTGTGCCGTGAACCTGCGGAGCAGTTTGAAATGGATATTCATGATTGTCGTTATACAGAGATAAACCGCTAGGCAGCGCAGCAGCACTGAATTTGGCGCAAAAAAATACCCGGCGCGAGCCAGGTAAGCAGTCAATTCGTTACACCAGGGAATTCATATTGCTCGTTCAGAGTACGCTTCCCGTTCGCCAAAACAAGCCTTTCCCGTGCGCGTTTCACTCATTTCGCCCTAACTCAAACTGGCCACTTTCACCCTGAGCCTTGTTATTTCAGCGATATTCGCTGCACGAAATGACGGCATCGCCGATTTTATCCTTCGGGTTTTAGGAATCCTCCTGGTTATAGGGGTTGCGGTGCGCAATGCTAAGCCTGCTGTAGACTCAACTACACTAAAACTAATGTCGAACTGGAGTGAAGGAGATCAGGATGCCGAATCTGAATGAATCGCTAATGATAGTGACCGACCTCGATGGATCGCTGCTTGACCACCACGACTATAACTGGGATGCCGCAGCAGACTGGCTTGATACACTCAACGCGCACGCCATTCCCTTAATTATTTGCTCCAGCAAAACCGCCGCTGAGATTCTGCCACTGCAGCGTAAGCTCGGTATTGCCGGCACCGCCTTTATTGCTGAAAACGGCGCCGTGCTGTACCTCAACGAGAGTAAAAGCGTGCGCATTCCGGACGACAAGATGAACTATGCCGCAATCTGCCGGGTGCTGGCAGCGTTACAACAGCAGTTTCGCTTTACCGGCTTCCATGACTTCAGCGATGTCGATGTTTCCGCCATGACCGGCCTGAGTGAAGCGGATGCCGCCCTCGCCCGTCAGCGTGATGCTTCAGAGGTGATTGTCTGGCGGGATACCGATGAGGCCTTTGACCGCTTTCGCAAGGCACTTGCCGACTATCATCTTTCCCTGACGCAGGGCGGCCGCTTCTGGCATGTCATGCCTGCCAGAAGCGGCAAAGGAGAAGCCTTGCGCTGGCTGCTGTCTCACACCGACCGGGAAGGCGTTACCACCCTTGGCCTGGGCGATGGCCCGAACGATGCCCCGATGCTGGATGCGGTTGACTATGCCGTGGTGATCAAAGGCTTCAGTAAAACACCGGTTACCTTACAGCGCGCGGAGGATGCCAACGTATTCCGCACGACACATCACGGCCCTGAAGGCTGGCGTGAAGGGCTGGACCATTTTTTGACTCAGCCATGAAAGGCTGTTGTTCCTCTCGCAAAACCATAAGGATGATGCAATGAGTGATTTCTTTCAGAATGGCGTAATTACTAACTTTCATAATCTTACGCACCGCAGCGTTGAGTCGCTGGAAAAAGAAATGGTGCGTTTTGCCCGTAAGCGCAAAATGGGATTGATCCTGCCTTCCCTCTTTTCCGAGCTGGAAGGTCCGGCGTTGACAAAAATTGTTGATGAACTGGCTAAGGTCCCCTATCTGGATGAAATCGTTATCGGGTTAGATCGGGCTGACCGTGACCAGTTTCTGCATGCCCGCGAGTTTTTTTCCCGACTGCCGCAACGGCACCGCATCCTGTGGAATGACGGCCCCAGACTCAAAGCCATTGACGCGGAACTGGATAAAGAGGGGTTGTCGCCCACCCATCCGGGCAAAGGACGCAACGTGTGGTTTTGTACCGGTTATACGCTGGCCTCGGATCGCACCAGCTGTGTTGCACTGCACGACTGCGATATTGTTACCTACGAACGCGGCATGCTGGCACGCTTGCTTTATCCGCTGGCTAACCCCGCTTTTCAGTATGAATTCTGCAAAGGGTTTTACGCACGCGTCGCTGACGGTAAACTCAATGGCCGCGTGGGCCGCCTGCTGGTAGGCCCGCTGCTGCGCTCGTTACAAAAAGTCTATGGCCACTCCGAATACCTCGATTACCTGTCCAGCTTCCGTTATCCGCTCTCGGGCGAGTTTGCGATGCGCACGCACGTGCTCAACGGCATTAAAATCCCCGGCGACTGGGGACTGGAAATTGGCGTGCTCTCTGAAATTTACCGTAACTACACCACGCGCCAGTCGTGTCAGGTGGAGATTGCAGATCACTATGATCACAAGCATCAGCCGCTGGCAGAAGATGATGGCACCGGTGGCCTTAAGCGCATGAGCAACGATATTGTCCAGTCGCTGCTGCGTAAGCTGGCAACCATGGGCGTGCCGCTGACCAGTGACTCATTCCGGGTACTGAAAGCGACCTATTACCGTAATGCGCTGGATATGATGGAAATCTATAACCATGAGGCGGCAATGAACGGCCTGAAATTCGACCAGCATGTTGAAGAAGCGGCCGTCGAAATGTTCACCCAGTCGATTCTGGATGCCGGTCAGTCCTTTATCGAGCGCCCGAACGACAAGCCGTTTATTCCCAGCTGGAGTCGGGTTCAGTCGGCCTTTCCGGATATCCTGCAGCGTATTTATAAAGCGGTAGAAGAGGACAACGACGGCAACGTATAACGCTGCAGGCATCGCGCCAGTGAGGATGGAGAGTGTAATAAATCCAGTCAGGCCGCCGTCGTTAACGGCCTGACTGACAGAAATCAGGAAGTAAACTGGAGCTGCGATTCGCTGGAATGGCTGAGCTCATCGGTGCGAAAAGCCTCATTCCTGACCGCATAACCATCGTACCATCGACATTCAACCATGCCGCTGGCATGTCCGGTCACCACCATCGTTTGCCCGCCTTCCTTATGCTGTACTTCATCACTGATTGCAAAAACCATGTTGCGCCCTCTTTGAGAAATGACTGTCATTGAAACCATTTCTTTCTAGCATGGTAAAAGAGTTGCTGCTGTTAAGACGCGCATAAAAATGGCGAATTCAGAATAACGTAGAGAGATATGTCGAAAACAAATCAGGCGGATAAGAATTATCCGCCTGAGGCGCTGAGTGGATTAGATTTTGCAGCCTTCACAATCGGCATCATCAATCAGGTCTTCTGGCACTTCGCCCGCCTTTTTTTCTGCCTTCGCTTCGGCCTGCTCTAACTGAGCATCAATATCAAATTCAAACATGTCATCGCTCATCGTTTTCTCCCCTGAACGCGTTAAAGAATGCGCTTTTATACCGATTACTCACGCAGTTTGGCAATAAGGTTAACCACTAACAGCACGATCGACCCAATGATAAAACCAATCACCAGGTTTGCGCCGTTGCTCAGCAGGCCAGCAACCAGGCCGCTGAAGGGTGCGATCGCATTTTCAATCAGATGATGCAACGGCGTCAGGCCGTGGACGATAATGCCGCCCCCGACCAGGAACATGGCCAGCGTACCGACAACGGTCAACACTTTCATCAATACGGGGGCTGCGGCCAGTAATACTGCGCCCAGCGCCTGGGCCACGCGTGACGATTTATCACGTAGCCAGAACCCTAAATCATCGATTTTAACGATGCCGGCTACAATGCCGTATACGCCAATCGTGACCAGAATCGCAATACCTGACAGGATCAGCACCTGATTCAGCAAGGGCGCTTCGGAGACGATACCGAGGGTAATGGCCACGATTTCAGCCGACAGAATAAAATCGGTGCGCACTGCGCCTTTGATCTTTTTCTTTTCGAAATCGCGCGGGTCCTGTTTTGACAGCTTATCCAGGCGTTGCTGACGCGCCTCTGGCGAGTTCTGCTGTTTATCATGCTGCAGACTGTGCAGGACCTTTTCCACCCCTTCATAACAGAGGTACGCACCGCCAATCATTAACAGTGGCGTAATCAGCCAGGGGGCAAACGTAGAGATAATCAATGCCAGCGGCACGAGTATCAGTTTGTTGAGGAACGAGCCTTTGGCTACGCCCCATACGACCGGCAGTTCGCGATTGGCTTTCACGCCACTCACCTGCTGCGCATTCAGTGACAAATCGTCACCCAGCACGCCTGCCGTCTTCTTCGCGGCGACTTTTCCCATTACCGAGATATCGTCCAGCAGCGTGGCGATATCATCGAGCAACGTTAATAAACTGGTTCCTGCCAAAGTATTTCCCTTATTCGGTCATCAGCAACGGGTTATGTCTGCATCAGCCGCAACGCGTCATCCTCGACGAAGCGCGTGACAGTGCAGCCCGTCGTGCCTATTCCGGTTCGTTATGTTGACAACATGGGCATCGTTCAATTTCTGTCACGGTCATATCAGCGATGCCCTCACAATCCCATTCGACGCGCACCGCTTGTCCTGCGAGTCCATCCATGTGCAGATATTTACTGACCGGGCTTTCCGTCATGCCGGTTATCTCTTCCGTGGCCACCAGCGTTTCCCCAGCATAGATTCTGGCGGTCGCTTTGGTATTCACCATGCGCTCATCACGAATCTGATACAGGCGTTTAACCGTCAGTTTTATGCTGCTCATTGCGGGCTCCCGGTCACGGAAAAGCGTCTATCTAACATTTTATGTTACTGATTAGCAAGGTGGGATCATTCATCCTCTCGGTAATGATGAATTCCCTGATGATCGATTTCAGCGCTGTCATTCATCGCCAGCAGCCACTCTTCGAGACGTTCAAGCAGGGCTTCATCGTCCAGTTTGAGTTTACCGCGTAGCGCGCATTCCCAGATAATCAGCACCTTCCAGCCACTCTCCCGCAGCTGCCGGACATAACGCCGATCCCGTTCTACATTACTGTTTATTTTGCCCGTCCAGAACTCGGTGCGCGTGGCGGGGATCTTAAACAAATAACAGTGGTGGCGGTGCCAGAAGCAGCCATGCACAAAGATAATCGCCTGATGCGAGGTCACGACAAAGTCAGGGCGGCCTGGCAGGTTTTTGTCCTGTACCCGATAGCTGAATCCACGATCTTTGAGCAGCAAGGCGATTCGCTGCTCTATGGCAGTGTCCTGTTGACGAATTGCGCGCATATTTTTACTGCGCGTTTCGCTGGAGTGAACGTCGGCCATAGCACCTCCTTAATAGCGACTTATTCAACTTTAGTCGTCGCCCTGAAAAGTGAAAGTCGGCCAGATAAAAGCAGAGAAAATATTTTCACCGCCAGCCCGCGCCGTTTTGATCTGACGCGGGCAATTGTGCCTTTCTGACGCTGGCGCACACTGAAACACTATTCTGACCTGCGCCCGCAGATTTCCTCCTCGGGCAAGGAGTGTTAGCATACGCGCTTCACTGTTAAGGATATTTGCATGCACGCTGTCGCAACCGCTGAACCTCTTCTCCCTGCTGTTCTGCATTCCGATGAACTGAACATGTTACAACAGGTGCTGTCGATCTATTCCGTTAAGGACGTTGTCGCACGTTTGCATCAGGCAGGCTTTCCGCACTGGACGCCGCCACTGCTGAACGCTATTCGTCAGGGCAAGCGCGCGTTACCCTCGCTGGCCGCCGCAGAACTATCGCTGTTGCAGGATTTGTTGCCTGCACGTCCTGCCCATTATGATTCTCCCGATTTCCGCTTTATCGATCTGTTTGCCGGCATCGGCGGTATTCGACGTGGCTTCGAGCGCATCGGCGGTAAATGTGTATTTACCAGTGAGTGGAATAAAGAGGCGATTCGCACCTATCGGGCGAATCACTACAGCGATCCGGCAGAGCACCACTTTAATACGGATATTCGCCAGGTCACGCAGCCAGCCGGCCTTACTGACGAACAGGCGATCTATCAGTCGATTGATGCGGCCATTCCCGACCATCAGGTGCTGCTGGCGGGCTTTCCCTGCCAGCCCTTTTCTCTGGCGGGCGTCAGTAAAAAAAATGCGCTGGGCCGGGCTCATGGCTTTGAATGTAAGGCGCAGGGCACACTGTTTTTTGACGTCGCCCGCATTCTGGCGGCAAAGAAACCGCCATTCTTCGTCCTGGAAAACGTGAAGAATCTCAAAAGCCATGATAAAGGCCGGACGTTTGCGGTGATTATGGAAACCCTGGACGAGCTGGGCTATGACGTGGCGGATGCCCAGGCTGGCGCGCCCGATCCGAAGGTGATTGATGCACGCTTTTTTTTGCCGCAGCATCGTGAACGTATCGTTCTGGTCGGCATCCGGCGGGATATTGCTGGCTCAGCGCAGTTTAGCCTGCGCGACATTCGCCAATTTTTCCCCGCCCAGGTGCCCAGCCTACAGAGCCTGCTGGAGCCGCAGCCCGACGACAAATACATCCTGTCACCCGTATTGTGGCGTTACCTCTACCAGTACGCTAAGAAGCATAAAGCACGGGGTAACGGGTTCGGCTTTGGCCTGAATGATCCACACAATGTGCATTGCTGCGTGCGCACCCTGTCAGCCCGATACTATAAAGATGGCTCAGAAATTTTAATCGATCGCGGTTGGGATCGGGAAAAAGGGGAAGCCGATTTTCTTGATGCCGCCAATATGGCGCGGCGGCCCCGTCGGTTAACGCCGCGAGAATGCGCGCGACTGATGGGATTTGATAGTGCAGACAGCCATCCCTTCCGCATCCCGGTATCCGATACGCAGGCCTATAAACAGTTTGGCAATTCGGTGGTGGTACCGGTGTTTGCCGCCGTGGCGCAGTTGCTTTCGCCCTATATCCGCCAGTTGAACGCATAATTCCCGCTAAAAGTTGCGCTTAGGCGCAACAATTCCTCTCTTTTCCTGCCGTCCGGCGGGATTGTCACAACGCCGTCATGCAAGCCCAGAATACTGCTGCTTTTTCAATGGATGGGTAGAATGATGTCACCTCTCACTTTGTTGTCGCGGCACGTGCTGAAAAGACGTTCCCGCTTTAGGTTTCCGGCGATCCCCACCTGGCTAACCAGCCTGCGCGGGAACTTTATTTTGTTCGTGGTGCTGTTTTGTTTGCTGCAGTCCATCGGGATTGTTCTGCTGACCGCTCAGGTGAGCCAGAACAAAGTCAACCTCACCCAGGCCAGCGCCATGCGTGACCGGCTGGCCTTGCTGGACCGCGCACGCGTCGAGCTGCTTACGGCCAGTGATAACAGCCACCGCGCCGGGCTGTATTTAATGGAAGATCAGAAAAGTGGATCGGTTGACAGCTGGAAAAGTCTGGCAGAAACAGCCAAATCGTCTTTGCTTCATGCTGAACAGCTTTTTGCTCGCTATCACGCCGCACCCGGCGGCGAACTGCAGCAGGGCTTTACGTTGCTGAAACAGGGACTGGAGGAGCAGCTAAAAGGTCTGGAGGGGAATAACATTGACGCCTTCTTTATGGTACCGATGCAGGCTTACCAGCAGCAGTTCAATAGCGCCTGGTTTAACGAGATTACGCAGACCAATAAACAACTCACTGCGGTTAACAGCCTGACCCTTCAGACACTCATGGAAAGCCGCAACCTGGCGCTAATGGTGACAGGACTGCTGTTTGTCCTGCTGCTGACCGGCGGCATATTGCTGCTGCGTGGTGTGATCGTCCCCTTACGTCTGGCCAGTCGACAGTTACAGGACATCGCAACCGGTGATTTAATCAACTGCCCGGTTCCACCGCGTTTGCAATCGCTGGAAACGTCCAGACTCTTCAACGCAGTGGCGGAGATGCGCCAGGGGCTGCGCACCATCGTGGCTGAAATTAACACGATTGCGGCAAGCGTGGCCGAAGGTACGCGTGAAATGCAGCATACTAATGAGCAGGTCAGCGAACAGTATCAAGCGCAAAACAGCAGCTTTAGCCATATTTCCCAGCGCCTGCATCGCGTGTCTGAAGAAGTCGAAAACAGCACCCTGTTTTCTCAGCAGGCCTCTGAACAGGCGCATTTCGCCGACGATCTGATGCAGCAATGTACGCTTCAGGTGGATGAGATGGAGGTTCAGATGCGCCATATCGTCGCCTCCTCCGGCGAAATCGCGGGTATCGTTGAGATGCTGGACGGCCTGTCACTGCAAACGCGTTTGCTGGCGCTCAATGCCGCCATCGAATCCGCTCATGCGGGCGTGTATGGACGAAGTTTTGGCGTGGTCGCGAAAGAGATGGGCAACCTGTCAAACAAGAGTGGCGAATCGGCGCAGCAGATCAACGGTCTCGTTAATCATACGCAACTGCACATTTCAGAGGGCTTCAATAAGGTGAAATCGCTTGAGGCGCTGTTTAACCAGATAAGCCAGTCGGTCAGCGCCGTTGTGACACAGTTGCAAGAGCTGCAGGAAAACGCCACCGCACAAAGCCGCCGCGTGACGGGCATTGCTGCAGAAGTGGTGGCGCTGGATAAACAGCTTCAGACGAACGAAAGCCTCACCGCCCGCCAGGGCCGCACGGTCGATACGCTACAGCAGCAGGCCGCGCGCCTGGCCGAAAGCGTGCAGCAGTTCCGTATCACCCTGTAGCCGTTAAGCTTTGGATGTAAAAAAGCCGCCAGTGTTAAAGGCGGCTTTTGATCGTTTTGCGGGGACAAACACCGAATTTTACGATTTCTTTTTCTTGCTCTGCTTCTTCAGCAGCGTGCGCAGCTGCTTGATTTCGCTGGAGCTTAATGCATCCGATGTGTCTTCCTCTGTATTCTGGCTGTCAATGACAGGCTGAGCAGGCGCATTGAGGCTGGACTGAAGCCGTTGCACGATTTCCTGACTCATTGACACCTGATTTTCCAGCGCCAACTGTTTGATGTGTTCTTTCAGTGCAGGATCAATTTTAATCGTTAAATTAACAGTTTCGGTCATTTCATCACTCCTTTATTGTTATTACTGCCACGCTACCGGATGACTGTATCGATTCCTATACTGTCATAAAAATTTAATATTCAGCGTGTATAGGGCTAAAGTCGTGGAGTACTGACTCATCCAGACTGACTAAGTTGCCTTGCAGTTCCGCACACAGCTTGGCCATATAGTGCACCAGAAAGTCCGCATTGTGTTCTGCCAGCCTGCGCCCTGCTTCGGTTTGCATGGTTTCTGGCAACCGCAGTAGCTTGGTCTGAAAGTGATCCAGCGTCCACTTAACATCATTGAGTTCCCGATCTTTACCGAGCGGATCCTCGCTGTTAAACAAGGGGCGATTCATGGAACCTGCCGTATAAAACACCCGCGCCAGACCGATAGCACCGAGCGATTCCAGCCTGTCGGCATCCTGCACAATTTTTGCCTCCAGCGTTTTTGGCGTAATGGCGGCACTGAAGCTGTGCGACTGAACCGCATGCATGACCTGCTCGATCAATTCCTCAGGAAAATCGATGAAATCCTGTTGTAAAATGCGCTGCGTTTCACTGGCGGCATAGGTGGATGCCTTGTGACGCTCAGGGTGGTTTTTCGGTAAATTCACCACATCGTGAAAATAACACGCGGTCAGGACCACCAGCGGATCGGCCTGGGTGCCGGCCATAATGCGTTGAGCGCTCATCCATACGCGGCGTAAATGTGCGATATCGTGCGCGCCATCATCATGAATCCAGTTGTTTTCAAACCAGGTCTCATAGCGAGCCTGCCAAAGCGTAAGTGACATATTCTCTTTCCTGTTGGGTTGACGTCCGTCCTGACTGACGATGAATTACGCGCTCAGGCCCGACCATCATAGCGAATGGCTAATGACATTTTCTTTACACAGCAGAGGAATATCGCCCTTGCCCCAGGATAATTTCGAAAAAAAATGCGACGCTGATCATTTTTATAGCATTTTGCCGTAATTAAAACGTCAGTTTGCTGCTTTTTCAGCCTTGACTGATTTAATTGCGGGCAGGTTAATTAGTTTAATAAATGTAATGATTAATGATAGGCATTTTCTCGGGGAGTAACAAAAAACATGACATAACCTGTTCGCACTTATCATTAAAATCGGCAAAAGTTACACACAGATAAATCTGAAAAGGTTCCTATTTTTGCCGATATAACGTACTGTATTCTCACTATCAGATGTCCCGGAACGCGCATTGACAATAGCATTGTTGATTTTTTATCCGCCCCCGTTTTTCGGGACAAAAATCACCAATGCTCAGATGACTATGAGACGGCAAATTGTTAAGGGTAATGATTTATAGTTTTTATGATATTGCCACCATTTAGATGCCCTTGTTGTTTTAGCAGTAACCGGGTTCTACTAATAAAAAGAGGTAATCCATGAAAGAGCGGCCGATTCTTTTTTCCGAACAGCGGGTTCGTGCCCTGTTAGTTGGCCAACAAACGCAAACCCGGCGCATAATGAAAACGCAGGCTTTTGGCCCGGGGCAGGATCACCACGAAGGGGTTCATGCTTTTGACGTTCAGGCTAACCACCTGCATGGCGATAAAATGATGTCGATGAATGACATTCGCTATCACTGCCCGTACGGTATGCCGGGCGACGTGCTTTGGGTGCGCGAAACCTGGCGTGGGCCGATTGTGCCGCAGGATGCCCTGGCGGATTACGAGCGCGATCCCGTACCGTTCCGCACGCCGGAATTTTGCCAGTACCGTGCTGACAGCAATGAACTGGGTCAGCATACGCTGAGCGGCCCGGATGACGAGCAGTTTGGCTGGCAGACGGCCATTCATATGCCGCGCTGGGCCAGCCGTATCAATCTGCTCATTACCGATGTGCGTGTGGAGCAGATTCAGGATATCAGTGAAGATGACATCATGGCTGAAGGGGTCCAAACCGACTCGCACTTTCTGAATAACTTTTTCACCATGAATGTGAATTCAGAAATGCCAAAAGAAGCCTATCGCAAGGCATGGCAGAAACAGTACGGTGCAACCAGCTGGCAGGTAAACCCGTGGGTGTGGGTCATTGAGTTTGAGCGCGCCGGGCGTGAGTAAATTTAGCCTGCGCTTTGCGGGCTAAATCACAGACAATCTCCTCGCTAACGGTTTGAATATACCGTCTTCATCCCTGAAGCCCGACAATGCCAGCATGACGTTTCGATGCTGGCATTTTCCTGTCTGGTCTCTCAGGATTCTGCGACAGCAGCATTCAGTGCGGAACTTACGATGTTAAAATGGCCATGGAAAACGCATAGCGATACCGCCGTCACCGAATTGCCCTGGCAGGCCGGTCTGGCACAGCCCATCTTTACCCTTCTCACACAGGATGAACAGCAGTCGCTGACAGAACTGGCCCAGCGCTTTCTGCAGCAAAAAAAGCTGGTTCCGCTTGAAGGCTGCCAACTTGATGCGCTACGTAGCGTGCGTATTGCCCTGCTGTTCTGCTTACCCGTGTTGAAACTGGGTCTCGACTGGCTGGATGGCTTTCATGAAGTGCTCATCTATCCTGAGCCCTTTAATGTGGCGGATGAGTGGCAGGATGAAAACGGCCTTGTGCATCACGCGCCTGCCGTTCATGCGGGCCAGAGCTGGACGCAGGGCCCGGTGATCCTTAACTGGCTGGATATTCAGGATTCCTTCGATCTGTCAGGGTATAACCTGGTCATTCATGAAGTGGCACACAAGCTGGATGCCCGCGGTAGCGGCTACACCAGCGGCGTTCCACTGATTCCTCTGCGTGGCGTCGCCCAGTGGGAAAAAGACCTGCGTGAGGCCATGGCTGAGGTTGAAAATGAGGTTGAGCTGGTCGGGGAACAGGCCGCCAGTATCGATCCTTATGCCGCCAGCGATCCTGCGGAATGCTTCGCGGTGTTATCCGAGTATTTTTTTACCGCGCCGGTTCTGTTAGCTGAACGCTTTCCCGCGATGTATGGGCATCTCCAGCAATTTTACCAGCAGGATCCGTTAAGCAGAATCCAGATGACTGATCGGTGATTTGTTTACTTCGCGAACGCTTTGCATTAAAGCTAGCCAGTTGAATGCTAAACGCTTTTTTACAGTTGACACCTTGAGGCGACCTCGTTACTATTCGCCTCGTTCACACGATTCCTCTGTAGTTCAGTCGGTAGAACGGCGGACTGTTAATCCGTATGTCACTGGTTCGAGTCCAGTCAGAGGAGCCAGATTTAAGAAGCCTGCTTAGGAAACTGAGCAGGTTTTTTGCTTTTCTGCGTTTACCTTTTACATCTAAAATCTCAGCTCAGAATGGCCTCCAGTCTGGCCACCACTTCATTCACAATAACTTCAGGTATTCGTTCAAGATATTTGCCGTTCCGGGCTTCCATATCAAGGGTTCTGGGCTGGTCACAACGAATTACCCCCGTTGTTTTCGTTCCTGCGCCATCCAGTGAAACAGTAAACCCCGCTGCGCGGGCAAAGTTTCCGCCGTTGGTCACGGGAACAACCACAGGTAGCCGCGTAAACTGATTAAAGGACGCCGGAGAAACAATCAGTACTGGACGCCTTCCGCTTTGTTCATGCCCGGCATTCGGATCTAGTGAAACGAGCCAGATTTCCCCTCTGTCCATCTACAGGAGCTCCTTGCCCACCGCAGGCGCATCAATCCATTCCCGACCCTCTTCGCTTATTTCAGCGTGCGGATCGCACTGCGCCAGTAGTTCTTCGAGTGAATAGCGGGGACGTTTTTGAGGTTCAATTATGAGGCAGCCACTATCAATGGTCATGCCCACTTCGCTGTCCGTCGACAGCCCCAGCGTTTTCAGCACGGCGGGAGGGACCGCCAGCATGACAGATCCGCCAACCTTTTTCAGACGAGTGGTATACATAGAGCACCTCCGAATATTATATTTTAATATAACATCTGCGGCAGGCGATGCACAATTATTCATCAGATTCATTGTGATTTCCTTAACGTAATAAAGCGTGAAGAAAACCTTAATCCATCAGAGGACAGATCCGGCAGTTTTCAAAGGCGGCATTGCCGGTAAAACGGCGACCATCCTGATACATCAGGTGCTTCTTTCAGATCATGAAGCACTTCGTGCAGTCAGGAACTTAGTTCGTGGTAAGAAGGCCGATAATAGAAAACTGTTTTTGCGGTTCAAAGGATTATGACGGATCAGATAAACGAAATGCGGCGCAGCTTCCGTATCCGGGCTGCGCCGGAGGAACATCAGCGATAGCGCGAAGGCCAGATTTTTTCAGGCTCGACGTCTAACGTTTCAGCAATCAATCTTTCGCCTTTGGGCCAGCGGCGGGTAAGCGCATTAGCCAGTGTGGGGGACGCTAGCCCTGCCTGACGGGAAACCGCCGCCAGCGACGTTTCCCGTTTTTCAGGGCCGCAATAATGTCGGCGGGATGCCAGTCCTGTTGTGTCATGCCGTCACCTCGCCGATAAACTTCACGCCGTCGGCTGTGCGGAGCCAGCGCGGGGCTTCCATTTCGGCAGCGAAATAGTTGATCAGTTCATACAGCAGGCAGCTAAGGTGCTTCTCCGTTTCAGAGGCAAATCCCAGCCCCGACAGAGTTTGCGTGATAGCAAGGCAGTAACGACAAAGCTCCGTACATTCAGGCTCGAAACGGGGAGTGGTCGCAGGGAGAGTGTCAACGGTAAGGCTTTCAACCAGTTACAAAAAACCATCGAAGGTTTTGCCACGCGTTATAAAACACTTATACAAAAAATACCGGTAGAAACGTTACGCACTAAACTCAAGTTCTGGTTTGTTACGAACCGTCCAGCACTGCATTTCCGACGCGAATCGGCGGACTGTATCCTCCTGGCATTGCGCGTCTAAAAAGCCGGGGCCAGAATGCACACATTCTGGCCCCGTCACGGCTGGCGTTATGAGCCGGAGGGCTGATGTCAGCACGCGCCGGAGGCTATTTCGCGCCCTCTGCCAGCTGTCGCAGCATCTCAATGTGAACAGGCTTATCGTTAAGCGCAGGGATATAGGTAAAGGACGTTCCCCCTGCATGCATGAAGATTTCTCTGTTCTGCTCATCCAGTTCTTCCAGCGTTTCCAGGCAGTCTGCCGCAAAACCCGGGCTAATCACCTGCAGGTTTTTTACCCCTTCCGCAGGAAGATTTTTGATGGTTTCATCGGTGTACGGCGTTAGCCAGGGCTCTCTGCCAAATCGTGACTGGAAGGTCATCACAATCTTCAACGATGGCATGTTAAGGGCTTCGGTGAGCAATTTGGTGGTTAACGCACAGCGATCCTGGTACTTATCCCCTTCGTTAGAAAACCTGACCGGTATGCCATGGTAGGAGACCAGTAGCGTATCCGGCACGCCATTGGCCTCGAATGATTCCAGCACAGAGGCTTTTAACGCCTCGATGTAGGCAGGATGATCGGCATAATCGTTTATGAAGTTGATCGCCGGCGTGTAACGGTTTTTCATCGTCTGCAGGTGACGGCTGACGCTGTCCCAGACGGAAGAGACGGTGGACGAGGAAAACTGCGGATACAACGGGATGACGATAATTTTATCGACACCTTTGGCCAGCAGTTTGTCAATGGCGCCGCCAATGCTGGGCTCGCCATAGCTCATTCCTAACTCGACAGGCATGCCCGTCAGCGCTTCGAGTGCGCGAGCCTGGCGAACGCTGTAAACCATCAACGGTGAACCTTCGTCCATCCAGATAGAGGAGTACAGTTTGGCCACGCGTTTGGCGCGCAGCGGAATAATCACGCCATGCAGGATTGGGCACCACAGGATCCTGGGTAAATCGACCACTCTGTAGTCGTGCAAAAATTTAGATAAAAACGTTTTAACCGCAGCAGTTGTGGGTTCTTTTGGTGTTCCAAGGTTAACAATTAAAACACCCTGTTTATTCGTCATTAGCTGGGACCTCTGAAAACCCATGGAAAAAAAGTGCCTGAACACTGTAGCACACTCAAGGACATCATCACCTCCGTCCTGGCCGCTGGCGTGCGCGGAGGCGAAACGAAAACCAGCTTAACTCACCCTTCGGATCGGCACCGACCGCTGAGTCAACGTTCAACGCCCTTTGCTGTCTCCGACACGGCCATATGCCCCGGGCTGTCGGTACAGGCCATCAATGAAAACACGCAAGCGCACCTGACAGTTTGCAAAAAAGTAAATCTGGCTCGCCGCGCTTCAATACATTTTCAGGCAGTGAATACCACCACGCGCAGCGACACCGCCTTTTTTAGTTTTTAACTCTGCGTTGCCTGAGGAGTCAAAAACAGTGGGTCGTATCTTACCATCGCCCTGCTGGCAAACGACCAATAGCTCTGATAAGTCCTGTCGCCCTCCAGGCCGGTTCGTGCTTTTTATCGCCATAACTGATGACAAAACGATCGGGTAATCCCCTGACTATTCAGGGGGGAACTATCACATCTTGTCGATATTTCGATTTATCAAAGTGAATATTGAGCATGCTAATATTTAGACGTCTATGCTCGTGCTGCCCGATTCCGCTTAAGTTCAGAAAGGTCTGGCGAGCGAGTCGGATCATGCAGCACATTCACTGTGCTTCAGCCAGGACAAAATAAGACCGAATACGGTCATGAATCAGACTGATGCAACCACTTTCGCCAACAGGCGGTTCGGGACAGGAATCATTATGCATAAAGGGGTTTCTACAGGCGAAGATGCGTTGCTGCAACACAGGTCATTTGTGGCCTTCTGGCTGGCCCGTACCTGTTCTTCGTTTGGCTTTCAGATGTTTTCCGTGGCCGTCAGCTGGCAAATCTATGCGATTACCCACAGCGCCATGGCACTGGGCATGATTGGCCTGATGCAGTTTCTGCCTTCGGTGCTGTTAGCCTTGCCCGCAGGGCATCTGGCAGATCAATTCGACCGTCGTCGTATCGTGGTGATTGGGCAACTCATTGAATGGGCCGCCCTGCTCGCCCTGGTGGCGCTGACGCTACTGCACTGGGCAGATAAGATTGAAATTTGGGGGTTGGTCTTCCTGATCGCCCTGGCTAAAGCACTTGAGTGGCCTGCTATTACCTCAATGCTACCTGCGCTGGTCCCGCCATCGATTCTGGCGCGCGCCATGGCGGCCAGTTCCGTCGGCGGTCAGGCCGCGGTGATTGTCGGGCCGACGTTAGGCGGACTGCTTTACGTGGCCGGTCCCGAGGTTGTTTACGGGGTTTCAGCGCTCTTTTATTTGCTGTCGCTAATCTTAGTCAGTCGCCTACGTTACGAACGTCCTCCTCAGGAACGTATGCCGATGACCCTGTCGAACATGTTTATGGGCGTGCGCTTTATTCGCGAACGCAAAGACGTGCTCGGCGTGATATCGCTCGACCTGTTTGCCGTGCTACTGGGCGGTGCTACTGCACTGCTCCCTATCTTCGCCCAGGATATTCTGCACACCGGGCCATGGGGCCTTGGCCTGTTGCGGGGTGCGCCGTCGGTAGGGGCGCTGTTGGTCGGCGTCTGGCTGAGCCGCAACAAGCTGGAAAAGCACGTCGGCATGATTATGTTTGGCTCCGTTGCGGGTTTTGGCCTGGCGACGCTGCTGTTTGCCCTTTCCACCAAACTGTGGCTTTCACTGCTGGCGCTGGCGGCGCTGGGCGGTTTCGATATGGTGAGCATGGTGATTCGCGGCGCGCTGGTTCAGTTGGATACACCGGATACGATGCGCGGCCGCGTCAATGCGGTTAACGCCATCTTTATCAATACCTCAAACCAGTTGGGTGAGTTTGAGTCGGGGCTGTTAGCAGCATGGATGGGCGCGGTGCCTGCCGCGGTGATTGGCGGCGTCGGGACGCTGGTAGTGGTCGGGCTCTGGATGACGCTGTTTCCGAATCTGCGCAAAAGGCAGAAGCTTGAGAATGAAACGGTGGGGTGATTGCGATGTTGAAGGCTGCAGCACTGAGAAATGCGCTTATTGACTGGCAAAGCCTGGCTGCAACATTGAATGCTGCAGGCTTTATCGCTATAGCCCAACCGCAAGTAGGGCTAAAATATTAGCAGATACACTGTGTAGTGACAGATAACAACGAAGTGCGCGAGTATTTTAATTTTACTAAGCAGATGATTAAGTAGATTAAGTGCAGGTATATTCAAAGGATCCAACCACACTAAATAATAAAACCGAGTAAGGCTGAGTTCTCTTTCTCGGCTTTATTTGCGAAATCAAATAAACTGAGAAGGTATATCCATATTATCAAACTGGGTTATTATTGGTAAAATACCACCCTCAAACTTAACTCCACGAAAGTCACATTTTTTTAATTTCGCATCAGTAAAGGTGCAATTAATATATTTCGTTGCTCTAAACTCAACTCGATCAAAAACAGTGCCGGTAAAATCACAGTCTACAAATCTTACGCGACGACCACCGTACTCAATTCCGGAGGATCCAGCCACAAACTTTGCTTTGACAAAATGACTTTCTTCACACACTGCATCATCCATATTGATTATTAGTTTACTTTTTGAAAAATTGCATCTTTTTATTTCTGCTTTGCATAAAAGAGCGCTATCTAAACACGCGTTTTCAAAGTCTACATTCGCAAGAATACTATTATTAATACTTCCTGATACTTTCGAATAAGACATATCAGTATTCGTTATCTTTGATTCGAAGAGGTTTACAGCCTTTAATTCACTTAATAGCGCAAAGAGGCCAATTGTCACGCCTGAGAGAAGAGTGAAATTTTGCTACTTAGTGACAGGCGGTGAGCATCCGTATATTCCGGGCTGAACTGGCCTCGTTTTGCTTCAGGTATTCGATGCACCGGTCAGCAGCAGAATCACAAAAATCCCCCCGATGCCTGCCGTAATAATCCCAATCGGCAGCTCCTGCGGTGCCAGCAGCGTTCGGCTGATGATATCCCCGCCACAGAGCAAAACCGCGCCGCCCAGGCCACACAGCGGTAACAGCAGACGGTGCTTTACCCCTGTGACCGGTCGACACAGGTGCGGTACCATCAGGCCGACAAAACCAATCACCCCGGTGAGCGCGACCAGCATTGAGGTCGTCAGCGCGCAACAAAGAAAGACTTCAATCCGCAAACGACTGACGTTAATCCCCAGCGACAGCGCCGTTTGTTCGCCCGCCAGCAGCCCGTCCAGCGAGCGATGACGCATCAGAGCAAAGCCACTCAGCAGAACAACACCAGCAAGCGCAACAGGCAGATTCTGCCAGCTGGCCAGCCCCAGGCCACCCAGCGACCAGAACATCACCGAACTGGCCGCTCGCTGATCGCCAGAGAAAATAAAATAGCTGGTGAGCGCGCCAAACAGAAAAGACACAGCCAGCCCACAGATGATCAGGTGTGCTGGGCTGCGCAGTTTTTTGAAGTAGAAAAGCAACATGACCGCAGCGGCAGAACAGAGCCCGCCCGCAAAGGCGGCAACCGGCAAGGTCAGCTCACCTAACCCGTTACCAAAACGGGTGATGACCAGCACCGCACCAGCCGAAGCACCGGAAGAGAGACCAAAAAGAAAAGGATCGGCCAGATCGTTGCGGGTGGTGGTTTGCAGCAGCGCTCCCACCATCGCCAGCCCGGCACCGGTCAAGGCTGCAAGCAACGTGCGCGGCAGGCGGAGATCGATCACAATCCGGCTGATCATTTCAGACTGAGGCATGGCGATCAGTTCCAGTGCGCCCAACACCTGCGTCAGGGATAACGCGACCGTGCCTTTGGCAACGCTGATTAACATCAGCACTGCCAGCAGAAGGACGCAAAAGCACAAGATGCAATAAAAACGGTAAGGTGTAGCATTCACGGCGCGGTTCCTGAATACAGGGCGCGCGCCAGTTTCTCCACCGCGGCAATATTAGCCGGGCCTGGCGTCAGCTCAGCATACTGCAGCTTCAGATAACGATGATGTTTGACGGCTGGCGTGAGTTTCATCAGCGGATGACTTTCCAGGAAATGCCGAAGGGCATCCGCCCCGCCGCCGGTTTGATAATCCAGCAAGATAATGAAATCAGGTTCGGTTGCCGCCACACTTTCCCATGACGTGGTGCCCCAACTGATATCCAGCCCCTCCAGCGCATTGGTTCCGCCGGCGGCTTCAATGATGGCGGTTGGCATGGCATATTTTCCGCTAGTAAACGGCTTATCTTCCCCGGAGTCGTAGACAAAGACCTTTAACGGCCGGACCGCGCTGGGCCGTTGAGGAATCATTCTCAGGCGCTCCTTCCAGTGATCAACTAAAGCCTGCGCCTCAGCCTGTTTGCCAAAGATTTTACCTAACGTCAGCTCATCGTGATAAAGCAGATCCATGCTGGCTTTATGCTTGTCCTTTTGGGTAAAAACGCAGCTTTCACTCAGCACCAGCGTCTTGATGCCGTACTGACTTAACGAGGCTGGCGTCACGTCGCCGCCCACCTTCATGCCATAATTCCAGCCGGCAAAAAAGAAGTCAGGATTCACCGCCACCAGCGTTTCCAGAGAGGGATACTTAGGCGCCAGCTCAGGAATGGCCCCCATCGCCTGCTTAAATTCCGGTGTCATCTTGTACCAGCCACTAATGCCCGTCAGCCCGACGATGCGATCCTGCAAATGAAGCGCAAAGGCCATTTCTGACATATTGAGGTCGTTAATGACCGCCCGCTCAGGCGGTGCATTAAAGGTAACCGGCTGACCGCAGCTTTCAATGGTGACCGGGAAATCGGCCGCGAGGGTTTGTCCAACAGGAATGCTCGCCAGCCATGCCGCGCAGCAGAGCCTTAACAACGAATCAGGCACAGTCTGGCACCTCGAAAATGCGTAAATGACTCCCGTTCGCGGGATGCGATACGGTAAAACTGTTTAAACCGAATACCGGCCGGAGATAGCGGGATGACAGGGCGCGAGCGGGCGCATCACATACTACCTGCTCCCCCTGTGACAGAATCAGCACGCGGTCGGCAAACGTATCTATCAGTGATAAATCGTGCAAGACCGCCACGGCCGTGATGCCTTTGTTTTTGATTAACGTCAGCAGCGCATGTCGGCCAAGGGGATCAAGATGATTGGTCGGTTCATCCAGCAGAATCAGCTGTGGCTTTTGGGCCAGAACGCGCGCCAGGGCCGCTCTTTGCCGTTCACCGCCTGATAACGCATCTAGTGAACGTCGCCGTAACGCCGCCAGCCCTGTTTCCTCTAGCACCTCACTCACAACGCGCTGATTGACAGAATGTGGACAGGCGCGCACATGAGGAAGACGACCCAGTCCAACGTAATCCTCAACCGACAGCCTCAGGTCAGGCACGTCGTTTTGCGCCATGACGGCGATACATGTGGCTAACTCCTGCCGTGTGTAAGTTTTGATGCAGCGACCGTTTAGCGTTATCTCATCCTTCTGCACCGCCAGCTCACGGCTGATCGCCCGCAGCAATGAGGTTTTGCCGCTGCCGTTCGGCCCGATAATTGCCAGGCGCTCCCCTGTCCCGATGCCGAAAGTGATGTTATTGAGCAGGCAGCCGCCATCAGGTTTGCACAGCGTCCCAATGCCCACCCGCAATATTGATTCACTGGCATGTAGTATTTCTGGCTGCATCAGATCACCTCAATTTTATGTTACGTTATAACATAACAATGGCAAGGTAGAATAACAAGCGCCCAGTTGACATGAAAAAAAGTGCCGACGACGCGGCACTTAAAGACAGGGATAACGAATGACGGAACAGGCTATTTAAATCGGTTATGCAACAGGCTGGCCGTCATCGCTAACATGCCTGCCCCCAGAGCGCTATGCAGCATAAAGGTATTCAACATAACGACTTCCTCGCGTTTACCGCTGTCCTGAGCGGTCACACTGCCTCAGCCAACTTTTCCTCGTTGGCCTCTTTCTCAATCAAGCGCATCAGCAACGATACCCGGCGATCGGTACGCTCTGGGGTATCCGGTGGCAGGTTGTAGCGCAGGGTGTAGAGCTTGCCCTTCTCGTTGTAAAAATCCACCACCAGCACAGGCAGAATTCCGCCTGGCACTTTATTGTAATTCACCGACAAGCGGGTCCTGCCTAGCTGCAGTTTGGCAGCCATGACGGTCTCGCCGACCAGTTTAGGATACAGGCTACGATCTTCGGGCACGCTGATGACTCTCATAACAGCCTCCTGATTCTCCGCTTGATAACATAGTGCGGAGAGCGCTGTTCACGCTCCCCGCTGTCGGGTCAAACTGCCATTAAGCCTGATGTTCAATCGCCTCTGAGGTGCGGTGTTCAATCGGAATGCGGCGAGGTTTCTCGCTTTCTGGCACCTCATGATGCAAACCGACCCGCAGCAGTCCATCCTGAAGCCGTGCGGTGGTGACTTTCATATGTTCAGGCACGCTGTAGCTCAGACGGAAGTCTGAACGACTGATGCCCCGATGCAGCCAGCCGCTGTTCTGGCCTTCTTTGTCCGCCTCTTTATCTGTAACCACCTCTTTCTGGCCGGTAACCGTCAGGCGACCGCCCGCCACCTCGATCTCCAGCTCGTGTTCTTGCCAGCCGGGGACACTGACGGTGAGCTCATAGTGCTCATTATCCGTTTGTCTGAGGTCATAAGAGGGTGAAACCGACACGGGCGCATCACCGGTCAACTGGCTGAAAAGCCGATCGATACGGTTGAACCGGTCTGAGAATGCAGAATCTGCAACAGAAGGAAACAGTGGAAAATTACGTAATGCCATGGTGATAACCTCCTGAATTAATCGTTCATTCAAAAGCTCATCTGAGTGGGGACCCTCCCCGTTTCTCACAAAAATTTATAGGATCTTTTTGGATGATTTCAAGGGATGAAAACGAAATTTTTTTGGCAGCTGGCGGGCCAGAACCTGGTGCCTTTTTGACGATGTTGAGTGACGCGCCGCGCCCTGTAAAAATGCCATGTCATCTCAACCGGGAGCGGCTTATTGCCTATCAGAAATGGTATTTAAACCGGACGCGTGCCCCGTAACGTTCGTTATCGCCACTGTGCCTTTCGGCATTAATCTGCGACCAGTAAGCGCCAAGGTAAATATCGAAATTTTGCATCTTCATGACATTGCGAAAACGGTAAGAGGAGTGGATGGTATGGATATCATACTTGCCTAAGATAAAGTCACTCAGGCTGGCTCCGCTGATATACTGTATCGTAAAGGCTTTCACATCGTTACGCGCGTAGATATAGCCAAGCTGAAAGTCGCGCCATAGTCCATTCAGCCCAGCACTGAAGTTTTGTTCTTCCGTCGCATCCATATAGGCCGTGCTGAGATTGATGACCGCCCCTGAATCTGGATTCGCACGTTGCCCGTCCCAGCTCAGCGTGGCGCCATATCCATTGCGCTTAGACTGATCCTTAAACTGCCCCCGGTTATCGGTATAACCATAGGCATTGTTCACCACGTTGCTTTCCATGCCGACAGCCGCCGTGACGTCGCTATGGCGCCAGGCGATAACCGGGCGCAAATAAATAACATTCTTTTTATGCTCCATTGTATTCCCATGGTATTCCCCATTCTGGAACAACCTCGTTCCGTCATTCGCCATGGCATTTAATTCAAAATAAAAACGTTGCCATGTTTTACTTAGCTGAATAGCCCCCGCCGATCCCCGTCCGCGCGCCTCTTTCATCATGTAGATATAGCCATAGCCATCTTCGTAGAGATCGTTGGCCGTGTTGCCGGAATATTCGATAAGCGTGTCCTGATTGAGCGGAAACATATCGAAGGCTTCATAGCGGCCTACTTGCACTTTCCAGTCTTTTTCCTGACCAAAGAAGAAAGCCGCGTCGTCTAACTCAAGCCCGCCAGAGAGATCGGCAAGCGGTTGCACGGTAAAGCCTGCAAAGGATTGATCCGCCATGCTTCGGTAACCGTCCAGCCCGATTAAAATTCGGCCATTGACGTCCCAGCGTTCCGCTTCTCCTGCCTTCCAGTTTTTATCAGCACGGGTTTTTAATGAGGTAATTTGGCCCGTTCTGCTTGCACCATCGAGATTGAACTCAACATCACCATAGAGTTTCAGCGCGCCTTGTTCTGTATCAAACGTTATCGAGGAAAATGAAGCGGAAGAGATAAAAACCAGTCCCCAGACATAATGCCGGTATTTCATAACCAACTCCTTATGCTAAATAACCCTGAGTGAATAAATTTCTTAAAGGAAGTGCTTTTTTGAGGCTGTAATAAATTCGTTATAATTTTTACACTGACTTATTTTTTCTATAATATCGTCGTCCAGAATATTGGTGAGGAAGTCATATATCAGCATACTGTCAATGAACTGGTCCTCACTGATGGCCAACATGAAAACAAGTTTTACCTGTTTACCGCGATCCCACTCAATGCCCTCGGGAAAGATGGCGACAGAGACTGTGGTGCGTAGGGCAACAGGCCCTAACGGATGCGGGATGGCGATTTTATCATCCAGCAGCGTTGACGCCCGCGCTTCACGATCTAATACCGACGATAAGAAATGATCGGTAACCCGCCCTTGCGCGGTTAACCTGTCGCAAAGAAACGTAATTAATGATGAACGGGTATAATCTCTCGCATTTAATACAAAAAAATTATCAGCAGAAAAATACGTTAGCATCGCGTTGACAGGCTGTGTTTCAGACACCAAATAATATTTTATATTTTCGAGCTGCCCTCTCTCTGGAAACGGGGGCAATAGAATAATACGTTTATTCTTCTCAACGATATTGACCAGGCTGATGACAATATCTTCGTAAACCTCAGGCAGCAGACTATATTGCTCAACGGAGATCTGCCTGACGATATCTAACCCCGGGTACATGCTAAGGATTTTTTGACACACGACTCGCGTCGAGGCCATCCCCTGATCGCTAACCACCAGCGCCCGCATCCCCTGACCACTCTGATGGCTGATACTGTCTTCCAGAATGGCGCCAATATGCATGACCAGGTAACCGATTTCATCGGCACTGATGGTCGCCTTGAAGAACTGGTCCAGTTCGCTGAATGCACTAAGCGTTAATTCATACATTAACGGATAGTGGCGTTTTATTTGTTCCAGTAAGGGATTAACAATGGTAATCGCGTTGTTGACGCGAATGCGCATGGCTCTGATATGGCTTAGCAGCGTCGCCTGGGACAGCGCGTCATAATTGACATGAATAAACCACGATGTACTCACGTAGCTCAGGAAGTGATTCATTATCGTGCGTTCAACAGCGTATTGTTCAGAGACCAGATTGTGGCTGGAGGTTGTGGTACAAAAGGCGACAAGATTCATGGCCATGAAGTCAATTTCACTTTGCGAAAACGGCATCGCCGGGTTAGCGCACAAAGACTGGAGTACGGCTTCAGCCAGCGTTTTCCAGCCAGGTTCCGCATCGCAAAATTCAAAATCCCGTAGCCATTTGCCTCGCGCCATCCTCTCTTGCGCAATCCCTGTGATCAGGCTTAAAAAGCGAAGATTCGCGTCACTTATCGCAATCCTTTTCTCTGCAAGGCACTGGCTCAATGCGTTTTTGCAGTCCGGGTATGCCGTAACCGGGCCGACATAACTGTCCTCGTCAGTTGCCTGAGTCAGGCGCAGTCGGTGGTCGTAGATGCAACGCCGAAAGGCAATTTCGCTGCCTTTAAGCGTAAAGATGTCCTCACCCTCCGACACAATACGCAATTGATAGAGAGAGACGTGACGCTTCAGCAACGTAATATCATTTCTTAAGCTGTAGATACTGATAAACCACTCGGCTTCCCGCTCAGCAAGCCTCACGCCCTGCTCATCAAACAGCAGTGCCTCCAGCATGGCAGCGCGACGTTGTACCCCCGAACGTGTTTCATTCCATGGCCGCTGGCACTGATTCAGTAAAACCTGCAGAGCCTCAGGCTCGCTAATCTGTAATGAGAAGCCGTTTTTTCGCGAATAGATGAGACGGTTACCAGACTGGCTGACGATGTCACCCACTTCTTTGAGGTCAGTACGGATGGTTCTTGTTGACACCTTCATCTCTTTTGCCAGGGCGGCCTGCGTGATATCGCCCTGCGCGAGTGTCATGAAGATGTCCCTGACCCTTTTGCTGGTGAACAGTCTCATGGTTATATCCGTTTAATCAGCACCGTCTGCACGTCGTTAGGCTTGAGCGTCTGCCGTGCCTGCATGGGCGTCATCTCATCGAGCATTACGCAGCGCGCGTCCTGCAGAGGCGGAATCACGACATCGGTTTCCAGATGGGGATTATAAAATCTGATGATGATTCCGCTGTGGTCTTCCGCACATTTCACCGCACTGACCAGGGCATCGCGGTGTGTTGCTGGCAGGTTTAGCGCGCTGTAAGTTTCGGGATAATCCCGCACCTCGTCATTCAGACAAAAACACAGTCGTCCGTTCAGGAAGTCGCTGTCCTGATAAACGGGAAACTCGGTCAGCCAGGTTTTCGACACGCGCGCATGTTGGGCCTCATCGAATGTGCCGCTGTAAGTTCGCCAGCCAAATGAGAAGGTCATAGTTTTCAACAGCTGGGCATCGGGCGTTTCTACGATACTTTCACCGGACGCGCGGCCCGGCCGATAAAGCAGATTTTCTTTACCCATAAAGCCAAATGTGCGGAACAGCGTCAGCGAGAGCGTATTGAAATCATCCCCGACGATTTCGTATTCACGCACACCATTGGTGTGCAGCGTAAAGCCGTGCTGCTCATCGTGGAGATTGACGTAGCTTTGCATCGGTTCAATCGAGATCGGTTTTTCCTGCCAGCGCTCTTCTTCCCAGCACTGCAGCGCCTTGCCAAGTTGCACCGGTCGGGTGACCGCGCCAAACAGCTGATCGGCACAGGAAACCCGGGCCGCAATATCAGTGGCAAAGTGCACACAAAGACGATGACTCAGAACGTTGTTATCCACTTCCACATTAAAGCGAATAAGATCGTCATTCTGCAGAACGACTTTTACCTTGAGGTTCAGGGTTGTCGTGGCAGTGCCTGCCGCCCTTTCGGCTAAATCAGCCGGGACCTTGAGCGCGTAGCGAAGTATCAGGCCCTGGCTGACGGTACTCTTTTGTTTCTGAACGGTCGTCATGGTGCCCTCAGACGTAATCATCCAGTCGGCCCGAGGCGGCGAATAATTGTATGAATCCCCATCATCACCGTTTTCCACAAACAGCATTTGCCGCGGATAGCGTTTACCGCTCCGTTTATCGGTAATGGTTAACAGGCCATCGGCTTCCGCCTGAATATGGTAAACGTCATTTTCAGCCGTTGTCTCCTGGCTCAGCGCTGGCCTCGCGGCGTTATCCTCACTGAAATCAATGTACCAGCGGTCATAGCCCAGTGCCGGTAATACCGGGCTGTTAACGGTCAGACGCGTACGGCAGACTTTTTCAGGTTTATGCCAGGCTTTACCCGGATCGAGGCGAATCGTCTGATTAAGTACGTATTGCGTCAGGTCTTCTTCCGACTCGATAACACAGGGGATTGCTTTGCCGTTGCCGTCACGCAAGGTAAACGGCAGCCCCGGCAGCCAGGCCTCAAAGGTTATGTCTGGAGCAACACTCCACGGCAGTGGATTAAAAGCGGTGAAGGTAAAATCATGCTGGCGCGGAATGCGCTGTGTGATCAGTCGGGTATGTAACTCCAGTAAATTCTGCGCCAGCCCTTTGGCTTCTTTATAGCGGAAGAAGACATCCTGATTGGTATCATCGCTGTTGCATCCGCCGATGCTGTCATGGGCGGCGTTGTAAAACATCAGTTTCCATATCGTTGCGACAATATGTTTGGGATAGGCATTGCCCAGGCTCTGACTTATCGCCAGCACAGGCTCAAGCGTATTCACCAGCAGCGATTCAACTTCATTGTTTAATAGTTTCAGGTCGGCACGACAGGAGAAGATCGTTTTGTGCACGCGCGAATGCTTAGCTTCGGTCAGTTCACCCTTTAGCGTTCGAGCCTCTGCACCGGCTTCCTGTTCCAGCATCTTAACGACAGTCAGCGGATTGCTGATGAGGTACTCGCGGCTATCATCACGGGCATTAAACTGCTCGACTAATTCTGGCAAGTTGCGGCGCACGGGAGCCTGGTCGAAGCCATGAGGAAACAGCAGGTGCTGGCGATGACTACGCGCTTCTATTGCAGCCATCTTCTCATCAAGAAAGGCTTTCATGGTTTCAGGCGTTTCATCCAGCAAGCCGCCGTAGTGATAACCCCACGGCATCTGCAGGGCAAAAACCCGGTCACCGTTATCACCCTGCCAGAAAAATTCTGTTTCGTGCAGCGTATTATCGGCGATGCCGCGCCAGAATAAGGCATGATGGATACCGAACTGGCGATAGAGTTGCGGCATATTGCCGCCCTGGCCAAAACAGTCCGGAACATAGCCTAGCTTCATTACGTTGCCATGGCGTTGAGCCACTTCCATACCGTAAAACAAATTCCTGACAACAGACTCCTGATGAATCACCAACTGATCCGTTTGGGTAAACCACGGCCCCGTCAGCAAACGTTCATCGGCGATCAGTTTCGTGAGTCTGGCTCGATCCTCAGGAGCCCACTGAAGATAGCTTTCGATAAGTGAGCTTTGTGCGTCTAATAAATAGCAGGGAAACTCAGGATGGGTTTCCAGTACCTGAATAAGATTTTTAATATGGTTGTACAGGTAAATCCGCGAGCGTGAAGACGTAAAATACCACTCCTGATCCCAGTGCGTGTGCGTATAGAGATGAACTGTCCGCTTTTTCATATTATTAACCTTACTAAAAACCGCTTTAGTCGAATTTAATTTCAATATCGTCTGGGGAAGTATTGATGCTCTCGCTGTTCGCATCCGTCTCATTAAAATTCACTAAAACGTTAGCGCCTATTGCGATCACCAAGGTGCCCACCAGCGCGCCAAGAAAATAGGCCCACGGATTCCCGACGGTAAAACCACCGTACAAGCCCCCCAACGGCGGCATAATGGGATAAGCTTTAAACAGCGCCACCGTCATTGAACCCATGGCGCCCGCCAGTATGTTTAACGGAATTAATCGCGCGGGATTTTTTAACGTAAACGGTATTGCCCCTTCGGATATTCCCAGAATGCCCATAATCACCGAGCCATTACCGGCTTCTTTTAGGGTTTCACTGAAGTTACTTGGCCGGATAAAGCGGGCAGCGGCATAGCCTAATGGCGGAATAATAATCGCGACATTGACCAAAATAGCCGGTAAATAAACGCCACTCATAAACAACACATTTCCCGTGCCCCATGCCGCTTTATTAACCGGCCCGCCAAGGTCAAAACAGATCATGCCGCCCAGTACCGCAGCCAGCACAACGGTATTGGTGCCGTCTTCGGTCATGCGCTGCACCCAGGCCATCAGCGAACTGTTGAGCCAGTGCAGGACATCGCCCAGCAGCAACAGCATCACGACAACCTGCAGCCCAACGGTAATAAACGGCAGGATGATTAGGGGCACGGACGAAGCGGCAGAACCGGTGATGCGGATTTTTCGTGATACCCATTCCGCAGAATAACCCGCCAGTAAGCCGCCCAGTACCGCTCCCAGAAAACCGGATCCGGTAACAGAGGCAATCAGCCCCGCCGCAAAACCTGGCGCCAGCCCTTTTTTCCCGGCTATTGAATAGGCAACGTAAGCACCTAATACGTAATTCATTAATCCAATGATTTTGAAGCCGATATCCTGGGCAAGATACAGCCATTTTTCCAGCCCGCTACTGTGGGCAAAGCTGTCCAGATTGGGTTCACCCAGGATGATGCCGATAATCTTGGCCACGGCGACGACTAACGAGCCGGCAATAATGACGGGCAGCGCAAAAGAGATCCCTGTCATTAAATGGTTTTTGATATTGACCATAGTTTTTTTCATAGTGTCACCAATATCACGGGTTACGGCGCGCCTCGACAGCCGCCACGCATTTTGCAATGACCTCGGCTGCATGTCCGACGCACTGACTGATTTTCACCCTAATGACTGTCTTACCGGCAAAGCGCTCTTCTTCTTCAATCGAGCGATCGGCGGCAATCAGCACAAAGTCCGCTTCAGCAATATGTTGCGGGGTTAATTTATCGATCATCCCCATCGCCCCTTGCTGTTCGATATGCACCTGATGGCCCAGCTTTCTTCCCTCTTTCTCAAGCGATTTGGCTGCCATTGGCGTATGGGCTAAGCCCGCAATACAGGACGTGACGCCTACGATATTCATGCTTCCTCCTTAAACTGGATTCGTTGCACCATAAACTGGAACAGGGCATCCCTGTTTTCGAGCGTAAATAAGGCTCGCCTGAAATCATCATCAACAATCTGGCTTGCCAGCGCGTTTATGATTTTTAAATGCAGAAGACTGGCGCCAGATTTTGGTACCAAAAGTGCGAAGATTATTTTGATGGGTTCGCCATCCAGACTTTGCCATTCAATTGCGTCATTCAGCCGAATAAAAATCACGCCGGCTTTTATTACGTTGTCCGTTTTGGCATGAGGCATGGCGATTTGACTTTCAAAACCCGTGGAATATTCATGCTCGCGCTGCCAGAGATCCGTTTTAATGTCATCTGCACTCAGCGCCCATCCCTGTGCAACCGCGTGCGAAGCAATAAAATCAAAGACCTCGTCTTTGCTGGTAAATGCTTTATTTAAGAATATGCTTTCGCGATCAATAAGCATGTTTTCCCTCTTGCCGGATTGTTCCGTACCTTGATGAAAATCCTAACGGAAACCTAAGGTATGTAAACACAAGCGGTTTCCGGTATGGTGCGGAAGATGTCTGCGGCAGAGCGGGCCAGAAATGGGAGGCAGGTCTAAATAATAACTTTCTTTGAGATATGGATCACGTGGAGGAATAAGGACAGGTTTTAGAGGTGTTTGTAAGGTGGTAAAGAATAGGGATATTTGAAAAGGAGGTTGGAGGGAATAAAAGAATTCAGCTGAGTGATTATGGCAAGAGGGAATGGTGTTTTGTTATATGTTAAATAATCTTATGTAGAAGCCCCTGAAAGGTAATACAAAATTGAAGTAGTACTTACAATCAAGATTGATTGAAACCCTATATAGATAAAGAAGTCTTAAATACCAACTTTATAGATTCTTTCTTGAAATTATCATTAGAGAGCATACACTCTAACCTCCTGATACAACCGGAAAATCCATAATTATTTAGCTATTAAAACTACAGCACCCGCAATTACCCTCTTCGCACACCACTTGAAAGCGCGCTAATAACCTCAAGGAAAAAAATATTTCAAAAACCCCTTCAAAAAATTCAATTAAAATAGCGCCATCAAAAGTTGGCAACTGAATTCTTACCTTTCCCTCACTACGAAATCTCCCGGGCCATTCCAGGCTATCTCCTTATAAGGCATATTAATTTCACCTCTTTCCTTAAGGTAATCCATAACCTGAGATGGAGCCCACCCCTGTCCGTATGAAAACAATGCTCCCATCTCAATAAGTTTTTTCAATACAGTAATCTTATCATTTCCATCTTTAAAATTAACACAGTAAGAACATCCCGCCTCAAGATAACCACGCATCGATAAAATAGAAATATCATGACCGCAACCTACTGATTTAATCACAACTATTTTATCTTCTAATATAGTCACAACAATAGCCTTTAACATTTCACTCCTTAAATAATTTCAATCAGCTTATTTTCACCAATATTTACTTAAGATTAGATAACTCCTTTTTAAACTTTGCTATCAACTCAATCCATTCGTTATATGAATTATTTTTAACATAACAATCACCCAACCATTTTGAATGGCAACGTGAAAGTAAACTTTCGATAGCGCTCAACCTCTCAGAGTCGCTTTTACTTAATGTCAATACCTTACCCATTAGACTTTTTATTTCATTCGCTTCATCTACGTAAGAAGCAAACATCAATGCTTCGTATATTTTCAAACTAGTTTTATCTATACTCATGGCGTTTTTGGTGCCTCTTTGATACTCATCACCTGTGAAGTTTATTCGCTACTCTCTAGTGAATTTCTTAATCGCCATTTAGAATTTAACATTCCATTGTTATTGATAATAAACCGCAAAATAACCACAGACCTTAATGCTCATATAAACCAGAAATGTGAGTTCGCTGCTATTATTAATGTCGAATTTTTTTGAACGGTTTATCCCACCCGCCAGCCCTATCGGGTCATGCTGGGTAAACCGGCCGCTGTCCGGGCCATTGTAGCGGAACAGATTATAGTGCAGCCTGGTTAATTCGGCACCTGTGGCGCCTCACCCCTTGGGCTATCGCTAAAGCGATGTTCAAATTTGCTTGAGCAAATTAGGTACTGGCCCTGCATGCCCAGGTTCTGCTCTACCACCTGAATTCGCTGGTTAGACTCGCGCAGCAGTTTGCCCCACGGGCTGTTCACACCTTCCCATACTTTTTGCCTTTATTAAGTTCGTCATAATATCTACCATAAAATCAATGCATAATTCAAATTAAATTTAATTAATTCAAGTTTCACTGCCAAATATTAAATAACTTTTTCCAGATTTCCATCTCTTCATCTGTAGCAAGACTATAATCGCCAGTAACCTTTCGATAATTCATGAAACAAACGTCAATGGCCCGAATGGAAACTGTTTTATTCTTGCGACTTCTATCAATGATAAATTTCATCTCCTCGCGATATGCTTCATCTTTAATCATTTTTTGAAAAAAAATCTCAAGAAAATCTAAAACTTCATTGTAGGAAAATAGATCTATCATTCTCTCCCCTATAAAATATCAACTTTATCGAACTCTATTACACTTGAATTAGCATGCATTTTTTGATTTCTCCAGCACCATATTCTGGGGAGGCTTAGATGAATGGTCAAGAGGGGGCTCCCTCTCTATCACCAAACATTCGAGGATGACGCACTTGTGGCACGCCGTTTCCAAAAAATTGCAACGTATCACCCCCTAAATTTGATATAACTCTATGATTTGTAGATTAATATCAAAAAATAAAATGTAAACTCCTTGAAATCGGCACCTGCGGTGCCTCATCCCTTGGGGCCATCACTGAAGCGATATTCAAATTTGCTTAAGCAAATTAATCCCGGTCCAGATACTTGCCCTGCATACGCAGGTTTTGCTCCACCACCGGAATTCGCTGGTTAGACTCGCGCAGCAGTTTGCCCCATGGGCTGTTCACACCTTCCCAGGTCTTTTGACCTTCAGCGTCGGTCAGTAGTTCTGGCGTGCCGTTAGCCGCGCAGTGGAACCAGAATATTTCCGGGCTTTCCACGCCATCAATACGGACCAAAGGCTCATAGCTCTGGCTGTCGCTGTAGACGTAGGTCAGCGGAATGCCGTCGTGGATCTCCTGCAGCAGGCGGTAGCCTTCCCAGACAAAGCGCGTCGTGACGGCGTTGCCAGATGGTCTCCACTGTAACAGCTGCTGGCGGGTTTTACTGATGCGACGTCCCAGCGGATCGTAGCGGAAACTCACCTTAGTACGCGGCCTATTACGGTCACGTGGCTCGCTGATCACATCCGTCAGGCGGTGCTCACCATCGTAACGGTAGCGCCAGCGGGTCTGGCCGTCATCCTTTTCAGTGGTACGACCATGAATGTAATATTGCCAGCGGATTCCGTTCAGCCCGGTCACGCGGTTATGCATGATGTGGGAAGCGGCATGGCGATCCAGCGGGTTGCCAGCACTGTCCCAGCAGCAGTGACCTTTACCAAGTTGCACGCCATCCTGAGAAAATAGCCAAATAACATTTTAATATTGCTGGGTATTCCTCACTATCAGCACTCACAATAATAACTTACGTCTGACTTTAGGCTTTACAATTTTTTTACTCATTTAAAACTTAAAGATTATTATCATTTATTATTTTCCATATTTTGCTCTTTACAGAATCCAAAAATTTATTAGCTTCACTCCTTTCTTTTTCATCATCGCGCCAAATATAAAAATCAGTAAAAGAACCATTCCCCTGTTCCATTGTTTTCCATGTATCACAAGCTTCCTCTAAGCTCTCTTTTTCAGAAGCACCTTCCTTGTTTAAGCAAATATCAAGTTTTTCAATTATTGCCAACACTCCTCTCATCCAATTTTTTTCATGTTCTTTCTCAAGGATTTTTTTCAGAATTCCAAATTCAATCAATAAATCGGCAGATATCTTTCTATAATCCATATAATTACCTCAACGGCCAACTATCAAGCACTTCTACTCCACTTAGTCGCCATGGTTGCTCAACAAATATTTGAGTTATATTTTGCCCACCGAGATAGGCCCCACCTTGATAGCCGACAGGTCCTTCATAAATAGTAGTTCCTTTAGGAATAACTATCTTATATACAGACTCGATTGGAGAAGTACCTGTCAATGTACCATTCTTATCTATCCACTGCGGCTTTACAGCTAAGTCTATATGTACTTTTGCTACAGAATCAGCAGGATTTCTAGTAAACCATTGTCCTAAAGCATTTTTACCACCGCCAGCTTTACCTGCTCTGTAAAGTACTAAATCATGTTCCAAAACATGAACGTTATATTTCCCACCCGCAAAGTTTGCGGCTGGATTCCCATTTATTTTTGCCAAAGGACCAGGGTTGTTAACCATGTCATATTTATAATCATTTTTACATCGATTTAAACCTAATTGATCAGTCCAGCTTAAAGCATTTGGTGCGTAGCTATATAAATTAATCCCGCCCGCCAGCCCTATCGGGTCATGCTGCGTAAACCGGCCGCTGTCCGGGTCATAGTAGCGAAACAGATTATAGTGCAGCCCGGTTTCACGGTCCAGGTACTGGCCCTGCATACGCAGGTTCTGCTCCACCACCGGAATTCGCTGGTTAGACTCGCGCAGCAGTTTGCCCCATGGGCTGTTCACACCTTCCCAGGTCTTCTGGCCTTCAACGTCGGTCAGCAGCTCGGGCGTACCATTCGCGGCGCAGTGAAACCAGAATATCTCCGGGCTTTCCACGCCATCAATACGGGCCAGCGGCTCATAGCTCTGGCTGTCGCTGTACACATAGGTAAGTGGAGTATCGTCGTGGATCTCCTGCAGCAGACGATAGCCTTCCCAGACAAAGCGCGTTGTGATGGCCTTGCCAGATGGTCTCCCCTGTAACAGTTGCTGGCGGGTTTTACTGATGCGACGCCCCAGCGGATCGTAGCGGAAGCTCACCTTAGTACGTGGCTTATTGCGGTCCCGCGGTTCGCTGATCACATCCGTCAGGCGGTGTTCACCATCGTAACGGTAGCGCCAGCGGGTCTGGCCGTCATCCTTTTCGGTGGTGCGTCCATGAATGTCGTACTGCCAGCGGATACCATTCAGTTCAGTGACGCGGTTATGCATGATGTGGGAAGCGGCATGGCGATCCAGCGGGTTGCCTGCGCCATCCCAGCGCCACTGCTCATTACCCGGCTGCGCGCCTTCCTGAGACAGCAGCCGACCGGCGTTATCGTAGTGCCATAATGTCTGGCTGAACGGGTTATCGTCGCGCTCTTCACGGATTAGGTTGTTGCCGTAATCGAAGTCCCGCCGACGGGACCAGAACCGCGGCGCAGGACGCTGTGCTTCACCTTTGAAAACGTCACGGCGGCGCAGCCTGCCCAACCGGTCATACTCACTGCGCGTGGTCAGGCCGCCCTGCGTGCGGCTGAGTTCCCGATGCAATGTGTCACGGGTAAACTCAGTGACCGGCAGGTTGTCCAGCGCGATGCTCAGTAAATGGCCGCTGCCGTAGTAAAGCTGCTTCAGGTTGCGACCATCCGGCAGGGTTAAGGCCGTGCAGTTACCCAGCGCGTCGTAATCCCAGGCCAGCGCGCCCTGTTCACCCTGCTCACCTACGATACGGCCCAGCGCATCATAGGTAAACGCAATCTCCTGCTCGGCCTGCTGGCTCCACTCGGTGTCAGACAGCGGCAGATGCTGCGACACTTTACTTAACTGCCCACCACCGCTGTAGTGATAGCGCGTCTGGCCTTCCGGCGTGGTCCGCGCCAGCAGTTGCCCCGCACGGCTCCAGTGATAGCGATGGGTAATGGACTGAGGATGTCCGGCGGCAAAGGTGCGTGATACCGTACGGCCCGCCGCATCATAGTCATATCGCGTGGCAACGCCATCCAGCCCAACCTGGGCCAGCAACAGGGAATCTGCGCCCCACTCGAACTGATACTGCTCGCCATTCTCGTTTTGCAGCGCTGTCAACCGACCACGGCTGTCCCAGCTGCGCTGAACCGTCTCGCCCTGGGCATTACGGTTGGAGATTAAGCGCCCGACGTTGTCGTAGCGGAATTCACTACGTTTACCATCCGCTGACTCGTGGGCCAGTGGCAGGCCGTTGTCGCTCCAACGCAATCGCTCTTCCCAGCCCTCTGCCCGCTCCAGCAGAACAGGACGGCCCGCAGCATCATAGTGATACCGGGTTTCTTCACCATCCGGCGCAGTCACACAACTGAGCCAGCCAAGGGGATGATAGCGGTAGCGCGTCGTCAGCCCTGAACAGTCTGTCTCGCGGATAACCTGGCCGGCATCATTGAATTCACGACGGTAGCTGTTGCCTGCCGCGTCAATCTCTTCGACAACCAGCCCAAACTCATCCCGCTTATAGAAGGTACTCTGCCCTAGCGCATCAACCACGCGCTCAAGGCCATGATGGGGATCGTAATAGTATTTCGTGGTGGCACCGTCAGCCCCGGCAACGACCGTGGGCAGAGAACGGTGTGACAGCCATTGCACCGCCTGTACACCGCCGTCCGCATCTTTCTCTTCTACACGGTTGCCGAGATCGTCATAGGTGAAGCTCACCGCATTACCCAGCGGATCGATACGGCGCGTCAGGAGTTCGTTTTCATCCCACTCATAGCGCCAGGTCTCGCCCCGCTCATCAATAAAGCAGGTGATAAGCCCTGCAGCATTCCAGTGATGTTCGCGCTGCTGACCGTCATAGGTCGATACGCGCGTGATGCCAGCATCAAGATCATAATGCATGTGACAGCCGTCACCGGTATTGGTGCGGTTTTCAACGACGCGCCAGTGATCCAGCTTCTGCCAGCGATATTCGCTTTCCAGCCCGCCCGGCAGTTGATGCCAGATCATTAACCCGTCATCGTTGTAACGGAAGCGCCGCGAGACAACGCCTGCGGCATCGGTGACGCTGGCAAGCTGGCCCTGTTCATTGTAAGTCCAGAGCGTTAATGGCCAGTGCTGCTCACCATCAAAGTGACTGGCCGAGGTCGGGCGCTGTGCATGCTGTTTGTCGTCGTAATGCAGGGTAACGTCAATGGCCAGCGGCGCGTCATGAATGCGCACCAGACGAGCCTGCTCGTCCCAGCCCATCTCCAGCGCATTGCCGTACTCGTCGCTCAGAGAAGCCAGCCGCAGCACTTGCGGATCAGCGGCCGTACGTCTGTACAGACGCCATACCGCACCGTCGTCGTCGGCAATGGCGATATCACCCAGTTCGTTGCACCGTACCATCAGCCCTTCGCTGATGCTGTAGAGCACCTCTTTTTCACCGGGAACCGCAAAGCTCAGCTCGCGCCCGTTATCATCAAACCAAGTCGCCTGATTGCCATTAAGCGTTATATAGCTGTCAAACACCGTCGCCCAGCCCAGACCAAATAATCCGCTGCGCTGGGTCAGGCTGTTATAGCTACGCTGGAAAATGAGCGGGAAGCGGCCAGGAAGGGAGAAATCGCGCTCGGCATCGTCATTAAGCACTTTGACGCCCGTGGAGGCATGAACCGGAAACAGCGACGAGAAGGCGGCGTTGATCGCCATATCCGCCATCATCCCACCGACCGCGCCAGCAAGTGCGCAGGGCATGTTTTTCAGAATCTGGCTGGGGCGACCACGAATCAGGGAAAGGCCGATCATCATCACGGCCAGACCTGGCACCTTGCCACTTTTAATCTCTCTTACTGTGACGGTTTCACCACCAATGATGACATTGGGGGAAACATCGTCACTCACGGTGGCATCACAGGTGGTTTTATCCTTTGCGCGCACCGCAGGCTGGCCATTGATAAAGACGCTTTTCGATCCCTGCGCCAGATATTGCGGTGCGCTGTGCTTTTCACAGGCCACTTTGTCCTGTTCCAGCGGAGAGGTGCCAGCGTCGGCGGAAGCTACCGTGGGTTGCCACATTGCACTGCCAAACTGACCCACCGCAGAGAGCAGCATGCCGCCATAGTCTGCGAAACTCTTGGGCGATTGCGGTTCCGGTGGCGGCGTATCTCCGGGCGTAAGCATCCCGGCCGCGCGTGCAGCTAAAAGACCATTAACGTGAACATTCTCTGATCCGCTGGCGATCACACCGGCTGGGGAAGGCGGGAATATCATGTTTCCCAGCCCATCGGCCGCTTTGGTGATGTCATCCGAAATGCCCGCAGCGTTCGCTAATACACCGCCAATAATGCCGCTGAGCAGACAGCTGGAACCAATGGCTGCAACGCCTGCCGCAGCCATTCCTGCACCCAGCAATGGTGCTGCTGCTGTAGCCGCCGCACCAACCGCCGCACCGATCACCGCGTAGGCTGCGCCCTCAGCGACAATACTGGTGATATCAGCGAAAATGCTGGAATGAATGATCTCATCGCCCACGCGGGCCGCACGGTTATCCATAGCTTATGCTTTCCGTGGGTTGTTCAGACTCAGACTTTGTTTGAAGGCATTCCAACGCTGGCCGTCTTCTTCATTGAAAGCGCGCATCGCGGAGAGGGTAAAAATCATTAAGATGTTGCTATCCGGAACCCGGGTCGCCAACTGTCGCTGCCACACGGCTTGTCCGTTACGATCGAATGCGGTTTCAACTTCTAGCGCACGCAAAGCGTTATCCGCGCCAGCCGTAACCCGAACAAACTCCGTCTGCTGAATGTGGCCCATCTGGCTGCGCAACGTGTCCCACTGGCGCTGAAACTCTTTTTCCGCATCGCTGTCCTCAGGAATCACACCACGACTCACCACTAATGCCAGTCCGCTGGCGTCATCCCGCAAAATATTCATGGTCGTGTCCTGCCAGGCAGCAGGAAACAGCGCAAAAGCGCCTTCATTAAACTGATAATTCATAGGATGTCCGTTTTATTGATTGTTTGTGGCGGGTGGAACCAGGCTACGATAATCGCCATCCGCGTTATCGGCATTTGTGAGTATCTGTGTGTTATCACGAGCAACTTTGATATCAAAAAGCCGGGGAGAAATATCCGGGTCCCCGCCGCAACTGACGTCATGGTTGTCTTCACGAACCGTGATGATGTAGAACGCCTTCTCACTGGTGTCATCCAGGTCGTATCTCAGACATTGATCATCAAGCGCGGTGAGGTGATAAGTATGAATCGCGTTCGTCGCTAAGGCGATAGCCTGATCAGCGCTGACTTCATGTTGCTCTGCACTCATGGTGGTATTCAACATGATGTGGCTGACTTTTTGCTGGTCAATTTCGAACATCAACTGCTTCTCACCCATCTTATAGATAAGCCAGTGCTGATTATCACTGTTATCTTCTTTTCCGGGTCCATAGGCTTTCTGAACCTGTTCCACGCTATCGCCGACGATTATGTTACGAGCCGTCGGCACGCTGTCACCGTCCAATAGGATCTCTGCCAGAATTGCATGGCTGGCGTTTCCTACCGCCGTCGCGCTGAATAACTGAAAGCCTTCATAGGTATGTTGGTAATAGTTGTACCGCTGCTCATTGATGACGACTTCTCCGGCCACAACAGAACTCAGGGCTTTGCCTGCGCGTATGAAGCTTTGGTTGTTCCATGCGTCGCCGGGGGTGAAAGCGTAGTCGTTGAGCAGGACCGAGAAATCGTTATTGCTAAGTGGAGGCGCTGATACTGTCGGCACCGTATTTGCCTCGCTTACAACGGATGTTAGCAAAAACGCCAGTGCCAAAAAAAACCTGATTAACGTCATATATCTTCTAATGAGAGAGGGGCATTCGAGCAAGATAATCGAACAGGGAAAAAATTGCTGCTGAGTGTTGTGCCTGACGGTTATTACTGAGAACGAGTCTCTTTAGTCTTCAGTGGTAATAATGACTCTACTCAGGCAGTCCGGATTTTTAGCCGTGAACGAAAAGGTGATAACCTGCCCGTTGGCATCAGGGGATGATGTGTAGCTGGTGAGCTCATTTTCAGACTGTCCGCGTGGATAATCCGTTAACCGGATAGCCTGATAATGTTCTTTTATGTCATTTAGTGTAATGCATTTCCCTTGTGGCGAAAAACTCAGAAAGGGAGCCATTCCGTCAGGGGTTTTACTCAAGCGCAACTCGATATCGCTAATCAAGGAAGCATCGTTAAGCCTGACCCGGTCAGCGCTGTAAAAATTGATATATTCATTCTGACTTTTTAATGTGAACGCCATTGGGGCATTGTGAATAGCTTGCACAGACAAACTTTTCACACTGGAACTCATCTGAGTGACAAAACTCCATATATCATTTGCTTGCATCTTTGCTTCCACTAATCCGCTTATAAAAAAACCTGCCACTAATATGACTGATAGTTTACTTTGACGGGTAATTTTTATCATACCAACCTCCATAATAATCTTCGTAAAACTCCTTAGTGGTGGAGGTCTGTTCACCCTTTCCAAAGATGCGCCCAATTTTCATTCTTGCGTCACTCTCAGTTATGTCACCTTTTTGCAAGGAGTCGAAGATACTGTTGTAATCCTTCTGATTCGCAGCATTACCGGCTATACCGATGTCTCCCCCCTGATTAGCAATGATTTCACGCTGCACACGAATATTATTTAGTGTGGCAGCGCCTTCATCACTGAGTGTACTGTTCAGATAACTATTCTTAGAACTCAGATCAATATTGGGTTTATAAAGTGCATGCCCACTCTCATGTGACAGCGACTGGACGACTTTAGCGGCGTTATTCATCTGGCTTTTATCGACGGTTATGATACGGCCCTGACGATCCGCTGAAGTCCCCTTGCCCGCCTCACCTTCTTTAAACACCCATCCGCGCTTTTTCAGTGTGGTGATATCCTGTTTCATGGTAGGTGATTTCTCAACCAAATTATCGACATCTTTGCCATAACCGCTAAAAGAGGATGTTTGAACACGCGTGGGATTAGCCACATTGTTTGAAGCGTCGGCAGGTGCGCTTGCCAGCGCACCTGCCGTATCAGGCTTTCCCGGCGTAAATTTCTCCTGTACGGCCGCATCAATATCGCCTTTGTGGCCTGCACCCGGCGCAGTTGTGCCAGGTTTAGCACCAGACGTATTCAGATTCAGTTTGCCACCCGTCGTAATATGTCCATCGTTCTCAACAAAGAAGTTAAAATCTTTTCCGATAAGATTTATTGTTCCGTTGGCATTGAGCTCGATAGCACTTTCACCAGAAACAAGCCTCAACTGTGTTCCCGACGCCAGAACATACTGTTCAACTACGGCATCAACTTTACCCTGGCCAGTCAGGATTTCGGTTCCGCCTTTTACAGCCTGACTCTGATTGGCTTCAACCCTATGCAGCTCATTTTTAGCAACATAGTGGCTTCGTTCTCCACCAACGCTGTGCGTTTCGTCATTTTTGACGTTGGTATCCATGTTCTTCTGCGCCTGGATCCACAAATGCTCCTCGCCCGCCTTATCCTCAAAGCGTAATGCGTTCGCGGTATCCGCAGTGCCGTCTTTCGAGCGACTCAGAAAGCCCATTTGTGTGGCGGCAGCCGGTAGTGCCCATGGCGGCATACTGGCTTCGTTATAAACGCGGCCAATGATCAACGGACGGTCTGGATCGCCATTGATGAAGTCCACGACGACCTCATCGTTGACGCGCGGGATCTGCACCCCGCCGAAGCCCTGGCCCGCCCAGGCGCTCGATACGCGCACCCAGCACGAACTGGTGTCGTCGCCCTTCGCCAGACGGTCCCAGTGGAACTTCACCTTCACCCGGCCGTATTTGTCCGTCCAGATGCTCTCGCCTTTCGGCCCCACCACCTTCGCCGTCTGCGGGCCGTGCGTCTTCGGCCACGGCGTCTCCGGCTTCGCACGGTACGTCACCGCCGCCGGCAGCACCGTGAAGTCGATGTTGTGCCGCGTGGCGCCCACGTCGCCGCTCGCGTAGCTGTTCTCTTCAAAGTCGTAGTGCGCCGACGTCACCAGGTATTTGCCGTTGTCGCTGAAGTGCGGTGCGTTCAGCAGCGCGAAAGTGTAGCCCGGCGCGATGCCCGTCGCCGTGCCGCTCCCGCTCACCATGTGGTGCTCGACCTGCCACACCTCCTGGCGGATACGCGCGTAGTATTCGCCGTGACCGTGCTCCACGAAGCGACCCGGCCAGTCGTACACGTCCACCGAGCCCGGGGTCGGCGACACCGGGTTCTGCCGCGCCTGCAGCATCCACGCGTTCGGCTTGCGGAAGTCGTAGTCGTCCGTGCTGTACATCCCCGGCGTCACGCTTTCCGACAGCGCCCACTGGCTCACGCCCTCTTCCGTCACGCTGCCGCCCGACGGCGTCACGTGGTAGGTTATCGTTTCGTAGCCCGGGAACGGCTGGTGCTGGTCCGGGGCGTCGCACAGCACCAGCGTGTGCTTGTCCGCCTCGTGCCGGAAGAAGTAGTAAATCCCCTCCAGCTCCATCAGCCGGCTGATAAAGTCGAAGCTGCTCTCCTGATACTGCACGCAGTATTCCCACACCCGGTAGCTTCCCGCAAGGCGCGTTTCCACGTTCACTCCGTACTCCTTCAGCAGCGTCTGCACAATCTGCGGCACCGTCTGGCTCTGGAAGATGCGCAGGTTGCGGTCGCGCTTCATCGGCCACAGATCCGACTCAACCGTCAGCCCGTAAACGGCGTAGCGCACGCCGCCCAGCTCCTCGCTGCGCACGCCTATCTGAGTAATTTTGCCGTTGATGTAGCGCGGATTCACCGCGCTCAGCAGACCATCCGTCGGCAGCGTGAAAGTGACCGGCTTGCCCAGCAACGACTTACGATCAATGCGCGCGTCGGTGGAGAGCAGCTCCGCTTGCAGCACGAACGACTGGGACAGCGCTTCGCTGCCGCTCAGACGTCGGAACAGCAGTCCTTGTGCGGGAAGTTGTACAGTAATACGTGAGAACATAGACATACCTGTTAAATATGGGGATCAAGTAACCAGACGCCTTGCTGATTAATGGTTAACGTTTGTTCACGTTCGCCACCCTGACCTGTTACAGAAAACGTGTAGTTGCCGGGTGCCAGCTGCAGCGCCGCAAAACCATTGGCTGCCGGAACCACTGCCTGAGGCTTGCCATTCACCTGAACACGCTCGCCGGGCTGGAGCTTAATATAAACCTGCGCCACAGGTTCAGGCGGTGGTGCCACCGGCTCCTGAGGTTTTTCCGGCTCGGCCTGGGCGGTCTGGGTTTGCACAGGCGTTGCAGCAGGTTGTTCAGCCGGTGCCTGAGTGGCTGGGGCCGTTTCGGTCTGTGCGACATTGGCAGGTGCATCACCTTCTTTGTCGCCGCCCGCCATCAGGACACCGACGCAAACCCCCACCAGCACACCTGCAGCGACCAGACCCGGCAGAGCAAAGCGGTTACGCATCAGCTTTTTCAGCGGTGTTGCCGGAGTGGCAGCCGCCTCATCCTCTTCCTGAACCGGTACCAGCATGGTACCCGGCCCACTGTGCTTCACTTCAGGCAGCGGTTCGGGTGCTTTCTCTGGCAGCACCATTGAGGCCGCGAAGGCATCAATGCTCTGTGGACGATCTTCCGGCTTCAGCGCCAGCGCGCGATCAACGGCCGCCAGTAAGGTCTGGCTGTAGCCGGCCGGTGCACGCTGAACCAAGGGTTGATAGTTATCTTCGATGCTGCGCACCACGCTGACCGGCGGCGGTGCGCCGGTGATTAACGTGTGCAACACGGCCCCCAGCGCGTAAATGTCCGTCCACGCGCCCTGCTCGCTTTCATCGTTATCGCTGTACTGTTCAATCGGCGCGTAGCCCGGACGCAGCATGGTTTCACTTTCATCAGAAAGGTTACCGATGGTTTTGCGCGCGGAGCCGAAATCCAGTAATACCGGATCGCCATTGCTCTGGATTTGAATATTATCCAGCGAGATGTCGCGGTGCAGATAGCCCGCATCATGAATGGTCTTGATGGCACCCAGCAGCGGTGGCAGCAGGCGACGTATCCAGTTCTCATCAATCAGATGGGGATGGCGTTCACGCATGTTAGACAGCGTGGTGCCGCTGTAAAACACCGTGCCCATATAGGCCGTATCGTTTTGCACCCAAAAGCGCAGAACGTGAAGCAGGTTCGGATGATTAAAACGTGCCAGCAGACGGGCTTCCTGAATAAAGCTGTTCAGGCCCGCATGGAAAGTTTTACTGAATCGCTCACTCCGCAATACCAGGTTCAGGTCGTCGCTGCGCACGGCCAGCGACGCGGGCATGAACTCTTTAATCGCGATATCGCGCTCCAGTTGGTGATCCCAGGCACGATAGACAATGCCGAAACCGCCACCGCCGATGACATCTTTGATTTCAAACTCATTAAACCGGTAACCAATCGGGAGGGCATTGGGTACATTCTGGTGATTATCATTTTCCGACATATTCGAAAGCTCTCTGATAACAAACGGCTTTAGACAGCAAACTGGCAAACAAACTCGCCCTGATCACAGCTGACCTGCACACGACGATAACGTTCATCACGAGCATGGGCGCTGAGCAGTATCTGGCTCATCTGCGGCAACAGGGTATTTGTCAGGATGGCATCGACCATGCGACCTCCTGACTCCACTTCCGTACAACGCTGCACGATCTGGCTGACGACCGAATCGTCAATAATGGCTTCAATACCGTGGTTCTCTTCCAGGCGGCGTACAATGCGCCCCAGTTGCAGCTTAACAATCTCTGCCAGCATCTCGTCACTGAGGGGATAGTAAGGCACCACCAGCAGACGGCCCAGCAGTGCAGGCGGGAACACCTCCAGTAAGGGTTTACGTAAAGCGGTGCTGAGCGCGTCAGGATCCGGCATCAGTTCCGGATCGGCACAGAGCGCACTGATCAGTTGCGTACCGACGTTAGAGGTGAGGATGATAATGGTATTACGGAAATCAATGTGGCGCCCTTCTCCATCTTCCATCCAGCCTTTGTCGAACACCTGGAAAAACAGCTCATGCACATCAGGATGGGCTTTTTCAATCTCATCCAGCAGCACGACGCTGTAAGGACGACGACGCACGGCCTCCGTCAGCACACCGCCTTCACCGTAACCTACATAGCCTGGAGGCGCACCTTTCAGCGTTGAAACGGTGTGCGCTTCCTGGAACTCGCTCATGTTGATGGTGATGATGTTTTGCTCTCCACCATAAAGCGATTCGGCCAGCGCCAGCGCGGTTTCGGTTTTCCCGACGCCTGACGGGCCACAGAGCATAAACACACCGACCGGTTTATTGGGATTGTCCAGTCGGGCGCGTGAGGTGCGAACGCGTTTGGCAATCAGATCCAGCCCGTGACGCTGCCCAATTACGCGCTGATTCAACGTGTCCGCGAGGTTAAGCACGGCGTCAATTTCGTTTTTCACCATCCGGCCCAGCGGAATGCCGGTCCAGTCGGATACCACTGCGGCAACGACGCTGGCGTCAACGGCAGCAAACAGTAACGGGGCTTCACCCTGAACCGCATGCAACTTCTGTCGGGTTTCATCGAGCTGCTCGCGCAGGGAAGTTTCGCCTTCGGTCACGCAACGCGCGCGCAGGGCAATCAGCTGTTCGACCAGCTCACGCTCCTGCTGCCAGCGGGCGTCCAGCGCATCGCGCTCTGCTTCCAGGGCAGCGCGCTGGGCGGCAATCGTGGCCTGGCGGGTTTCATCACCCAGCCCCACTTTGACTTCACGTTCGGCGATCTCCGCTTCGATTTCCAGCGCGGCCAGACGGTGCAGGCAGTCTTCCAGCGCGGCAGGCTGTGCGCCCTGGCTGACGGCAACGCGTGCACAGGCGGTATCCAGTAAGGCTACGGCTTTATCCGGCAGCTGGCGGGCAGGAATGTAACGGTGAGAGAGCTTAACGGCGGCGCTGACGGCTTCATCCAGTAACAGCACCTGATGGTGTTTTTCCAGCGCGCTCACGGTGCTGCGCAGCATCAGGATCGCTTTTGCTTCATCCGGCTCCTGCACCTGAACGGTCTGGAAGCGGCGGGTCAATGCAGGATCTTTTTCGATGTATTTCTTGTATTCCGCCCAGGTCGTTGCGCCAATCGTGCGCAACTGTCCGCGCGCCAGGGCCGGCTTTAACAGGTTGGCGGCATCGCCTGTGCCCTGCTGACCGCCTGCACCGACCAGGGTATGAATTTCATCAATGAATAACACAATTGGCGTAGGGCTGGACTGGACTTCGTTAATCAGGGCTTGTAAACGCGCTTCGAATTCGCCTTTCATGCCGGCGCCTGCCTGCAACATGCCAATATCCAGCAGCCACAGTTGCACGTCACGAAGCGGTGCAGGTACATCACCGGCGGCAATGCGCAGCGCCAGCCCTTCTACCACCGCCGTTTTACCCACACCAGCTTCACCGGTGAGTAACGGGTTGTTCTGGCGACGGCGCATCAGGATATCCACCATCTGGCGGATCTCTTCATCACGTCCCGCAACCGGGTCGATTTTGCCATCGCGCGCTCGCGCGGTCAGATCCTGCGCATACTGCGCTAACGTGCTGTCGCCCGCCGCCGGAGGGGCAGCAGCATCGCCTGCGGGCTGAACCAGCGCCTGCTGAACTTCTTTACTGTTCGCCAGTAAGGTGTCGAACTGCTCCAGTAAAGCATCGGCGTTCACGCGTGAAAACTGGGGTGAAATGCCTTTCAGGACGCTGGCGAGCGTAAAGGTCTTCAGCATACCTATCAGCAGGTGACCACCGCGAATGCGGGTCGCACCGTATTTGAGTGATGCATAAACCCAGGCGCGCTCAACGGCGCTGTCGATGTGTTCTGCGAGATCGGACACCGCACCCGCACCGCGAGGCAGGCGGTCCAGTGCAGCGACGATATCCCGCGTCAGCGCGTTTTCATCCAGTGAAAAATGCTTAATCACCTGCTGAAGATCGCCATCCTGCTGCTGCATGAGCTGATGCAACCAGTGCACCAGTTCAACATAGGGGTTGCCACGCAGTTTACAAAAGGCGGTCGCACTCTCAAGCGAGGTAAATAACAGCGTATCCAGTTTGCCGAATAGCACGGCACGGCTGATCTCTGACATATCGGTTCTCTTTATTGAAAGAAGCGGGCTAACTATCGGGGAAAGCGGTTGGGCTATGACGGCGTAGCTTCAACCTCAAAGGCAAAATCTTCACGATCGACAGGCTGCGGTTGCTGTCCAAGCCAACTGGTGTAGCCCAGCCGCGCCTGACCGCCAAGGGTTACGCCCTTAACGGCATCGGCTGCCAAAATCAGGCTGAGATCCCACTGCATCTCAATACCCAGATAGTGGCGCACCCAGTCACGCACTTCGCAAGCGCCCTGCGCGTTGGGTAAAAAACGTTCGTACTGCTCGGCGCTCAGTGGACCGATGCGCAGACGAAAACGATGCTGGACATCACGAACGGCCACACCGAGAAAGGCCGATTCACCCAGGCGCGGCATATGGCGACCGGCCGACAGACGGGCTTGATCGCGGCTGTCCAGGGATAACCACTGCGGCACGTTCTGTTGCAGCTTAACCGGAACGGCAAAGTAGTGACGTAAAATGCGTACCAGCCCTTCGGCATCGTGACCGTGGCGGCTGAGATGCCCTGACAGCATGAGGCGCGCATGCAGACTCAGCGAACTGGCTTTCTGCTGGGCCGGTAACCCAATACCGGCCACGCAGGCCAGATAATCCTGAAACCGCCGATCGTCGCGGCGATCCAGGGAGCTGGTTGGCTGTGAATTAGCCCAGGCACGGTAGAACAGCAGCGTGGCACGATGATGAAACAGATCGGCGAAAGCGCTCAGGCTGTGATCCTGATGGTGATCGATACGTCCGCGTACATATTCCGTCAGGTGCGTAGGGAGAGGACCGTTGGGACCAAACAGCCCAAAGCTGTAAATGGAGACGTCGTAGCGTTCGTCCTGCTCACGCGCTTTAACCTGTGACACGGTCGACGGTGCAAAGGCCAGGGATGGCTTTTGCCCAAGACGCACGGCCTCAAATTTGGGCAGTGGCGCTTTACCTAAGGCATAACGCTGCCCACTCTGGGCGTCCAGCTTGCGTAGCAGCTGAAACAGATCATAGCGCCAGGGCGCGGCCATCACGGCCTGCCAGAAACCGTCAGGCAGACGCACCGCCCGCTGTAGGGGAATAACGTGCGCCGTCTCACTCATAGCAGCGCCTTTTTGCCCATGCGCGGCGGCCAGTAGCCCACTTCGCCGCGCTGCTGGCTGCTCAGGGTGAATTCGGTAAAGCTGTTAAGCGCCACAAGGCGAGAAAAGACCCGCTCCAGCACGCTGCCGAACAGCCAGGGGCTGGCACCTGAAAACGCCTGCTCATCCACCTCAAGCGCAATGCTGACCCCGCGCGCAAACACCACGGGGCCCGGCTCGGGCACCCGGCGGTGAACGGCTTTGAGGTTGCAGTGCCGAATTCCGTCAATCTGACGCGTTAGCGGCGTTTCGGCCAGGCTGGCATACAGGCTCAGCATCTGGCGCAGTGCCGCAGCCCCTTCGCCATCGCTGCTGTCCATCAGGCTTAGATAGTTCATCTGCAGATGACTGATGAGTCGCCATGCTGAAAGCCCTTCAGCCAGCGCCGGACGCGGTGGCGTCGGGCCTTTGCACAATTTAAGTTGCCCGACAGGAATGGAATCCGGCATTACAAAGTTGGCCTGCTCTTGCTGTAGCAGCATCAAAGGCAGGTCACGGCTGGTGCACATCACTTCCGCAGACAAATAGCGGATATCGCTGTTCCACGGTGTATGATTTTGATCCACCAAGGAGAGAAACACTTCAGAACCGATATAGCCCGTTCGGGTGCCATAGCGCAACGCGTGCTCAGAGAGCGTGCGCTGTTCACGACGCAGGGAGAAATACGCGCCATAATCCCCGCCGTCATGGCTGAAGGTGCTCCAGAACGGCCGGAAGATCTGCTCTTCGCGCTGCCCTTCGACAGAGGCGAACAAGCGCTTCACCGAATGGATCTCATAGTCCAGCGGACGAATGTTATCGACCACCAGGTGATACTCGTGCTGACTGTCGCTGACCTTAAGCCGCTCGGCGGTTTTCGGGAACAGGTTAATGACCGGCGTGCAGTGCAGGGCCAGATGGGCGCTGTCGACAACGCTTTCCAGCGCCGCATCGGCCTTATCCAGCAGGATGACGATGTCAAACGACAGGGCGTTATCGCAGCGCTGCAGGAAAGGCGCCAGCTGACGCAGGCTGATAAACTGGAAGCGTGCCGGGAATGCAAAATACTCCTGCAGCAGGCGGTAGCCGTCAAAATTACGCAGATCGTCGGGCAGCAGGGCCTGCTCGGTCGAAAAGCCTTCCTGTTGAAGCGCGTCATCCGGCAGAACCTGACGTTGCGGTTTTGCTTCCACGGACTGCAGGATGATTCCGACACGATGCTGCATCAGCAGCTCCATCAGTTTCAGGGCCTGGATATCGGGTCCGCTCAGGAAAAACATCACGTCATCGAGACTGAGCTGGCTTAACGATGAAATGCCTTCGCAGGTGATGCGGATACGGAGGGCGCTGGACGCCGCCGTCGAGCCGCCCGCTTTCAACTCGCCTAACGGGATATCCGCTGGCACGCCACCTAACGACACATCGCTGATACGCAGGGGCTGTAACATCACATCGTGCGCGGTGGTATAGCTGCAGGTGACGCCCGTTTTTTTCAGGTTCTGGCTTTCCATCATTGTGCCGCGCGGCACTAAGAAACCGTTGCTGATATCGCCTTTGCGGCTGTCCGGCGTGAGCTGGGCGATGGCCATCGACGGCGTAGGTGAAAGGTAGCCCGGTGCCACCATTTCCAGCATCCGCTGAGAAAAGCGTGGAAACTCGGCATCCATCTTTAACTGCACGCGTGACGTCAGAAATGCGAAACCCTCCATAAGTCTTTCGACGTAAGGATCGGCGACGTCAATGCCGCGCATACCAAGCCGCCCGGCGACCTTGGGATACTGGGCAGCAAACTCCGCGCCCATCTCGCGCAGATAGGCCAGTTCACGGTTGTAGTAATCAAGCAGCTTGCTGTCCATGATTAACCTGCATCCTGTAGTTCAAAATGGCCGCTCTCTAAATCAACCTGAGTGCGGAACAGAAACTCCAGCGGGTACGGCACGCACCATAACCGGCCTTTAATCTCAATCGATAGTACGTTGTGCAGACTCAGAGAGGTCAGGTCGCTTACGCAGCGAACCTGTAAGCCCTGGGGTAAAATGCGTGGCTCAAAGTGCAGAATGGCATCGGTCATTTTCCGTTGCATATCCTGCCATTCGATGTCCGAGATATTCTGTCCGGCCAGGGGGGCCACGCCAAAATTCAGCACGGAACGCTGGACCTCCGTCAGGTCGCTCAGATCGTGCTGCGCCTCGTTATTGATGGTGTTGAATAACCACTGGAGATCGCGCAGAACATTACGCCGCAGCGTACTGTGGGTAATAATCGAACTGTTGCCTGACTCGGTGGTTTTATCTGGCGCGTCGTCTGTCAGCCTGTCCAGCAGGGACGACTGCAGTTTGTCACGCGCCGTCAGCGTGTCGCGATTTTTGCGCGCACGATAGCCGCCATGCAGCTGCGAATAGCCGTCACCGGACGAATTGTCATTACGACTCATGAGGTAACTCAGTTTCGTTGAAAATAAGCTGCTGCAGCGTCAGTAAGGGATAATCTGCTTCATCGCTGAGCCACATCTTTTGCCCGTGACCGATAAACTGACCGTCATCGCTGCCTGATTCCTGCCACTCCGTTACGCTTGCCCGCAGAAAGCGTTCATCAGCCTTGTCCTGAAGCGGGTAGCGCACCGGAATCTGACAAATTTGCTCACTTCCGTCCACCAGCTGCAGGCGAGTATGGCGCCAGACCAGATCCGTGACGCTTGCCGGAGCCTGAAACTCTATTTCGCTGATGGCAGCAAACGGGATCCAGTAATAATGTCCATTGGCGATGGCCTCACAGACCGGTCCGAAGCGGCTGTCACCATCCATTATCCAGGCGAACTGGCTTTCCCCCTCCTGGGTTGTGGCCGTACCGGCGCTCGCCTCTGCGCTTTCCAGCGCCTGAGCACGCAGTGCCGCACCAACGGCCTTGTCGCCCGCTATGTCCGCTTTCAGCGCGGCCAGTAAAACCTGGCACCACGGCCAGGCGCTTCCTGGCAGTTGCGGCTCGGCTTCACCGCGCAAAACCGCTGCACGTTTCTGTTCGCCCTCAATGGCCTGTTGCAGCAAGGTCACGGTGGGCTGCGCCTGAGGCAGCATGGCCAGCCAGGATTTCAGCTGTGTCTGCGCCCTGCTCCAGTTACCGTCAAGGCACAGGAGTTGCACAAACGCCGCGCGTAAATCCGCATCAGCAGGATTCGCCTGAATTTGCGCAGTGATGCTGGACAGGTTTTCCGCCAGGGTGGCATTGGCCAGTCGCTGTTGTAATGAGTCCATTCAAACTCCTTATGCCTTAGTTGATGGTGCGATACACGGCTGCGGCCGGATCTTTGAGTTCCGGATGCAGTTTTTCCACCAACTGCACCTTAATGGATGCAGGGCTGCTTAACCAGGGTGACCAGATCTTACGCACTTCCTGCAGGCGCGCACGCAGCGCATTTTCGTCTGCCGCTTCACTGGCGGGCATCTCAACCACCACCTGGTTTATCGCCTGCCAGCCGTTAAACTGCTGGCTAAATGGCAACACCAGCCAGCTGTCGGGTGACTTTTCATCACTCAGCACCATGCGTTCGCTGTTAACCGTGGTAATGGTCAGTTCATCAACCTGCTGTTTATCGTTCAGGCCCGCAACCGGGAACCCCTGCAGAAAACTCACGGAAACGGATTTGGTCGCGTCTTTGCCCGTCTGGGTCAGTGTGCTGTGCCCGCTTAACCAACCATCTTTCCCGCAGGTGACGCCCTGCTTAGCCGGCACAAACAGGGCGCTGGCCTGCGAGGGCTGATGCCACCAGGTGCGGAAATGGCAACCGTCCAGCAAGCTAAACTGGAGCCACGGTGTGGTATCCGCCGCTGGCGAATTCAGCACGACAGGCGCGGCGGGCGGGCTGACGGGCGCCTGCTGCACCGGCGCCTGTTGGGCGGGCTGAACCGGTTGAACGGGCTGTGCAGCGGCAGGCGGAGTCACCACCGATTTCCACTGCTGCGCTTTCGCGGCCGTACCATTGGCCAGTGCGGCGCCCTCGGTATCGGTTAATTGCCAGTGCAGCTGCTGTAACGGCTTACATTGTGAGGCCATCAAGCCCGCAACGCGCGGCAGGAAATCACTCAGCACCGACGCATCTTTATCGCCATGCGTCACAATGCGCAGGTTTACGGTGCTCTTACACCAGCTCGACAGCTGGTTATCTTTTACATCATCAATCCAGACATCCAGTTTCTGAGTTGGCGACTGCACAATGCGATAGTTCTCTGCAAAGGCATGTGTACTCAACAGCAATGCAGTCAGGCCCACTAATCCATATTTCATGTTGGCGTTCTCAATCTCGAAGAGGGAAAAACTGCGCCGCATCAGACAGCGAGTGCAATAAGGTGGTGTCTTCTGGTGAACCTACCCACACAGCCATGGCGCTGAAGTTGTCCTGTTGACCCCCCTGCGGTTGGCTGTTTTTGATAATTTGTTGCATCAGGGTCAGCCACTCTTCTGGCGTATTCACCATATGCAATGATTGCTGCATTTGTTCCAGCGTCACGCCATGCCAGAAACCATCCGTACACAGCAAAAAAGCATCCCCATCCTCAATAGGCACCACATCGCTGTAACTGGCATCCCGCTGTTCATCGCCCATGCCTAATGCAAAATAGAGCAGGTTACTGTTAATGCCTTCTGTCTGGTGCCCGGCATCTTTCATTTGTTGAATCAGGCTGTGGTCTGTGGTCACGTGGTAGAGATAGCCCCGACGAAACAGGTAAAGCCGACTGTCGCCTGCATGCGCCCAGTAGGCCAGTTCATAGTCTCTGTCGATAAACAAACTCACCAGCGTGGTGCCCATGCGGCTGTGCTGACTGTTTGCTTTTTGCTGTTGCCGAATGGCGCCATTGGCATAATTCACATAATCGCGAATGGTTTGTGCATCGAGATGCGCATTGCCATCAAAGGCTTCCATCAGGCTACTGCGTGCAATTTTTGCTGCCACGTCACCGCCGGGAAACCCTGCCACACCATCACACACCACAAAGCAAGCCGAACGCTCGCCGATGCTCTCACCGGTTTGATCCTGATTGCTGGCGCGGTCGCCCTGATTCGACGTGGAAGCAGTAGAGATATTCATGCGTCATCCGTGTGGGTTTGTGAGTCTTTATACTGATTTACTTCCATGTCGTACGCGTGCAAGAAGGCTTCGCCAAACAAGGTATGGAAGTCATCTTCAATTTCACCGGCAGTTTCGCCATAGCGCTGGATAAAATGCTCCCACAGCGCGGCTTTACGGCTGCCGGGTAGTCCAATGCGCGATACGGAACCGTTTTGACGCGCTTCTTCTTCGAGCTGATCGGGGTTAAAGGACTGCAGCATGGAAGCAATAATGGCGCGAATCCCGGCAATCATCCCTAACTGGTGCGCCTGGAGGTCAATCAGAGCGTCACGCACGGCCTGGCGTGGCGGCATAAAACCTGGCATACGGCTGCCAAACATCTGCATCAATACGGTTTTACCCGACGGCAGCAGCTTAAACGGGTTGTTAGCATCATCCAGGATCACGGTCATGTCGGCTTTTACACCGCGTTTTAAAATCGATCGGGAAGACAGCAGTGCCACCGTTCCCTGCGAGAACATGCTGAGCATCTGGCCGAACTGCCGCATCTGCTCGCGATCGAACTGCGGTGTCGGTTGCAGATCCTGCAGGCCCATACCTTCCAGCAGTGCATCCAGCAACTCGCCCTTTAAGGCATCGCCGCTACTGGCGTTGCCACTCTGCTCGGTCCCGCCGCTGTTATTGTGCGAGGCAACCGGATCGATGCGCAGCCGCCCTTTTGGCGTGGGCGAAGGCGTGCGTTGCACCGCCTGCGGTGTTGGCAAGGTAATGCCGCCGTAATCAATCGGGCTTTGCGCTCCTTCAGGCTGGGCAGGCTGCGGTTGAGGATCGAAAGCGGGATCGTGAGTGACCTGCGTTTCAGTGTGATCAAACAGCGGTGAACTGCTTAAATCAGCCAACTCAACCGGTGCAGTATCCAGGATATCTGGCATCGGCTGGTGATTTTCTTGCGGCTGTAATGGCGCCGCTTGATGGAGTTCTTTCTGCTGCAAGGGTGCAGACTGATGGTTTTCTTTCGGCTGCGATGGCGCAGCCACAGGTTGCGAAACCGGCATATCTGGCTGAGCCAGCGGCACGGCACCGCTCATCATTAACCCCAGCGGATCGTCATGATGACGCGGGTCCGGCGTGGTCTGGCTGCCAAACAGATTTAACGGGTCCACGTCTGTGGAGGTTTCCTCTATTTTGGGCTGCCCTTGCGCATTTTGTTTTGCCGACAAGGTGCTGGGCGTGCGGTCATCAAAAATGCTTTCCTGAGCAAACAGTGCATCCTCTTCATCAAACAGGCTGCTTGTCTTAGGTTGTTGACCGATATCTAGCGGTTTATCGCTCATTAACTGAGCCAGCGGATCTTCGGGATTACGGTTTGCCGCCGTAGAGGTTAACGGATTTGCCTCCGGCATTTCTGGCGCAGCACTTTTACGTTTCGATAAATCATCAGAAATTGAAAACTCTTTGGCAAGGCTGTCCCAGATCTCGCTTGGAATGGCAGCCGTGCTGGCAGCCGGCGCCTGTACAGGGACCGCATTGGGTACGGGCTGCGGCTTAGGTGCGGCTGCAGCGGTCAACGGAGGCTGCTGCGATTGCTGCTCGCCATTAAGATCGTTAACCAGCAGGCGATAGTCGTCGATGCCGAGAATATCTCCGTCCTGCAACTCCACCTGACGTCCACGTTCAAGCGGGATGTCATTCAGCAGCACGCGCGTAACGTTACCGCGGTTGGTCAGGCGACATTCACCCTCTGCAGTAATATGCACGATAGCCTGCAGGCGAGAAATAGTGCGATCGTCGTCGGGCAATATCAGATTATTATCCACGCCTCGACCAATAGTGCCGCCTGGAGGAAGAAAATCGAAACTGATTTGCGGCGGTTCATGGCCGGGTTTAGCGGTTATTATCGTAAAGCGCATCACGGATTCCTGCGGTTAGCTGTTCGACATCTATATCGCGCGTCTCTCGGGGAGAAAGGCGGGATATAGAAGCGTAGTCAATGGTACGGAAGATAAACGCAACCCTAATGTTGCATATAGCCACCCCGTGAAAATTAATCGTAGGGCATTTCTGATAATTCTTTCGTGCGTAACTCATCAAGCCTGGCGACGCACTCGTTATTAAATACGGTGTGCGCATAACTTCTGCATAAGATGAAGTTAAAAAAAGCAGATAAATGAAAGCTACATTCCGAATATTTTACCTCAAACTTCATTACAATTTTTCACTTTTCAAATGGGAGTCAATATTAAACCCTGTCATCTCATGCTCTTTTTTAAATCTTGCCGTGACATTATTTAAGAAAAGGCTCTTTGATAAGCAAAACATTCAATCATGAGACATTAAGATTCTTACTTTAAAAACCAGCAATAAAAATGAAAAGGATGTGGCTCTGCAATACACCCTTTTCATTTATGAATAAATCCTTTTAGCCTTAATGTCATCATGATTGCATGATGTGAGAGTAAAGAAATGATTAATACTTTATTTTGAGGCTTCAACCAGTTCAGAAACCCGACTCTGCATTTTTTCAGAGAGACACGACGCGTCACCGCCACATTCATTGCGCTTTTTGATCCAGTTACTTTGCGCAGAACGAAGCGTGGCGAGCTTGTCTTTGACATCAACATCAATACTTTTTATTTGTTTTACAGCGATGCTATAGGCTTGTGCAACACTCTTATCCCAGCCGGAAAGCTCAACGTTGCTACAAATAGCCTTCTCTGTATCTGATGAGGCTTTCGCACAGTCGAATGAGGGTGCTGGTTTAGGATTAGAGGGCAGTTTTTTTAACAACAAATAAGTTTGTGAATTCCAGTTGGTAAGAAGTTCATTATTGTTTTTCTCAATAATCCAGTTACCAACTTTTTCACCTGAAGGGCCAAACATGCCTGATTTACAGGTGACTTCATAAGCACTTACTGGATCTTTAGCCGATAAAGGTAATCCGTAATCACTTGCAAGATTATTGTTCGACTTTTCATCCTCACCTGCAGTAAGATTAAGCAACTGACCTGCCGTAACAGATTCTTTTTTATTATAAGAAGGTGAATCACACCCCTTCGCCACCAGAATTGATCCAGAAATACCTTTTTTGTCGAAATTTATGATTCGGCCAACTAGATTTGGATCATCACTAATAATATCAGGTCGTGAGGCGTTATTACTGTTCACATAGACGTTTTTAACAACCCACTGCCCATTTGTATCGCTTTCTATATTTCCGTTGGCGTGGCAAGACGTCATAACCACTAAACCACCTAAAAGGGTAGATACAAGCAAACCTTTATTATTGTTCATACGTCATAAATCCCTTCTAGATAAAGTTTAACTTCAGAGTTACGTCTGTTAACCAGACCTTTAAAGACTTTACCACCGCTATAGATTATTTTTTTAATCATCGCCATTGCATCACCAACATTTCCGTTGTTAATGTCATTGGTCACTTTATTTAAAACACCGCCAGAGTTGTATGCAAACGAAACCAGTGCATCAAACTCATATTGTGTTAAGGGGACTGTAATCCTGTTTTTTATTAATGTTTCATAATGTGGAACAGTCAATCTCAACAAATCAGTTTCTTGCTGCCTTGATAAATCTATAAGATTTTTGTTTTGCACAGCAAAATCGGACGCGTCTTTATGACTTTTAGTTGCTCCCTCAGCCGCTTTAGCAGCAGAAGTTGCATCAATGCCGATAGAAATAAGTTTTTGCTTTATCTCACTTTGTGTTCTTTCAAGCATGTCGTAGCCAGCACCTAAAGTCACACCGCTTTTACCTCCAGGCCAATGCAAGTGATTACTGACGCCGCGCAAAGACTCTAATTTAAAAAGTGCCTGAATCCCACTTTCCGACAGTTTCATTCCGCTAACATACTGCCGTCCCTGAACACCTTTTAACGGAGGCGGAGGAACGGGAGCTACAACTCTTTTTCCTAGTGCTTCCCAGGTTTTTCTTCCAACAATGCCGTCTGCATATAATTTATTATCAGTTTGGAATTTTTTTACGGCTAACTCTGTATTTTTACCAAAAACCTTATCTATTGAGACTTTATAATTTTTCTCTCCAAGCATTTTTTGTAAAACTGCAACAGCATCACCTCGATCGCCTAAGCGTAAGAGCGTCATATCAAAATTCCTTTTGCATGCAATTGAGTTTATTTAAAAAAGCAGCCCCTTTCAGGGCTGCCATATCATTACGCTTCTTTATTCTCTTTGATATTCCAGCCAGCGCTGCTTTCTGCGCCTTTGCCACCGGAAGAGCTCTGCTCCCAGTACTGCTGTTTCACTTTCGCAGCCTGGAATGCATAGGTCACGCCCAGGGTATCGTCGTGCTCAGAGCCCACGAACTGTACGTTGGTGACCAGCACGTCTTCCAGGGTGATGCGGGTATACTCGATTTGCGTACCGCCAGCCTTGCAAACTGAAACTTCAACCTTAGTGACGTGCTTACCACTGGCACAGTTTTTCAACAGCGCAGTGACAGCCTTGTCGATTTTGGCATTAATGTGCAGGTCGTTGAAGTTTACTTTACCAGCACCGCCGCCGCCGCCCACGCTCATATTACCCGGCTGATTAGCGCCCCAGGAGAAAGAGGTAATATCAATCCAGCCGGTATGGTTTGAATCTTTAGATTCACCAGTAATACCGTCTACCTTCAAATACATATCAATAGCCATAATATTTACTCTTCGTTATGGAAAAAGTTGTCGCTTTCGAAAAAGCATCTATATGGCAAAGAGAAAAGCATGGGGCTGAATAAAACAGTCCATATTTTACTTTTGCCTCGACTCGGGAGGTTGCTACAGGCTCTCCGAAGTATCCCACCACAATTAACCGCTATAGCAGGAGATTTTTTTGCTGTATTCGTATTTCAAATTAATGTCATTGTGCAAAAAGCCACGACAATTATGGGGCAACCCGATTATGTTGCGCACTTTGTTTCAAGAAAATTACTCTGCTGGAACAAAGTCAAAAAAAAACGATTAAAGAAGACCAAATAATTTTCAGCTCGCCAAAGTCGACGTTTTTATATTTTAAACACAGGTCGATCATTATACTGATAAATCTATGATGAAAGCTTCCAGCCATTCGCCAAAGACATCACTTTAGGAAAAGGTTTATTCCGCTTCATCAGCATAATCAAAGTATGAGGGACGACATACATCAGCCATTGTTTTATATACGGCATGTTTTCATGCTTTAGTGCATTTGCTCGCAAGAAGCACGCTCCGAAGAGCGTGCTTAGCGTTTCAACGATTAGTTTTCGTTCGACTTCAGCGAAGGCAGTTTCGATACCAGACGCAGCGAAACGGTTAACCCTTCCAACTGGTAATGCGGACGCAGGAAGAATTTCGCGGCGTAATAACCTGGGTTGTCTTCCTGCTCTTCCACATTCACCTCTGCAGCAGCCAGCGGCTTACGAGACTTGGTTTCCTGAGAAGAGTTAGCCGGGTCACCATCGACATAGTTCATCACCCAGTCGTTCAACCAGCGTTCCATTTCGTCGCGCTCGCGGAAGGAACCAATCTTGTCGCGCACAATACACTTCAGATAGTGAGCGAAACGGCAGCAGGCGAACAGATAAGGCAGCCGCGCTGCCAGACGCGCATTGGCGGTGGCGTCAGCATCGTGGTACTCCGCAGGCTTTTGCAGCGACTGGGCGCCGATAAAGGCGGCAAAGTCAGAGTTTTTGCGGTGAACTAACGGCATAAAGCCATTCTTCGCGAGCTCGGCTTCGCGGCGATCGCTGATGGCGATTTCCGTTGGGCATTTCATGTCTACGCCGCCGTCATCGCTTGGGAACGTGTGGCAAGGCAGATCTTCAACCGCCCCACCCGACTCCACGCCGCGAATGGATGTACACCAGCCGTATTCTTTGAACGAACGGTTGATGTTGGCCGCCATGGCATAAGCCGCGTTGGTCCAGCTGTAGTTGCTGTGGTCGGAACCGTCGGTCTGCTCTTCAAAATCAAAGCTGTCCACGGGGTTGGTGCGAATACCGTAAGGCAGACGAGAAAGGAAGCGCGGCATCACCAGGCCCAGATAGCGCGCGTCTTCAGACTCGCGCAGGCTGCGCCAGGCAGCATATTCGGTATTCTGGAAGATTTTGGTCAGATCGCGTGGATTCGCCAGTTCCTGCCAGGATTCCATCTGCATTACGCTTGGGGCTGTCCCGGTGATAAACGGACAGTGTGCTGCAGCACCGATACGCGCCATTTCGCCCAGCAGCTCGACGTCCTGCGGGCTGTGATCGAAATAGTAGTCGCCCACCAGGCAGCCAAAAGGTTCACCACCAAACTGGCCATATTCCTGTTCGTAGATTTTCTTGAACAGCGGGCTCTGATCCCAGCCCACGCCTTTATAGCGTTTCAGGGTGCGGCTCAGCTCCTGCTTGGAGATGCTCATAAAGCGAATCTTGAGCATCTCATCAGTTTCGGTGTTATTCACCAGATAGCTCAGACCACGCCAGGCGCTTTCCAGCTTCTGAAACTCTTCGTGATGAATAATCTGGTTAACCTGCTGAGACAGCTTTTCGTCAATCTCAGCGATCAGTGCCTGAATGGTGCGGTAGGCATCGCTGGACATGGTCACGGTGTTTTCCAGCGCCTGCTGCGCCAGCGTTTTCACCGCGCTTTCTACAGCTTCGCGTGCCTGGTCGCTTTTAGGACGGAATTCTTTGTTCAGTAACGCGCTGAACTCATCCTGACTAAAGCTGGCGCCGCCCTGCGATTGTGGTTGTTGAGAAGTCTGGTTCATTACTGCTCCTCCTTACCTTCAGGGGCATCCGTTTGCTTAGGCACGTGTGACAGCGCCTGCAGCAGTGTCGGATCCTGTAAAATCTTGCCGATCAGCTCTTCGGCGCCGTTTTTGCCGTCCATATAGGTCAGCAGGTTGGAGAGCTGGGTACGTGCTTCAAGCAGGCTGTTTAGTGGATCGACTTTGCGGGCAATGGCATCGGGAGAAAAATCGTCCATGCTTTCGAAGGTCAGATCGATGTTCAGTTTGCCGTCACCGTTCAACGTATTGTCTACCTGGAATGCCGCACGTGGCTTCATGGCTTTCATACGCTCATCGAAATTGTCGATGTCGATTTCCATGAATTTACGGTCGTCAACGCTGGCCTGCGGCTCCAGCGGTTTACCGGCTAAATCGGCCAAAACACCCATGATGAATGGCAGCTGAATTTTACGTTCTGCGCCATAGACTTCCACGTCATATTCAATCTGAACGCGTGGCGCGCGATTGCGGGCGATAAATTTCTGCCCACTGGACTTCATTGTTGGCATGGTTCTCTCCATAAATAATGCGCGGGTATAGGCTCGCAGGAGGCGCGCAGGTCTCGCTGCGTAAAGGCTTGACTGTTAGCTTAGTCGCGGCGTCCAAAAATGTTTTCTAACTGATGCACACCATCGGGCGCGAGATCGCGAATGATGTCCATAAAATCGAGTTCGATAAGGCGCTGTACCCGGTCAATCATCAGCGGTGCCGGGTGGCTCGGCTCATGCTGACTAAAGTACTGTTTGACTTTTTCCAGCATAAGTTGGGCTTCTGCCCGCGAATTCAGTTGGGCACTGCGCCAGTCGGTAGCCGCACGTGGTGCAGCGACGCTGGGCTGCTGCTCAGTTGCGGGTGCGGATTGCATCGCCGCCGCCAGGGAGTGTAACGATTCCATATCCGTGGCCTGACAGCGCTCATTCAGCATTGCCATGCTGCGTTGCAGCTGGCTCATATCCGGCAAGGCCGTTTCATCCAGCTTTTCAATCACGATGCGGCGAATATTTTGCAAACGCTCGGCAATGTTTTGAATCGCTGCGATGCCCGGTTGTTCCCCTCGTGCCAGTTCGTCATTCAGACGCGGCAGTCCACCCGGATAATCTGGTACCTCTGTTTTACTGCCGTCACACAGCGCCGAAGCATCACGCAGCGTAATACCGTCGGACGCATAGCGCATGAGCCATGACTGACGAACGGCGGCCGTGAGTGCCGACTGGTCGCCCAGCACAGCCAGCGCGTTGATGCGGTAAAACGGGTCGTGCTCACCGTCTTCTTCAAGGCGAGGCCAGAGCGGTTCCCAGAACTGCAACATCGCCTGTTCAATCAGTTGCAGGCCCTGTGCATAGCCCGGTAACCCTTTCAGGCGCGTCCAGGCATGTGTCAGGGTCAGCATGACACGCAGGTCTTTGCTGCGGCTCATCAGTTCCAGCGCGAGCTTTTCAACTTTGTTCCAGTCCGCTGGCTCAGCCGGAATAATGGTGTTACCGAACTGCTGTTCGGCTTTTCCCACGCTGGCCTGCTCCATCGCCTGAAAGTCCGCGTCGTACTCCAGGTTTTCACCGCACGGATTATCGTGGCTTACCGGTATCAGCAACGTGTCAATATCAATACTCATCCGCTTCGCCTCAGGATTCAAACATCGGGGGATAAAGTCCGTTTCGTCCCGGCTTCGCACCGCCTGCCGGATCAAACAACAGGGAAAATAACTGCGCGGTTAAGTTTCCACTGTGGACATGGGTATAAAGCGGAAAACCGTCGCTCTGATTCGTCCACCAGAAACTGGTCTGGAACTGCGGATCAAAGCTTTGGGACGGCAGATGCCAGCTCAGTGTTGAATCCTGTTCACCGTTGCCGATCACCGCCAGAATATCTGATGACGCCTCATCCTGCTGAGGCTGCGGCAGTGGAATGCTCAACAGCGCCTGATCGAACTGTTCGGGCGTACCGCCATCCTGAACCGCCCGCAATAAGGTATTTCCCATCTGGTGATACCAGTCGCCTGAACGCGTCAGCAACAAAGGCATCCACTCCGCTGGGGTAAAATAACGGAGGGCACAGAGGGGATAATGGCGACCCACGCTGTCGCGTGCGGCCGTCAGACAGCCCATTTGAATCAGTTGCGTGCCCAACATCGGTGGTACCACAAAATTCCACACCGGGGCTTTAAGAAAAGCCCGAGAAGGCGCATTTTCGCCTTCAGCACTGGTCTTCCAGTGGTGCAATCCCACCTGAAACCAGTTAGACCACTGGCGCTGCAAGGTATCGGGAAAGCGTCGTTTAACAAAATCACCCGAACTAGGCAGTTTGCCGTACCAGCCAGGTGCTGCGTAATGGGTCATAGTCAGGTCCTGTTTCAGGGACAGCTAAATGCGGGTAGCTGGAAAGGATTACGAATGCTGCCTGGCGTGAATGACAGCGTCACATTATGGCCGTCCACACTAAAGCTGGCTTCGCGAGTCAGTCCACCTACCGACGTCACCCGTGCGCGATCAAAGAAGCGATTAAGCGCCCATGGGCCGCTGGTGGTCAGGGTTGAGGTCGTGCCGTTCGTTAGCCCCAGTTGCATGCGCACCTGACTGGTTCCACCTGGTCCGGGCCAACTGACTAACTGCACTGCCTGTGGTCCATGACTGTAGCGCAAAATCTGTCCATCGACATCCAGCGTCATATTCAGGATATCGTTATCCATCTTCACCGTCCGTAACGTGACGCGGAAGGATGGCGTAGTGGCCCCATTGGCAAAGAAGGCGTCGCGAATCGACTGCGCCTGCTGGAAAGGACGCAGCAAGGCTTCGCCACCTGGCAAGGTTTTGCCATCAATGCCGGGCGTGAAGCGCCATGCCGCGCGCGTGGTGTCCACTTTGCTGGCCAGATTATCGCGGAAGAAGCTGTCCATCAGTCCGGTTCCCGGCGCAAACATGCGCGCCAGGTCATCAGGCGTGACTTCGCTGCGTGCATTCCGGACCAGCGGGTAACGGCCTGCTATCGCCTGACGGCAGAAGCTGCCGACTTCCATGGTGATGCGCTTGCGAACGTTATCCATGTCGCGACGCTGTGCATCGCTGCTGGCGCCCACTGCCATGCCTGACACCATATTTTGCAGTGAACCGGGCAAACGTCCGGCGCTGGCCTGCAAACGGCTAATGGCATCACTCGCCGGCGGTGGCATACCGCTATTCGCGGCATCCTGCACGGCGGTGAGATAGCGATAGAGATCGTCGATCTGCTTAAGAAAATCATCAACGGCCAGGACCTTACTGCCCTGCTGTAACGGCTGTGCCAGCTCAATGACAGGTGCAAAGTGCGCGGTCACCGCCTGCTCAGGCGTTTGCTGCACCACCGCCTGCTCGCCGTTTGCGCGCGGCGAGGTAAACAGTGCCTGCAGCGTTCGTGTGGCGCTGTTATCCGATGACGCGGCCGTATCTTTGGCATTCTTGTCTTCAGGCTGCGCCCGGGTGAGCGTGAGCTGTTTGCTCAGGTTAATCACTAACTGCCGCAGCGGCGAATGATTCCCTGACAGCAGGCGCGCCGTATTAATACGTTGGGTCAAATCGGCGCTGCTGTTGAGTTGAATATCGCTGAGAAACTGCTCCCACTGGCGGATGTAATCCTGAATATAGAGCTGGCGCACCGCAAGGTCGGTTTGTTTGCTGTCTTCATGGGCCGTCTCTGCACCCAGCACCCAGATATCGTCTTTGTAGAGCGCATCCGTGACTGGCGCGATCTGTTTATCCACATGGTTCCAGTAGCCGTCTGGCGTAAAGAGCCCGGAAACACCTTCATTGACAGACTTACCGCTTTTACGGGAAAACACCAGTTCACTTTGCGGTCCACCCAGCGCGGACAAGGTAACCGGTGACATTGAGCCATCGCGTTCCAGCAGGCGTTTCAGGCGTCCGTAAACGCGCTGTGACAGCGGCATCTGACTAATCAGCGCCTGCTCGCGCTTTACCAGCGCATCATCCTTCGCATAGGGCGAGGACTGAATCTGCGTTTCCAGTAGCTGTTGCAGATGCCACGCCAGCTGTTTCACCTCTGCCTGAGTCACGTCCTGCGGCAATTCACGCGAGATGTTTAACATCATCCACGCCTGAAGAAACTTACCGTCATAGTGTTTTGGCTGGTACAGCATCTGATAAGCCTTGAGCGCCTCATAGCTGTAGTCAGCGTCACTTCCCGTATCATTGCGTAACCAGCGGGTGATATTCTGCGCAACCTGCGGCATCAGCAGCTGTTTCAGCGCCCTTTCGTACAAGGCCTGGGTCGCATCACTGACTTCCGTTCCGCGATATAGCCCCATCCGGCGCGTGAGCGGCGGATGCTCCAGAGAAAAGGAGGCGCTTTCAGGCAGGTGCAGCAGCGTATTGAGGTAAGGCACCAGTGCAAAGAGGTTGCCGTTCACCTCTTTTTGTAACTTGTCACCGAGCTGCTCAACCTGGGGGCTTTTCGCCGCCATCTCCTGCAGGTAGGTTTTGTTTTTGTTATAGCTCACCAGCCACAGTGCACCGGCAATGAGTACGATAACCAGTAACGCCAGATAACCCGACCACAGGCCCACGCGGTTACGTAGCTCCCACCAGCGGTTACTGCCGGCCAGACCGGACTCCTGGAAGATGACATTTTCCAGCACGCTCTTAAGAAAAAAGCTCTGACCTTTGTTTTGAGGGATCGGCGCGTCTTTATCCACTTTGTCCCAACTGCCCGACTCACTCTGCTGCTGGCCTGGCAGATGCAGGGCGCGCGTCAGTTCACCCATTACGCGGTCAAAGGGTAAGCCTTCCTGCGTACCGCTGGCAAAGTAGATGCCGCGCGGAGCGAACTGCGTTTCGAAATCGGAACGCGCAAACAGAATGTCCAGCGCCTCAGCCAACTGAGGGCGCAATGCCGCAAACTCCTGTGGAAACAGGTAGCTTTCGGCACGTGCCTGGGCATCACTTTCCGCCAGCAGCACATCGGCAAGTCCGGCATCCAGGCGCTGCTGCAGCAGCGAATATTCCTGCTGAAACTGGCTGCTGAGTTCAAATTCAGCCGTTGATGCTTTGGCCCACGGAAAGGTAAAGCCCCAAATCTGCTCGCGCTGTGCCTTATCCAGGCTGGCAAAATAGCTGCGGAACCCCTTTAACAGGTCGGTTTTGGTGACCAGGACATACACCGGAAAGCGAATACCGAGCCGATCGTGTAACTCCATCAGACGCTGGCGCAGCGCCACGGCCTGATTGCGCATGGCCTCGGGCGACTGTGATAACAGGTCTGCCACGCTCAAGGTGACGATGACGCCGTTAACCGGCTGACGGCCACGGTATTTACGCAGGAGATCGAGAAACTGATGCCATTCGCCGGCATCGCGCTCCTGCTGGCTCTCCTGCGTGGTATAGCGCCCCGCCGTATCCAGCAGCACGGCTTCGTTAGTAAACCACCAGTCACAGTTACGCGTCCCGCCGATCCCACGTAGCGCAGCCTTACCGAACTTGTCCGCCAGTGGGAACTGCAAGCCAGAATTCACCAGAGCGGTGGTTTTACCGGCACCTGGCGCGCCGATGATCATGTACCAAGGCAGTTGATAGAGATATTGATGACTGAAGCGCTGCGCCCAGAAAGGCGCACCTTTGCTGCTCTGCCGCTGGAAGTGTGCTTTTTTCAGCATCTCAGTCGCTTCAGAGAAGCGGCTGGCCAGCACCTGATCTTCACTGGTCAGTCGCTTGCGGTCTTCTTCCGGCGTATCCGATTTGCTGGTTTCCAGGCTGGACATCAGCTTACGGTTGAGCCAGTAGTTATAGACACGCGGAATCGCCTGGCTCAGGCCCCAGACAACATAGAGCAGCGCAATACTGATTACGCGGTTCTGTTCTGACTCCAACGGACGGGAGTCCACAATCGAGAACACCGGGCCAATGACCCAGATAATAAACGAAAGTGCGGTGATACCGACAAAGCCCCAGGCCAGACGGCTGGTCAGTACCGCAAATAGTACATTCAGCATGGATTAGTTCCCTCTCGCCAGGCCGTTAACTTCAGCTTGCGTCGTATCAGGTGCAACCTGCAGCGTAATTTCAACACGACGATTACGCGCGCGATTTTCTGCACTGGTATTCGGCACCAACGGATGCGTTTCACCCCGCCCTTCCGCTTTAACGCGTGATGGTTTTGCCAGCTGTTTTTGTAACAGCGTCTGAACAGACTGGGCACGGGCCAGAGACAGCTCATAGTTGGAGGCAAATCGGGCACTGCGAATCGGTACGTTATCGCTGTAGCCCACCACCAGGATTTTCCCGCTGACGTTATTCATGGCTTCAGCTACACGCTGGATAACGGCATCATAACGTCCGCGAACCTCTGTCGAACCGGATGCGAACAAGCCATCGCCTTTCAGCGTCACCACACTTTGATCTGCCTCATCGCGCACGGCCACCAGGCCTTCGTCGATTTCAGGTTTCAGGAATGACTTCAGGTTCAGTGACGGCGGCGGCGGCGGTGCCGGATTACGAATCTGCACTTCTGGCAGCGTCGTTTGGTAGATTTTGGCCAGCACGGGCGAGGTGTAATCCCCCAGACGCCAGTTCAGCACGATATAGAACAGGCAGGCAGCCAGGCCCGCCAGAGCCGCACAGGCCCACAGCGGAATCATGGGGCGCCAGAGTTTACGCAGAACCGGCTGATCGGTCGGATGCGGCGACAAGGCGGCGGCAAAGCTGCCCCTGACGCTCCTGATCATCTGCAACAGACGCTGTTTAATCGTATCCAGTTGCGAGCGTCCATTATCCAGAACCCGATAGCGCCCTTCAAAACCAAGCAGTAAGCAGAAATAGATCAGCTCCAGTAACAGGATGTGCTGACGCGGGTTTTGCGACAGTTTCGCCAGCAGTTGGAAGAATTTCTCCCCGCCCCAGGTTTCGTTGTGGAAGGTGACCAGTAAGCCATTACTGGTCCACACGCCACGGCTTCCCCAGGGCGTCAGTGCTGCGGCTTCATCAAGCGCCGTACACAGACAATAGCGCGCGCCAACGATCACCTCATAGCTCAGTCCGGACTGCTGGCAGGCCAGCTCGAAACGGCGGATCTGGTCAATAAGCTGTTGACGTAAACGTGCGGGATCGTCATGGGAGACGGAGTGACGAATCTGTGGAATCGCGTTAATCAGCGGATTCGCTGCAGCCACCAAACTATTCTGGTGGCTAAGATCCTGCTGAAAAGCATCACTGTTCGGTTTATTTTGTTCCTGCATCATGCCTGCTCAGTTTGAATTATTCTGACTGACTGCGAATGGCCCAGAACTCCATGTTCAGGCCCGGAAACTCACCGGCAAGGTGCAGCGCGAAGGCACCCGATCGCTCCATCTCCTGCCATAGCTCGCTGTTCTTATCCAGCTCAAAATAGCTGTATCCTGCGTGCCATGGGATCTGCGGTGGCGCACCCGGCATGGCTTTCAGGGCAAGGCCCGGTAGCTGCAGTTGGACGAGATCGCGAATTTTGGTGACGGGGGCGACTTTCATCTGCGCCGGAAAATGCGTTTTCAGCGCGTCGGCCGGGACGTTTGCTTTTACGGCCAGCACAAAACCGAATTCACGCACCATGCTGTTATCCGGCACGGTCGCCACGTTCAGGCCGTGTGAGCGTTGCGTCAGCGGCAACTGAATGGCGCTCTCTTCCATCACCTGCGACAGGCCCTGACGGAGTAATAGCGTCAGGCGGGAGAAGCAACCCTGCAGGTCGTCGTGGTCATAGAGAGGGAAAGCATCCGGCGTGCGCGCCTCTGTCCACGTTGCCAGCTCAGCAGCCAGCTGCAGCCAGTGGCTGTAGAGGGTTTCGGGATGTAATAGCGGCAGATGCTGCAGATGCGCATGAAGGCCCAACTGGCGGTTAAGCAACGCCAGCAGCATAAAATCAACCATATCCGCGCTGTTAAAGCGGCCCGTTCCGGGTGCGCGCTGGCTCAGCTGCTGGCTACGTTGTTGAATCATGCCGTGCAGGTCGGTCATCATGCTCTGAAGCGGACGACTGCCAGCAAGGGTTAACGTGGGAGGGATATAATCATTGTCTAAACGGATATGGTTGTCGCTGCGCTTTTCAACTATCTGAGCAACGCCCATCGCCGTCCATTCCGCCGTGAGATCCTGCTCCAGCATCAAGCGGAGGCGTAGCTTGCCAAACTGAACGGTGGCCGTTCCGACAGCCTGCGCATTGTCATCTTCAACTTCCGCTTCCCAGGCCAGATAGCGAGCCAGCGAATCAGGCGCGTCCTGAAACGTCACCGCCTCGCGACCATTGCGGCGAGCGGGAATGGCCAAAACCACTTTGGCGCGGTCGGTATTGCTGGGAACGTCCAGCGGCGCAGGGCCGTGTTGTGGCTGACTGAAGGCAAAAAACGTTCCATCCGGCAGGCATCCACTGGCGGCGCTCAGTGCCAGTTTACCCTGCCGCAACAGCGCTTCATCAAATTCGAGATCGAAAAATCCCCAAACATAAGGGCGTTGCGACTGGCCCCATTCACGCAGCGAGCTTTGCAGAAAGTTTTCTGCCTGCTGGAAATGGTGAGGACGTAAAAACATCCCTTCCGCCCAAACAACCTTTTCGGCTCTGTTCATAATCATCCTTTGAAGACGGTTTTATTGCTTAACGGGACGCATGCCGGCATCGTCAACGATAATGTTGGCGTTTAACTCACCATCATTGCTTTTCCAGAACTGCCAGAACGAGCTGCTGTCACTGTCTGGGAAAGGCAGCGCAAGTCGCCACACCTTGCCATCCAGCTTTTGATATTCCGCCATGATGCCGATAAAGCGCGCGTCGGGGAGGCTTTTGGCACTCAGCGTTTTACTGAGCTGACCGGACATCAGGAAAAACTGCTGATTGTTGAGCAGCGTATTTCCCAGTGCGGTAGCGGGTTGATTCTGCAGAGTGAAGAAGTCGGCGGACATAAATTCTGCATCAGACGTCAGCAACATCACCCGGACTTTGAGAGGTGCGCCCGAATTGATGGAAGGATGAGCCTGAAAGTGCAGGTTGTATCGCGCAATATCAGGCTTACTGCTACTGCATGCCGTTAGCAGAAGCAGCAGGAAGGGCCAGATCCATTTTGCCAGGCCAACGCGAAAGTAAGTTTGTGCCATTTCTGTCCCTCCCTGCCCCTGACTTAGTTGATGATCCAGGTACCGTTATTCTTGTTCTGGCACGCCTGGCTGTTTCCATCTACAGAAACACAGGTTTTTTTCTTGGCGGCGGCACGCGCACGACGTTTCGGCTGATCGGCTTTAACGGTCTGATCGTACAAATCGCTTTTCACCACAGCGCGGAAAGGCACATAACCAACAACTTTTATCGCGCTGGTTGTGGCCTGAGCCGGTGCCGCTTTGCTGTCAGTGGCTTTGGCATCGCTGGCTGCTGGTGGCGCTTCAGCCTGCGCTTCTTCACCTAATGCCAGCCAGTTATTTTCAACCTGACCCACAACGGTGTAGGTTTCACCTGTTTTCAGGGTTTCGACGACTTTGCCGCCGAAGTCCGGACGCGTCATCACCGATGCAGGATATAAAGCGCGATAGGATTCATTTAATGCGGAGAACTGCGCCGGCGCAGCAACGGCATGACGATGGATCAGGGTTGTGCCATCAACGGTGCTGCTCACCATTGTGTCATCAGTCATTTTTGGCGGTGTTTTACAGCCTGCAACAGCAAAGACAAACATCAGGCTTAATGCAATTCGAAAGTTCACCATTTTCTTCATATTTAGTTCCATTAATACCCAAACAAGTGGCCATTGGCCGGTGTTAAGCAAACCCTGTTGCAGAACGAGCGATGCTGGCTGCCATCTGGAGCCAATACACTGATTAACAACACAATTTGCCTGAATGAGATGAGGTAGTGAGTTTAAAATTTTCTATTCGATGAGAGTGAGCAGGTGTGAAACTGCCCATGAAACCTGATGACCGGAACAAGACGGCTGAATTCGCGGTTAAACATTCAGCAAACTGACAAATTCCTAAACGCAAACGTCATTAAGGCAGCCTGGTTAAGCGTTGCGCAAAAACGATTCATAAAGCTGAATCGTTAAGTTTAATAAGGCTGATTAATCGTTATAAGTGTGGGGAGAATGGCAACATCCTGCTTAAATTCCAGTCGATCTCACACAAATAGCAATAAATCAATGGCTTACAAATTAAACTGCAACACCATAGCTACCGCACGAGCCTCAACATCCTGCTCGCCTGTGTAAAGTTCTTTTCCATTTCTTAACATCTTACACAGCTTTACATAATGCCTTAAAAAATTCAACACAGCCCCGAGCGAGCTTAAATAGTAAAAATATTAATGTATAGTATTATCTCAAACTTCAGGCACTTGTTAACCAAATGCTATCGAGGCGATAAAAAACCCCGATTTAGCCCTGCCAGCCGCTTCGTTTAGATAATTAAACATTAGTAGTATGAATATTTAATCATGGTAAAAAGGGATAAAACGGCCAGCGAAGCGCCCTGAAGCTGATTTTCTTAAGTCTGAGATCGTAATTAAGTCAAATTTTTAGAAAACACGAAGCGTGTCATTTATTAAAAAACCAATAAATACAAAAAGTTAAATATTTTAAGTATTGCTAAATTAAGAATTATCTTAAGTAATATATCGGGGAGCAGTGTTGGTTTTAGCCGCAAGCTGGATCAATAAAAGGCAATGTGAGTGATTTTAATACAGCCAGAGACTAAGCCGCGGTGGATTGCATAAGCGCAGGACGTGCCAATGGCCCGATGTGAACAGCGGTATGGGCTGAAATCACTCAGGCATTGAATGGCAGTATTTATCGTCGCCACCCGGGTTAAAGCGGCGACAGAGATAACAAATCAGGAAAAGGAATTAGGATGGCCCGGCTTTCGCGATCATTTTACGGTAATTATTCAGCCATTTACCGCTGGTGAACCTTCCCCAGAAAAACAGCCCTCTCACTGTCCAGTCGAGGAACATGCCAAGCCAGACGCCGATGACGCCCATTCCCAGTTCAATGCCCAGCAAATAGCCAGCCACGACCCTTGCACACCACATACTAAACATAGAGACGTACATCGTGTAACGTGCGTCACGCGCGCCTTTCAGCCCAGCCGGTAAAACCCACGACGCTGCCCAAATCGGCATAAACAAGGCATTGAGCCAGATGAGGTGTTTCGTGACATTTATCACTTCAGGATCGCTGGTATAGAAACGTGCCAACAAGCCCGCCAGCGGAACGGTCAGGGCCGCAACGCACGACAGGCAAATGGTTGCCAGCCAAAAAACATGCTTCGCCTGTCGTTCAGCCTGAAATACCTGGTATTTACCCAGCCGCTTTCCGGTGATGATGGTTGAAGCCGATCCAAGCGCGTTACCCGGCAGGTTAATCAGCGAGGCAACAGAAAACGCAATAAAGTTACCCGCGATCTCATTGGTGCCCATGCCAGCCACAAATACCTGGGTCAGCAATTTACCGCCGTTAAACAGCACAGATTCGATACTGGCAGGCACGCCAATGCTCAGTACTTCATAAAGTATGCTGCTGTTCCAGCGACGAAAATAGCTGGAAAGCGTGATTTTAAGCGAAGCATTAAATCCAATCATTAACACATAAATAATGGCGAAAGCGCCGATGTAGCGGGTGATGGTTAACCCTAATCCAGCGCCGACAAACCCCAGTCCATCCCATGAAAAGCAGCCGTAAATAAGTACGCTGCTGATCATGATATTGAGGATGTTCATCCCGCCATTAATCAGCATCGGGATCTTGGTATTCCCTGCCCCACGCAACGCGCCACTGCCGATTAGCGTGATGGCCGCTGCCGGATAGCTCCATGCCGAAACCTGGAGATAGCTCAGCGCCAGCGCTTTTACTTTCGGTTCGGCAGCGCCGGCAATGGCGTCAATAATCAGATGGCCCCAGAACTCAATCGCAATGACCAGAATTAGCGCCAAAATGGTCATCATCGCCAGCGACTGCCGCGTAGCGGCACGCGCCCGTTTACCATTACGCCTTGCCAGACTGAAAGCGACCACCACCGTGGTGCCCAGATCGATGGCGGCAAAAAAGGAGATGATGACCATATTAAAACTGTCAGCCAGGCCAACGCCTGCCATCGCCTCTTTACCTAGCCAGCTGACCAGGAAGGTACTGAGCACGCCCATTAACAGCACGCAGGCATTTTCAAAAAAGATCGGGACTGCAAGAGGCGAAATTTCACGCCAGTACAGCGTGCGGTAAGAACGACGTTTGGGATACCACGCCGTGCGCTTAATCGCCTGCACCACTGCTACGCCGGGATTTTGCAAAGGAGTACCAAATATGAAGAAGTCGGGGAAAGAGCTCTAATGATGGTAGCCTGCGGGCAAATATGCAAAACGTTTTGCATTCCTGTTAAATCATCGTTACACACTTTTTTTACCTTTTTCCTCACCTCGTTGAATCATCGCGTTGCCGATGTCATCGCACGATCATGCCCGGAAACGGCCCTCTTCTTTACCAAAAAGCGGAGGCAGGCGTCAGGTTTGTCTGCATTTTGATGTAAACCCACGCACCAGCGCTAAGCCTCGCCCATAACTGGCGGCAGCAAAATGCGCTTGATCATAGATTCTTCACCAAATCCTGCGTTAAACCCGCTAAGCTTGGGGAAATTGTCGTAAGAACGTTAAAGGAGAGGTTATGCCAGCCCAACGGAAAAATCTGACACGCCAGCAGGCTCTTGATACGCTTGAGCAGATGTATGATGAAGCCGTCAACGCTCTGCGCGCATCAATTAAGGCCTATACGGAAGAAGGCTCGCTACCCGATCCCGTTGCCCGCGCGCAAGGTCTGTTTGTTTATCCTGAACTACGCATTACGTGGCAGGGCGACGGGCCTCAGCAGAATCGCACCCGAGCCTGGGGCCGCTTTACCCATACTGGCAGTTACAGCACCACGGTGACGCGCCCTGCTCTGCTGCGCCATTACATCTCTGAACAGCTGGCCATGCTAGAAAAAGAGTATGAGGTGACGATCGACGTCGGTCCTTCGCGTCAGGAAATTCCCTATCCTTACGTCATAGACGGGTCCGATCTGTCGCTGGATCGCACCATGAGTGCGGGGATTGCGCGTCACTTTCCAACGACTGAACTGTCGCAGATTGGTGATGAAACGGCAGATGGTTTATTTCATGCCGATGCGACCTTTCCTCTGTCTCACTTTGACGCGTTGCGCACAGATTTTTCGCTTGCCCGCCTGCGCCACTATACCGGCACGGCGGTTGAGCATTTTCAACCCTTTGTCCTGTTTACCAACTACACGCGCTACGTAGACGAATTCGTACGCTGGGCCATTGAACAGGTTCGCGATCCTTCAACCCCTTTCGACAGCCTTGTGTGTGCGGGCGATGTCGTTCTGACGGCGAGTACAGAAGACAATGAAGCCATGCTGTCTGATCTGGCCTGGAAAAAGCATCAGATGCCAGCCTGGCACCTGACCTCACCCAATCGCCGGGGAATTACATTGATCAATATCGGCGTGGGCCCGTCCAATGCTAAAACAATCTGCGATCATCTGGCGGTCATTCGTCCTCACGCCTGGCTGATGATAGGGCACTGTGGCGGCCTGCGCGAGAGTCAGCGCATTGGTGACTACGTGCTGGCTCATGCATACCTGCGCGACGACCACGTGCTGGACAGCGTTCTGCCGCCCGACATTCCGATTCCAAGCATTGCCGAAGTTCAGCGGGCTTTGTATGACGCAACCAAGTCCGTGAGCGGTATGCCAGGCGAGGAGGTAAAAGAACGGCTACGCACCGGAACCGTTGTGACAACAGACGATCGTAACTGGGAGCTGCGCTATTCAGCCTCTGCCCTGCGTTTTAATCTGAGCCGGGCCGTGGCTGTCGATATGGAAAGTGCAACGATTGCTGCTCAGGGATACCGTTTCAGGGTGCCTTATGGCACATTGCTGTGTGTTTCGGACAAGCCGCTGCACGGTGAAATCAAACTGCCGGGCCAGGCAAACCGCTTTTACGACGGCGCGATTTCAGAGCATTTACAGATTGGTATTCGCGCGGTTGAATTATTGCGCGCCGAAGGTGATAAGTTGCATTCACGTAAGTTACGTACGTTTAACGAACCGCCTTTCCGTTAAACAATAATGAATGAAAAAGACGGTATTAATGCGAAAATCCTTCCCGTTAATACCGTCTCGTTAATTAAGACGATATTACGAATCAGGCCGCGTTCAGAACGGCGGTATTGATGAACCAGGCAAACACCGCAAGAATAGCCGGTACCATGAGCGTCCAGATAAGGCGGTTATTAAGGCTTTCAAAGCGTAAATCCAGTTTATCGAATCGTTCATCAATCCTGTCGAATCGCTGGTCCATGGCATCCATTCTCCGGTCCATCGCATCCAGTCGCCGATCGATACCATCAAGCCTGATATCAATACCATTCAGTCTCATATCAATGCCGTCCAGTCTCTTGTCGATGCCGTCCAGTCTCTTGTCGATGCCGTCGAGTCTCTTATCGATGCCATCAAACCGTATATCCATTGCGTCGAGCCGAGCGTCAATGCCGTTAAATCTCACCTCATTAGCAGCGAATTCTTTGTAAACATCATCAAACTTCGCATTGATAATGTTAAAACTTACCTCGATAGCATTAAATTTATTAGCAAAATTGAATAAGATGCCATCGATTACTGAAAGTTTGCCTTCGATGCTAACCAGCCTGCCATCAAAATCGTCAAACCGGATGCTAAACTGTTGGACTTTCTCTTCCAGCAGCGTAAATCGCTGAACTATTTCAACATGAAACACCGCCTGTTCCGCACGCAGAAGCTCAAGATCGGCTTTGGTCGCAAACGCCATAGCCTGCCCGCTAAAAAGCGCCAGGTCGATTTTTATTTGATGGTTGTCTTCTTCAAGCCGCTCAAAGCGCATCTCAAAATTTTCCATTTTTTTGCCTCCTGTCCAGCGATGACTGAGGGTCAAATGCGGATTACCACGATTCCGTTTTCCATACAGATTGCCCATGAGCTTTTCCTGACAGGCGGATTAACTTAATCCATTAACGTAAGTCGCAACCTGCTTCAGCATTATTGAAGCAAAGTCTTGCGCAATAAACATTACCTGATTGAATAAAAAGGAAAAATAAAATGGGAATTGTTCTTTTCCTTTATTCACAATGTTGAGTCAAAGAATAAAAGCACGGCCGCGCGAAGAAAAGGGCGTAGATCGATATTCTGGAAGGGTGCGCACAATGATGGAAAATAACAGAGAAAACAACCGCAAACGCTTTTTGAGTTCTAATGTTAAAACCGTTACAGCATATTCAATATGCTGTAACGGTTGGATTAATCAGGCGCTCAGCCAGCCGAGTTTAATCACAAATAATACAGACAGAACAATCAGTGCCGCATTAATCTCTTTGGTACGTCCGCTGAGCAACTTCACCACGGTCCAGGTAATAAAGCCAAAGGCAATACCGTTAGCAATGGAGTAGGTCAGCGGCATCGTCAGCGCGGTCACGGTTACCGGGGCAGCAGTGGTGATGTCTTTCCAGTCAATTTCGGCCAGCCCGGACGTCATCAAAACCGCAACAAACAGCAATGCTGGCGCGGTGGCATAAACCGGCACGCTTGACGCCAGAGGAGAAAAGAACAGCGCAAGCAGGAAAAGCACCGCAACCACAATCGCCGTCAGGCCGGTACGACCGCCTGCGCTCACTCCGGCGGCAGACTCGACATAACTGGTGGTCGTAGAGGTGCCCAGCAGCGAACCAAACAGCGCAGCCGCACTGTCCGCAACCAGCGCGCGTCCCATTTTGGGCACATTGCCCTGCTCGTCAGCCAGCCCGGCGCGTTTGGTTACACCCAATAGCGTGCCGGTGTTATCAAACACATCCACGAACAAGAACGCGAAAATCACGCTAATTAAGCCGACGTTAAATGCCCCCGTAATATCCAACTGCATGAACGTTGGTGCGATTGAAGGCGGTGCTGAAAATACACCGCCAAATTTCGTCAGACCAATGCCCATCGAGATAAAGGTGATGATCAGAATGCCTATTAAGACCGCGCCCGTGACGCGACGCGCTTCCAGTACCACGATGATGATAAACCCTAACATCGCCAGTAAGGGGCCCGGCTTCGTCAGATCGCCAATCCCCACCAGGGTAGCCGGATTGTCCACAACGATACCCGCGCCTTCCAACGCGATAATTGCCAGGAAGAGACCGATCCCTGCGGCAATACCGGCGCGCAGCGGCAGCGGAATGCTCTTGATAATCCACTCGCGAATCTTAAATATCGATAAGGCGAAAAAAATCACTGCGGACAGGAATACCGCGCCCAGCGCAATCTGCCAGCTGTAGCCCATGTGCAAGACAACGGTATAGGTGAAAAAAGCATTCAGCCCCATGCCCGGCGCCAGCGCAATCGGGTAGTTGGCAATCAGTCCCATTAACACCGAACCAATTGCGGCTGCCAGACAGGTCGCGACAAAAACAGCCCCTTTATCCATGCCGGTTGCACCCAAAATACTGGGGTTAACAAACAAAATGTAGGCCATCGCCAGGAAGGTAGTGATACCGGCGATGATTTCAGTGCGTACAGTTGTGTTGTGCGCTTTTAATTTAAATAGTTTTTCTAACATCATTATCTCTCGATGATAGAGACGTCACTCAGGTGCGCGTTCTCTTGCCAAGGTTATGGTCATGCTGTTTGTTGTGATACTGAGGGGCCGCCAGTGCTGTCGCATGCCAGCCCGACCACCCGAAATACGGTTTTCGCTTTCCTTTGTCACATGAGCAATTGCAAAGGCTAAAGCAATTGCTGTGCCAGCCCGATACGCAATCGATTACCTGGATACGCGTCAGCGAGCCTTAAGATAATTCTGAACCAGATCAGGGCGCGATTATGGTGCATTGCCCCCTAAATGCGCAATCGTTTTCCTTTTACCTCCCTGCCCGGCAAAATTATGCGTTTCCGCACGCTTCAGCAATTTGTCAGGCGACGATGGTCACGTTTCAGCTGCATCAATCAGCAGGCCATGCTGGAATGTGTAAACTCGCATTTAACCCTTCAGTAACATTGAGGTCACACGATGAAGCCAGCAATTTTGGTGGTGGATGACGATCATGCCGTCTGTGATTTGTTACAGGACGCACTCAGTGAACATGCGTTGTTGGTTTATCGCTGCCATCAGGGGAAAGATGCCCTGACGATGGTGTGCGAACATCCGGATATTTCCCTGGTTATGCTCGATATGATGTTGCCCGACACCAACGGTTTACTGGTTTTGCAGCAGCTGCAGCGACTGCGGCCTGATATTCTCGTGATTATGTTGACCGGTATGGGTTCGGAAGCGGAAATGGTGGTAGGTTTGGAGATGGGCGCGGATGATTATATCGCCAAGCCCTTTAATCCACGCGTTGTGGTTGCGCGGGCGCGGGCGGCTCTCCGGCGCAGCGGGCGCGTGGTGTTGCCGGAAACTGACCTTGAGGGATGGCGCTTTAATGGCTGGCTGCTTGATGAAACGCGCTGCCAGTTGCTTAATCCGCAGCGAGAAACCGTGCCGTTAACGCAGGGTGAATATACCTTGCTGCGCGCGATGGTGCGGCACGCGCGTAAGGTCCTGACGCGCGACCAGTTGCTGGAACTCACCCACAGCGAAACGATGGACGTGTTTGACCGCACCATCGATGTGCTGATTATGCGGTTGCGGCGCAAAATCGAAGCAAATCCCCATCAGCCCGGCCTGATCCGCACGATTCGTGGGCTGGGTTATGTTTTCTCGGCGGACGTGGTCAAACCTGAAGGTTTGCGGCTCTCCACGCAAACGGCCTGAGCCATCCACTGCCGCATGTCGGTCAACGGGCGAATACCGTCGACTGCATTGGCCGCGCGCAAATTAAACCGGGCGCAGGTGTGCGCAAGTTGCAGCGTTGCCAGCATGTCATCCCCTTCATGGCTGGCATACAGTACGCCCGCACAAAATGCATCACCTGCGCCAACGCTGCCCACAATCTCGTCGGGTGCCAGCTGCCACGCAGGCTGCCAGATGCCTTCGCCGCCGACTTCCTGCCCCCATGCGCCTTCGGGCGCGTGTATCACCACGCGCTGACGCACCCCCTGCCCGGCCAGCCACTGCGCAGCCAGGGAAAAGGCTGCGGGTGGTTGAATACCGTTATCATCCCGCAAAACGACGCCAGACAACGCCTGGGCTTCCAGTTCGTTAATAACCAGGTAATCTAACCAGCGCAACGCAGGCAATACCTGTGGTCGGTAATCCCCGGCACGGGACGCCAGATCGAGCGAGGTAAAATAGCCACGCTGCTGCATCTGGGCCAGCAAACGGGCGCTGCGCGTGCCGAATTCGCTGTCCGCGCCGTCCAGCGTTTCAAGCAACAGTAAATAGCCCAGATGAAAGATGCGCTGCGCATCGTCTACAGCGGCGAAATGCGTTCTGTCCAGCAGGGCATTTGCGCCAGGGGAAAAGAAAAACGTTCGTTGCCCGTCCGGTGCGGTCATCACCTGCGTCATCGCTGTGGGTTTATCGCAGGTACGTTGAACCCAGCGATGATCGATCTGCGACGCCTGCATGATAGCCAGCAGGTAATCACCGTCGGCGTCATTGCCCAGCAGGCCAATCGCCACCAGCGGAAGCTGACACTGCATGCGCGAAAGGGTAAGTAAAACATTCAGCGGTGCGCCGCCTGCCGCTTTTTCGCTATGCTGTACCTCAGCCAGCCAGCCCTGTTCCGGCCAGTGGCTAATACGATGAACGTAATCCACCAGCATCACGCCAGCGGCCAGAATGCCGCGCCGCGCGCCCATTTACGCCTGCCCTACGCTGCCGAAAATCTTCATCTGCTGCATCACGGTTTCACAAATTGCGTTCTCCACCGCCATCAGCAGTTCGGCAAACTCGTCATAGCGGGTGTTGCGTGAGGCCAGACTGCGTTCCACCGCGTCGAGTGCCGCCTGCGACATGCCGGTATAGAAGTTGATTTTATGGATGCCGAGTGAGATCGCCCGCCGGAAATCCGCGTCGCTGATGCCTGAGCCACCGTGCAGCACCAGCGGTACGCCGGTTTGCTCGCGAATAGCCGCCAGCCGGTCAAAGTCGAGTTTAGGCTCCCCTTTGTATTTCCCGTGGGCGTTACCGATAGCCACCGCCAGCGTATCAATGCCGGTTTCACGCACAAACTCAGCAGCCAGCCGTGGATCGGTAAATTTTTCGCTGTCGGCTTCGCCAAATAACGCGCCCCCTTCGTCTCCGCCCACCGCGCCCAGTTCTGCCTCAACCGACACGCCGACGGCATGTGCCGCTTTGACCACTTCACGCGTCTGGCGAATATTCTCTTCATAACTCAGCGTTGAGCCATCGAACATTACCGAGGTGAATCCCAGACGAATCGCCTGCATCACCGCCTCAAAGTGCAAACCGTGATCCAGGTTGAGCACCACCGGAATCGCGTGCTTCGCCGCTTCAAACTTTATCGCCTCAACCAGCTGGTCGAGCGTGACGTATTTAAAATGCACTTCCGCAATATTGATGATAAAAGGCGAGCGTTGCTGCTCTGCGGCCGCAAACAGCGCGCGCAGAAAATGCGTGTCCAGAACGTTAAAGGCGCCCAGCGCGTACCCCTGCTTCTGCGCATGGGCCAGCCCCTGTGCCAGAGAGATCAAAGCCATTATTCACTCCTCAGATTGAGCCAGTGGGAATAGTCGTTACAGAGAAGCCGGTGCGGTTCCTGATCCTCATCAAGGGCGTTAAAGCGCGCCAGCGGCGTAAAAAATACGTTATCGTTGTCATCATCGTTAGGCATCGAGACTTCGCCAACCAGCACATCGCCAAAGCCGTTTTCGCCCCAGAAGCTGTGCCAGACGCCGGCGATTAACGTCACGCTTTCGCCCGGAGACAGCCTGAGTTGCGAACCGGCCGCATGGGTTTGTGTGATGCCATCCAGCGATACCGTCACCGGCGAGTTCGCCTTCTCATTGCCTTCACGGTTATACAGTTCGACGATCAGATTGCCGCCCCCGCGGTTGATGATGTCTTCCATTTTGCGGGGATGATAATGCATCGGCGTGACCTGCCCTTCACGCACGTGCATGACTTTTTCAGCATAAGGTTTGTGCCAGGGCTTGCCGCCCGGCGAGCCGTTGCGCAGCGTAAAGAGCGTCAGGCCGGTTTGCAGAAAATCATCGGCGCCAAAGCTGGTGAGGTCCCAGCCCAGCCGTAACGCGATAATTTCCTCAATGTCGCCCTGCTGCTGACGCCACTGACTGAGGTCGTAATCAGCCCAGGGTGGCAGATGGATATCCTGGCGTGTAAAAAAGTCCTGCGTGTTTTGCAAAAACACATTCACTTCGGAGCGTTGCATCGTCAGCTCTCCCGTTAAAGCGGCACCCGACGATGCCGCGCGCCGGTTTTATTTCACTGTCCAGCCCTTGTAGCTGCTGACGTTATTGCGATCGATTAATTTAACCGGGATCAGCACGGGTTTATCCGGTGCCGGTTTGCCCTGAAGGATGTCGTAACCGATCTCGACGGCTTTGGCTGCCATCACCTGCGGATCCTGGGCTGGCGTAGCGGCGAACAGCGAGTTCTTACGTTTCAGCGCTTCCTCACCATCCGGCGAACCATCCACACCGACGATAAAGAACTCGTTACGCTGGGCCTGTTTTGCCGCCAAATCGGCACCGATCGCGGTCGGATCGTTAATCGCAAATACCGCGTCGATTTTTGGATTGGCTGACAGCAGGCCGGTCATCACTTCCAGCCCGCCTTCACGGCTGCCTTTGGCGTTCTGATTAGAGGAAAGCAGCTTAATGTCCGGATGGCGTTTCAGTTCGGTCATGCAGCCTTCCACGCGGTTTTGTACGGCAGAGACCGGCGGGCCGTTGATGATCACCACATTGCCTTTGTCTTTCAGGCGATCGGCGATGTATTTACAGGCCATTTCACCCGCCTGGGTGTTATCAGAGGTGATGGTGGCGTTAGCGCCATCTGCGGCGACGTCGACCGCAACCACAACGATACCCGCATCACGCGCGCGCTTGACCGCAGGGGCAATCCCTTTTGAATCGGCGGCATTCAGGATAATCATGTCCACTTTTGCCGCAATGAAGTTATCAATCTGTCCCACCTGCTGCCCGAGATCGTAGCCACTCGACACCAGCGTGACTTTTACGTTATCCCCGGCCAGCTGACGCGCCTTCATCTCTGCACCTTTGGTGATCTGCACAAAGAATGGGTTAGCGAGGTCGCCTACCGTTACGCCAATCGATTTCAGTTCTTTTGCCTGAGCCACACCGGCACTGAGCAGCGTTGCCGCCAGCAGCCCGGTTACAATCGGATTAAAACGCATAGATCTTCTCCTGCTGTGATTTATCTGCCAACTGCTGAATGGCGCTTTGTTTGCTCTGCGCATGGGGGCTGTCAGCCCACATGATGACGAGTACGATATTTATCGATCAGGACGGCGATGATGATGACCGCACCTTTAATAACCAACTGCCAGAAGTAGGAGACGCCCATTAATGTCATGCCGTTATTCAGCGTGGCGATAATCAACGCCCCAATCAGCGTGCCGGTAATGGTGCCGATGCCGCCGACGAAACTGGTGCCGCCCAGAATCACCGCGGCAATGGCATCCAGCTCATAACCCACGCCCAGATTGCCGTTGGCGCTGTAGAGGCGCGAAGCACTCATCAGCCCGCCCAACCCCGACAGCAATCCGCTCATGCCGTACACAAATATCAGCACCAGGCCCACTTTGATGCCGGTCAGTCGCGCGGCCTGAATATTGCCGCCCACCGCATAGATATGAACGCCCAGCGTGGTGCGACGCAGAATGAACCAGCAAATCGCGATAACGGCGAACGCGATGACGATCAGCCAGGGCACCGGCCCCAGGTAGCCATTGCCTATCCACTCAAAGTTAATATCGGAATTGATCACCGTGGTGCCGTTGGCCAGCAGATAGGCCGCCCCGCGCAGTGCGGTATAGGTGCCGAGCGTGACGATAAACGGAGGCAGTCCGGCCCAGGCCACGAGAATGCCGTTAAACAATCCCATCACCAGCCCGGCGCCCAGCGCCATCGGAATAGTTAGCGACGCCAGCATCGGGTCCAGCGACGTCAGCAGCGCCACTACCGCCGTGGTGCCCAGCATCGAGCCCACGGACAAATCGATACCGCCCGTCAGGATGACAAAGGTCATGCCAGCGGCCAGCACGATATTGATGGAGGCCTGACGCGTAATGTTGAGCAAATTGGCTTCGGTAAAGAAGTTAGGCGTGACAAAACCAAAGACCGCCACGATTAAAATCAAAATCGGTAAAATGCCCACGGTCTGCATGATGTCGCCCATCAGAGCGCGTTTGACCGTCGGTGGATTAACACGTGCCGTTTGTGTCATTGTTTTATCCTCATACTTCAAGCGGTGATGCGCTGTGCGCACCGGTTGCCAGCGTCATGATGTTTTCCTGAGTGATCGTATCGCCCGCCAGCTCACCGGCGATGGCACCCTCATGCATCACATAAACCCGATCGCTCATGCCAACAACCTCCGGTAATTCGCTGGAGATCATGAGAATGGCTACGCCCTGACGCGCCATTTCCTGCATCATGCGATAAATTTCGCTTTTCGCGCCGACGTCAACGCCGCGCGTTGGCTCATCCAGAATCAAAATACGGGGACCGATGGCGATCCAGCGGGAAATCAGCAGCTTTTGCTGGTTGCCGCCCGACAGGCCGCCCGCACGCACCAGCGCGTGGGGCACGCGAATGTTGAGCGAGGAGATCGCTTCGCTGGCAATTTTCCGCGATTTCCCGCGGTTAAGCATGCCGTAGCGGGCATCACGCTCCAGCGTGGCCATAACGATGTTTTCCTGTGCGGCCATCTCCAGAAACAGCCCCTGCTCTTTACGGTTCTCGGTAAGAAAACCAATGCCGTGCGCAATCGCCTCACGGGGCGAGTGAATATCCACCTTCTGACCATCGATCCAGACGTCGCCCTGTTTAAGCCGGTGCACGCCAAAGATCAGCTGTGCCAGCTCGCTCCGTCCCGCGCCCACCAGGCCGGCCAGGCCGACGATTTCGCCCGCGCGAACCTCAAGGCTGCTGGGATGCACTTTGTCGCCGTCGGACAGATGATTGACGGCCAGCCGGACGGCCCCGCGCGCTATCGTGCGATCTTTATTGAACAAGTCGCTGAGCGGCCGCCCCACCATCATGCGCACCAGCTCGCTGGCATTCAGATTGTCGCGCGTCAGGCTGCCGACATACTGCCCGTCACGCAGCACGCTGACGCGATCTGACAGCTCATACACTTCCGCCATACGATGACTGATGTAAATAATGGCCATGCCTTCGCTACGCAGGCGCTTGATCAGGGCAAACAGTTGTTCGGTTTCACGGTTCGAGAGTGCGGCAGTCGGCTCATCCATCACCAGAATCCGGCTGTTACGGTGTAAGGCGCGCGCAATTTCCACCTGCTGCTGCTCAGCAATACTCAGCCTGCTGACTTTGTCGGTGGCGCTGAACTGCGCGCCCAACCGGTTGATCACCTGCTGCGCCTCATCCGCCATCTGATGACGTTTCACCATGCCTGCACGGGTAATTTCACTGCCCAGAAAGATGTTTTCCGCCACGGTAAGATTGGGCGCCAGATTGATTTCCTGATAGATCAGCGTGATTCCGGCGGCTAACGCCTCTTTAGGGCCTTTCAGCTGCCAGGGTTTGCCATCAATTAGCACCTCGCCGCTGCTGGCCGCATAGGCCCCCGCCAGGATCTTCATCAGGGTGCTTTTACCCGCGCCATTTTCGCCCATCAGGGCATGGACCTCACCGGGATACACCGTGAGATCCACCCCTTTCAAGGCGTAAAAATTACCAAAGCGTCGGGTGATCTCGCGCATTTCGAGTATCGGCTTTGCTGTCATCTACCCGCTCCTGCTGGTTATGGATAGCAGCGAGTTAAGCAGTGTCAGATAAATGGAAAATGTCAGAGGCCATTCATATTTGTCATATTTCGCCTCGTCCTCACTCCTATACTCGGCTCATCGTCGCACGAGCGGAGAGTCTTTATGCAACGCAGTTCACCGTGGCAGGTTGGGGCGCGCGGTCGCCTGTTGCTTTCTCATTTATTGGTGGTGTGCGTCACCTTAATGGTGAGCGTGGTGGCGGTGACCAGTTTTCGCCATGCGGGCACCATTCAGGCCCAGGCCCAGGCGCAGACGCTGGCTGATATGAACGGCAGCCTTGCCCTGGCGCGCGATACCTCCAATGTGGCCATCACGGCAGTGCGGTTGTCCCAGGTGGTCGGTGCGCTTGAGTATCAGAGCGAATCACGACGTTTACAGCAGAACCAACAGGCCCTACAGCACTCACTCTCTTTACTGGCGAGCACGCCACTTGCCGCGCGTGAGCCTGAGCGCGTGGCGCGCCTGCGTGCGCGTAGCCTGATGCTTGAGCAGTCGGTGAGTATGCTGTTGCGTCAAGGCCATGAACGCCATTTACAGCGCAACAGGGTGCTAAGCGGCTTGTGGCAGTCACAACTGCTGCTTGAACGCATTAATGATCTGACACAGCGCGACGGCATCAACGCACCCGATTTAACGCTGCGCCAGCAAACCGGCAGGCTACTGGATATCGCGATTCGCACGCCGTCATCGACGGCGGTCATCGAGCACCTGCAACAGGTGATGATGCAATGGCGCAGCGTGGTCGCGCCAGGTGCACTGGGCGACAATGTACAGCAGTTGCTGGAAACACAGCGCGGCCTGGTCCCGTTGGCCGCAGAGCTGGAGGAGAGTGACCTGGCGATTGCCTATGCGACTTACCGTATCAAGGCGCTGGTGGCGGCGCTGAATGATGACATTACCGCTTACGTTCAGCAGGTCGCGCAGCAAACGGAAAGGCGTAACATCGCCACCCATCATCAACTCGACTCGGTTAGCGGCTTTATCATGCTGTCTGCCCTGCTGGCGCTGGCCATCACCCTCTATACCGGGTACTACATTTACCGCAATCTGGGCTCCAGTCTTACCGCCATTGCCGGTGCGATGACCCGGCTGGCACAGGGAGAGCAGAACGTCAGCGTGCCGGGATTACAGCGTCGGGACGAACTGGGTGAACTGGCGCGCGCGTTTAACGTTTTTGCGCGAAATACCGCCTCTTTGGCCCAGACTTCTCGCCTGCTAAAAGAAAAAAGCACCCAACTGGAGTCAACCTTCCTGGCCATGCGTGACGGTTTTGCCCTGTTTGATAACAGCGGAGAACTCGTGGTATGGAATGCGCAGTATCCGGCGCTGCTGGGCATCGCTCCCCGCGATCTGCATCGCGGTTTGCACTATCAGCACTTGCTGGCGCCGCTTAATGTGCAGTTGCACGATTTAGCGGAACCCCAGGAAGTGAGGCTGGCAGACGGCCGCACGCTGGAACTGCGTTTCAGCCCGGTACCACGGCGCGGAATGGTCAATACGGTGCTGGAGCGCACTTCGCGTAAGGTGCTGGAAGAGGCGCTGGTGCACAGTCAGAAAATGAAAGCGGTGGGCCAGTTGACCGGCGGCATCGCCCATGATTTTAATAACCTGCTGGCCGTTATCATCGGCAGCCTGGCGTTAACCGAGGGGCAACTGGCACCCGGCCCCGTCGCCAGCCGGATTGAACGAGCCCGCCAGGCGGCGGACAGAGCGGCACTTCTGACCCAACGGCTGCTGGCCTTTTCACGCAAACAAACCCTGAATCCCCACGCGGTTTCCGTGGTGACATTGATCGAGAATCTACAGGGGCTGCTTCAGCATTCGCTGCTGCCCGGTCAGCATCTGATCATCGATGCCCAGCGCCCCGGCTGGCCGGCCTGGATAGATGCCAGCCAGCTGGAGAATGCGGTGATGAATCTGGTGGTCAATGCCAGGGATGCGATGGGTGGCCAAAGCGGCGAAATCCGCCTGCGCATCTGGAATCAGCGGCGAAGCGAACAAGGGGAAAAACGTGACCGGGTGACCATCGAAGTGATCGATCACGGCTGCGGCATGTCCGACGAGGTGCGTGCTCAGGTGTTCGAACCCTTCTTCACCACTAAGACCACCGGAACCGGGAGCGGGCTGGGACTGTCGATGGTGTACGGCTTTGTCCGCCAGTCGGGTGGACAGGTGGAGCTGGAAACGGCCCCCGGTCAGGGCACAACGGTGCGGCTGTTGCTGCCGCGCGCGCCCGATGCCGCAGCCGCCCGGCCCCCCGTCCCTGCCCCGTCTCACCCCGCGGCTGCAGACGATCGTCTGATTCTGGTACTGGATGATGAACCGGCGGTGCGGCAAACCCTGTGCGAGCACCTGCATCAACTCGGCTATCTGACGCTGGAGTGCGCGACCGGCGAAGAGGCGCTGGCGCTGTTGCACCAGACACCCGATATCGATCTGTTAATCAGCGATTTGATGTTGCCCGGTGAGATAAACGGCGCAGAGGTCATTCGTCAGGCGCAGCAAAAGTGGCCACAGCTGGCAACCTTGCTGATCAGCGGCCAGGACCTGCGCCACCAGCCCGTTACGCTGCCGCTGTGTGAGCGGCTGGCGAAACCCTGGCAGGCGGCACAGTTGGTGGAGGCGCTGCAGCGCGCCTGGCAGCGGAGTGCAAGGCTTAATCGTGCCCGCCAGGCTGCCACAACGGCACCGGTTTCCCAATGATATAACGCTTACGCAGGCGGCTTGAGATGGCATCCATGATCATCACCACGACCACCAGAATCAACGTCAGGAACATCACCACATCCCAGTTCCACAGACGCATATTCTCAGCATAAACCAGGCCGACACCGCCTGCGCCAACAAAGCCGAGCACCGCTGCTGAGCGAGTATTCGACTCGATTTGGTAAAGGCTGAGCGCCAGAAACTGCGGAAACGACTGGGTGAAGATGCCGAAACGGTGTTTCTGCAGGCTGTTCGCCCCCAGTGCACCCAGCCCACGACTCGGGGAACGCTCCACCGCTTCATGTCCTTCCGAATAGAGCTTACCTAACAGGCCAACGTCCTGCAGGATAATCGCCAGCACCCCGGCTAACGGCCCCATGCCGACGGCACGCACAAAGATCAGGCCCCAGATCGCCATATCAATGCCGCGCAGCATGTCGAACAGGCGGCGCATCAGGAAAGCAATCGGTCTGGCAACTTTATCGTGCATCACATTACGCGCCGCCAGAAAGGACAGCGGCAGCGCCAGCAGCGTGGCGGTTATCGTGCCGGCAAACACGATCGCCAGCGTAATCCCGACCTGAGAGAAATAGTAGCCAAAGGGCCAGTTGGCAAAGTCTTGCCAGACAAACATACGCAAAAAATAGCGTCCCAGCTGCTGGCAGCCAACCAGCAGGCGGCCCCACTCGATACCGTAGACCATAAAGAAAAAGACGTAATAAAGCACCAGCGCCAGCATGGCCAGACGGCGCAGATAGCGGTGCTGCGCAGCGAAGAGTTCATGATGCTGCTGCTTCATCGCCGTGATATCCGGCGCGAGAGTAACCATATTTATTCCTCCACGACACGGCGGCGCAGGCGGCCAGAAACCGTATCCAGTAACGACACGACAATCAGAATCAACAGCAGCGTCATGCTGACCTGATCGAAGCGATCCAGCTTAATGTTGGTCATTAACTCCTGGCCGATCCCGCCTGCCCCGACCAGCCCCAGAATGGTCGATGAGCGGAAGTTAACCTCCAGGCGCATAAAGCTGTAAGACAAAAAGGTGGGTTTGACCTGGGGCCAGAACGCAAAGCGCATCCGTTGCAGCTTGCTGGCTCCGCAGGCCGCCAGCCCGCGTACCGGCTTATCCGACGCCGATTCGATGGCTTCATAAAACAGTTTGGTCAGGCTACCGATAGTATGCAGGGCCAGCGCCAGAAAGCCGGGAATCGCCCCGATGCCAAACGCCATCACAAACATTACCGCCCAGGCCAGTTCAGGCATGGTGCGTAAAAATGCGACAAAGGCGCGAATGCCCATGCGCAGGCTGGCGGGCGTTTGCGTATTATCGGCCGCAAAAAACGCCAGGATACCGGCAATCACCACGGCAACCAGCGTGGAGGCCAGCGCCAGCTGCAGGGTTTCCCAAATCAGCGGCAGCTGAATATTCAGACGATAGCCCCAGTAGGCCAGCGACCCTTCCGTTTTGCCATCGGCAAACAGGAGCGGCAGATGCAAAACGGGCATGATTTCACGGATATAATCAAAAAAGTGCGGCAACGACTGCCAGATGGTCACCAGATTGAACTCTGCCATATTGGCCGCCGCCAGATAAATCACGACCAGCACCAAAGACCAGATAAGCGAGTCACGCTTCTGTTGGCGGCGGATACGTTGATAATAGCGTTCGAAGTCGGTCACGTGAGGTGTCTCAGATTGATGTGTTACAAAGCCATCCAGGCAAGGTTGACGCGCAGACTAGCCCGCCGGTGAGGTCGTGCCGCCCCCTTATTCAGGGCGGCACGATGGCTGCAAGCAAACTGCCCTGCCGTTAGCCGCGCGCGCCTTTCATCAGCTCGCGTTTCATATCGATGATGTTCTGGAAGTCCGCTACCGAGGTTTTGCCAATGTGCTGCTGGCCCCCTACGGCTTTAGTGAAACAGGCGTGATCGTCTTTATCCAGTTTTTTGATCGCGGCGATGACTTTCGCTTTGAAATCCGCTGGCAGTTTATTGCTCACCAGGATAGGACCGTTAGGAATTAACGGCGACTGCCAGATAATCCGAATCTGTTTCATCAGGTCCGGATGGTCCATACGGATCAGGCGGCCAAAGGCACCCGAGGTGTAGCCCGTGTTGTAATCACCGACCATAGAGGTCCAGGTCACCGCGCCGTCGAACTGATTATTCAGCACGCCCAGGATGTCCTGCTCATGACCACCTGAAAAGGTCACGCTTGAAAAGAAGTTGTTGTATTTATTGTCGATGTTGCCGCCAAACATTTTCTTAAACGCCTGGTTTGGCACGAGGAAACCGGACGTGGAATCGGGATCCGCCATACCAAAAGATTTGCCTTTGAGATCTTCCAGCTTCTTATAAGGGCTGTCGGCTTTCACAATCACCACGGAGTGATAACCGCGAGACTGATCTTTGTCATCCACCACAATGCCCACTAAATCGACGGCCTTAGGATCCTGAATATACACGGACGCATACGAGGAGGGAGACATACTCAATACCAGATCCACTTTACCGCCCAGCAGCCCCTGAATCACGCCGGAATAGTCTGAAGAGTTGCGGATTTTGGTATCCACGTTCAGTTCTTTATCAAAGAACGTTTTCACACACTGGTTATCACCAATCTGCTGAGTCGCGTTCTGACCGCCCAAAATACCCAGATTCAGCTCTTTTGGTGCGTCCGCTGCGTTAACGCCAAAGGTAAGCAATGCTGTAGTCAATAACGCGAAAGCTTTCATTTTCATTAGCCTTGTTCTCTTGCTGTGATAGTTAGTGGATCTGGTTAAATTCGTCGCCGTACAGCTGATGCAGCAAGCCGTCGGTAAGTGCGGAAGGATGACCGTCGAACAGCACCACGCCGCGCTGAATACCTATCACGCGCGTGCAGTAACTTTTTACTAATTCAATCGAGTGCAGATTCACCATCACGCTGATGCCCTGATCGCTGACCTGACGCAATACATCCATAATACGGGTGGTATTTTTAGGATCGAGCGAGGCAACGGGTTCATCCGCTAACAGAATTTTGGGGTTCTGCATCAGCGCCCGACAAATCGCTACGCGCTGCATTTGACCGCCGGAGAGGTTTTCGGCGCGCTGTAACGCCTGCGGTAGCATGTTCATCCACTCAAGCAGTTGAATGGCGCGGGCGCGATCGGTGTCAGAGAACACTTTGAAAAACGATTTCAGCGTAGAGGTCTGGCTGAGACGCCCCAACAGCACGTTGGTCAGCACATCAAGGCGAGGCACCAGGCAGAAATCCTGAAAGATCATGCCGCACTGGGTGCGCCATTCACGCATCTGGCGGCTGCTGAGATTCACCACATCGCGATCGGCTTCGCCGTGGTGCAGGCTGACGATGGCGCCCTGTGAGGCGGAGATTGTGCCATTCAGCATGTGCAGCAGCGTCGATTTGCCTGCGCCAGAGCGACCGATTACCGCTACCAGTTCACCCGCATGCAAATCGAAACTGACATTATCGAGGACTTTGTTGTTACCGTAAGCTTTGCTCAGTCCCTGAACAGATAACACTTTTTGCCCGCCTGACTGGGTCAATGACGAGACGTTATCGACCACCGTTTTAAGCAGTGCCTGTGCCATGATGTTCTCCGTTATTGCAGTTTACGTTCTGTACCCGCGCCCCATTAACCCATCTGGTCGGTACTGTCTGGCGAGAGTCATTATCTTGCGTTTGTGGCTCACGCCGCCGGAACCTGACGAGAGACCGCTATATTAAGAACACGGGGGATGAAGGCTGTATTACGGTTAGATGATTAAACTGTGACAGGCAAATCGGCACCCAGAGACAGCGACAAGCCGTCACAGGCTGCCCGAACCCCATCGGGTAAGGCGTGCTCTGCCAGCCAGTTATCCATGTGATGGCTCAGATGAATCAGCCAGGCCTGGTGCGGTTTCAGTTCATCAATGATGTTTAGCGCGGCGGTCAAATCGTTATGATTGCGTCCGCCCTGCCCGGGGGGATCGTTACAGTCTACCAGCAGGTGATCCAGCCGTTGTCCACGCAGGAAATCGGCGGTGTCCGGCGGCAGACCGCAGGTATCGCACAGCCAGGCCAGACGCGATCCATGCCAGTCAAACAGATAGCCGTGGGTCAGTCGTGAATGTTGAAGCGGCAGGGGTGTCACCTGTAATTCACCGAACTGATGTGCCACGTAAGGCGTTAAAGCGGGGCGGAAATCCAGCAGTCCGGGATGCTTAAACAGGTCATCGCAGCCCTTGTCGTCCGGCGGTCCCCACACAGGAATAGATTCGCCCTCGCCCCAGCGAAGAGTGAACAGCCCCTGCACATGGTCCATATGATAATGAGTCAGCAAAATTCGGTTAATTTCGCCAGGCTGAAAGCGCTCGGCCAGCAATGGCAAACCGGCATCCAGTAAAATACGTTCGCGTCCGGCCTCAATTAACGCGCTGGTGGGCGCGCGGCGATAGCGGGAAGCGTCGCGGGCGCGCAAACAGGCATGACAGTCACAACCGAACACCGGCGCGCCTGTCACACCGCCGGTACCAAGCAAGGTCAGTTTCATGGGAATTCCGCCAGCAGCTGTCGTAACTGTTGTACCGTATCCACCAGCGCACCATCATTGTTCAGCCGCAGGCAGCCCTCTGGCTGATGTTGCGCCGCGCGCGCCAGTCGTTGAACGATCTCCTCTTCACTCTCACGTCCCCGCTGTCGTAAACGCGCGGCCAGCACCAATGGCGAAACCTCAATGCACAGCGGCAACAGCCGTGCGCCGTAACGCGCACGAACCTGTTCCAGATGCTGACGGGAGCCGTTTACCAGCACGTTCTGCCCGCACGCCAGCCAGCCATCGATTTCACTCCCGATACCGTAATGAAAACCGTGGGCCTGCCAGCTGACCGCAAATAACCCCAGCGCCTTGCGCCGGATAAACTCAGCTTCCGTCAGGGCCACGTGGTTTTCGCCCCCCACATCGTGAGGGCGGGTGATATAGCGGTGCGCAATCAGCAGGCCGTCAGGCGGCGCCTCGCGCAGCAGGTCCAGCAGGCTGTCCTTTCCTGAGCCGGACGGGCCGATGAGCCAGATAAGCCGGGCCATCAGTACACCTGCCGGCCTTTGCTCCAGACATGGCGGATGTGGGGATGACCATGTTGGGTATGCGCCAGTACCAGGTCGGCGCGGCAGCCTTCCGTAATCACGCCACGATCCTCCAGCCCCAACGCGCGCGCCGGATTACAGGTGACCAGCGCAACAGACTGGGACAGTGACAGCGTGTTCCGCTCATCCGCCGCTAAGCGGAAGGCCGCATCCAACAGGCTGCCGGGATAATAGTCCGATGACAGAATATCCAGCATTCCGTGTGACGCCAGCTCCCAGGCGGCTACGTTACCAGAGTGCGAGCCACCGCGAACAATATTCGGTGCGCCCATTAACACCTGCATATTGCAATAACGTGACGCCTTCGCCGCCTCCAGCGTGGTGGGGAATTCAGCTATCGCGCTGCCCACGCCGTGCGACTCTTCCACGTGCGCTTCGGTCGCATCATCGTGGCTGGCAATCGCAATACCATGATCCCGGCACAGCGCGGCAATCGCCAGGCGGTTGGGCTGTGACCACTCTCTGGCCAGCGCCAGCTGATCGCGCTCAAACTCGTCCATCTGCTCGTCATTGAGCTGATATTTTCCCTGATAGTACTCGCGATACTTTTCCAGCGATGCGTACTGGCGCTGCCCCGGTGAATGATCCATCAGCGAGACCAGAGACAGCTCTGGTGAGGAGATGAGCGCCTCAAACAGCGGCAGCGTGGTGTGATGCGGCAGTTCGCAGCGCAGATGTAATAAATGCTCGGCGCGGTTGAGCCCCTTGCGGTTACTGTCACGAATCGCGCCAATCATTTTGCTGAGGTTTTCCAGCCGGTGCCCCCCATCGCGCACATCACCTACGCCGATGGCATCCAGCACGGTGGTGATGCCGCTGGCCACCATCAGCGCATCGTGGCTGCTCATGGCGGAATGGGCCGGCCAGTCAACCTTAGGCCGCGGGGTGAAGAACTTATCCAGGTTGTCCGTGTGCAGCTCGACCAGGCCGGGCAACAGAAACGCGCCCTCTCCGTCCAGCGCGCTGGCGAGCTGGCTGGCGGTTTCGCTAAAGTTGGTAATACGGTCTTCACGAAACTCCAGCGATCCCTCTACCACTTCGTTTTCCAGCACCAGCTTTACATTATTGATGATCATGCTTCTGCCCCTGTTTTGAAGGGCTGCATCACGTGCAGGCGATCGGCCACACGCTCCCGCACCGCTTCATCATGAAAAATACCGACAATGGCCGCGCCACGCGCGCGCGCCTGTTCAATGAGACTCACGACTGCGGCGCTGTTAACGCTGTCGAGCGATGCCGTAGGCTCATCCAGCAGCAGCACGGGATAATCGGCAATAAAGCCACGGGCGATGTTGACGCGCTGCTGCTCTCCACCGGAGAACGTCGAGGGTGCCAGGGACCAGAGGCGTTGCGGGACGTTGAGCCGGGTCAGCAGATCTTTGGCGCGCGCTTCGCAGAAGCTGCGCTCAACGCCGCGTTCCAGTAGCGGCTGCATGACGATCTCCAGGGTCGGCACGCGCGGGATGACCCGCAAAAACTGACTGACCCAGCCGATGGTATCCCGGCGAATGGCAATAATCTGGCGGGCGGGTGCCTGTGCCATATCGACCCATTCGCCCAGATGCTGCACCCAGATACTGCCGCTGTTAGCCTGATAGTTGCCATACAGGGCACGGAGCAGAGTCGATTTTCCGCTGCCCGAATGCCCGTGCAGCACCACGCATTCGCCCTCACTGACTTCCAGGCTGGCATCCTGCAGCACCGGCAGAGCCGCCCCGTTCTGATTGTGCAGCACAAAGGTTTTGCACAAATTTTCCACGCGCAGTTGCGTCTTCATAGTCGCTGTCGCCATTAGTTAAGCACCGATGAAACCAGCAGTTGCGTATAAGGATGATGCGGATCATCCAGCACGCGGTCCGTTAAACCACTTTCCACGACCCGGCCCTGCTTCATGACCAGCAGCCGATGCGCCAGCAGGCGCGCCACGCCCAGATCGTGGGTCACAATGATCACCGCCAGATTCAGTTCGCGCACCAGCGTACGCAGCAGGTCCAGCAGTCGCGCCTGCACCGAGACGTCCAGCCCGCCTGTGGGTTCATCCATAAACACCAGTTTCGGCTGGGTCACTAAATTGCGGGCGATTTGCAGACGCTGTTGCATGCCGCCGGAAAACGTCGTCGGCAGGTCATCGATACGGTTCGCTGCGATTTCCACCGCCTGCAGCCAGTGACTCGCCTCGGCGCGGATCTCGCCATAGTGACGGTGGCCGACGGCCATTAAACGTTCACCGATATTGCCGCCCGCCGTGACCTGAGGACGCAGTCCTTCCAGCGGATGCTGGTGTACCACGCCCCACTCCGTGCGCAGTAAGCGGCGACGGTCGCTTTCGCTCATCTGGTAAAGATCGCGCTGCAGGTAATGAATTGCGCCTGCCTGCGGGGCCAGCCGGGCAGACAGGCTCCGCAGCAACGTGGTTTTACCTGAACCGGACTCACCCACAATCCCCAGCACCTCGCCCGGGTAGAGATCAAAGCTGACCTCTTCGAAACCTTTGCCCGGTGCGTAAAGGTGCGTGAGGTTATTGACCGCGAGCAGCGGTTGTTCACTGTGCATGTTGTTGTTCCTGCTGCTGGTGGCAAAAATCGGTATCTGAGCACACAAACATGCGCGTTCCCTGATCGTCCATCACTACCTCGTCCAGATAGCTGTGACGCGATCCGCACAGCGCACAGGGTTCGTCCCACTGCTGCACGGTGAAGGGATGATCGTCGAAGTCGAGGCTTTCAACTTTGGTGTAAGGCGGCAAGGCATAGATGCGCTTCTCGCGTCCGGCACCAAACAGCTGCAGGGCGGGCATCATGTGCATCTTCGGGTTATCGAATTTGGGAATCGGCGACGGATCCATCACATAGCGATCGTTGACCTTCACCGGATAGGCATAGGTGGTGGCGATGTGGCCGAAACGGGCGATATCTTCGTACAGTTTGACCTGCATGATGCCGTACTCTTCCAGCGCATGCATGGTGCGGGTTTCCGTCTCGCGCGGCTCAATAAAGCGCAGCGGCTCGGGAATCGGCACCTGAAAAATCAGGATCTGATCTTCTTCCAGCGGGGTTTCCGGAATACGGTGGCGCGTCTGAATCAGCGTGGCATCCACCGTGCGTTCCGTGGTGGCCGCGCCGCTCACTCGCTGGAAGAAACGGCGGATGGAGACGGCGTTGGTCGTATCGTCCGCGCCCTGGTCGATGACTTTCAGAACGTCTTTGTCGCCAATGACGCTGGCGGTGATTTGAATCCCGCCGGTGCCCCAGCCGTAAGGCATCGGCATTTCGCGTCCGGCAAAGGGCACCTGATAGCCGGGAATCGCCACCGCTTTTAAGATGGCGCGCCGGATCGTGCGTTTGGTTTGCTCGTCAAGGTAGCCGTTGTTATAGCCGCTGAGTTCAGCCATTTTGCTGCTCCTGATAGTCCTGACGCAGACGTTTCAGCAGTTCCAGTTCCGCCTGGAAATCGACGTAGTGCGGCAGTTTTAAGTGGGAAACAAAGCCTGCGGCTTCAACGTTATCCGCATGAGACAGAACAAATTCCTCATCCTGCGCCGGGCTGGTGATACGTTCATTGTGCTCGCGCGTCTGTAAGGCGCGATCCACCAGCGCCATGGACATGGCTTTACGCTCTGCCCGACCAAAGACCAGGCCATAGCCGCGCGTGAAGTGCGGGGCGCTTTCCCCATCGTGGGTAAAGCCGTTGACCATTTCACACTCGGTCAGCAGCATTTCCCCAATCTCCAGCTCAAATCCCAGTTCTTCCGGGCAAACGCTGACGCTGATATAACCGGTCCGGATTTCTCCGGCAAACGGATGGGTGCGGCCATAGCCGCGCTGGGTGGAATAGCCCAGCGACAGCAGAAAACCTTCATCGCCGCGCACCAGCTGTTGCAGTCGTGCGGCACGTGAGGCGGGAAAGCCCATCGGCTCTCGGGTGATGTCGGTGGGTTCGCTGCCGTCGTCGCTTTCACGCTCTGCTAAGCCTTCGTCGCTCATCATGCTGAACATGTGCGGGCAGTGTTCGGGCAGCGCCTGCTCGCTGCGCGGCGGCAGAGGCGTTTCCCCGTTAGCCATCAGGGTAAAGTCCAGCAGCCGGTGGCTGTAGTCATAGGTTGGGCCTAAAACCTGACCGCCAGGCAAATCCTTATAAACCGCGGAGATACGCCGCTCGATCCGCATGTTGCCGGTGTCCAGCGGCGTGCTTTGCGCCAGGCGAGGCAGGGTTGTGCGATAGGCGCGCAGTAAAAAAATGGCCTCAACCAGATCGCCGCTGGCCTGTTTAATGGCTAACGCCGCCAGCGCGGGATCGTAAATGCCGCCTTCGGTCATCACACGATCTACCGCCAGGCCAAGCTGCTGCGCGATCTGGTCGCAGGATAACTCCGCGACCGCACGGTCGCCCCGACGCAGATCGGCCTGAAGATGATGGGCATTGGCAATGGCTTTTTCGCCCCCTTTAACCGCTACGTACATGAGCACACCTCAACATGGGTTGTCCGTGGCACCGCCATCATCGCTTCGCCACAGGTAAAGATGAGATCCACGCCCTGAGGGAACGGATGCGGTCGGGCGCGCAGGTATTCGAGCACGCTTTCCGGCAACTGGGGCGCAATGGCGCGCGCTTCACGCAGGCCCGGGCCAGACAGCCGTAGCGCCAGCCCACCGTTCAGTGCGGGCACCTCAATAATCAACGTGGTGCTTTTTTCCGGTGCCAGATTGTCGCCTGCGGCGAAGTCGGCAGGATTGGGCTGAGCGGTCGCGTGGCTGAGCGCAAAGGCTGCGTCATTGCTGTCGGTAAGGGGCGCACCAGTATGAAAACGCAGGTTATCGCGCAGTTCCTGATTATCGACCTGGGGATCCAGCCACAGCGGGCTCTCCTGATCCACCAGCGTCAGCAGCACGGCGGTGGCGGCAGGGGAAAGTGCGCCCCAGCCCTGTTGCAGCGGCAGGGAAACCATCACGCCAGGCTCGCTCATGGCTTTCAGGATGCGGCGGAAGGCGTGCTGCGCATCCGCAACCGGGTGATTAAAACTTGCCAGTAAAGTCATTCATTGTCTCCGCGTACCAGCGTAAAGAAGTCCACTTTGCTGCTGGCGATTTCACGTGCGCGCAGCTGACGCTGCTCTTCACGTGAGGCCGCCAGCGGGATAATCATTTTTTCCTGCAGCAGTTCAGCGGTGTCGGCCTGTTGCAACAGGGCATCCATCAGGGCGCAGCGTTCGGCATGGGCTTTATCCCGGCCGAGCAGATAGCTGTAACCCAGGGTGCCGTCGTTCAGCCGCACCACCGCACGCGTCACGGTGGCATCGCCCACCACAAAGCGTTTGCCGGTGGCGCCCATGCGGGCCTGCAGACGCGTCAGGCCAATCTCGGCCGGGCGAATCAGGGTAAATTCGGGCTTGAGGTTGAGCGGCTGCCAGTACGCGTCAAGCTCGGCTGCGCTGCTGTGTGCCAACACCGAAAGCCAGTGCTGGCGGGCCGTTTGCTGTTTCATTAATGCTCCAGAGTGAGTTCGATCATGTCGCCACGCGTGAGGCTGACGGAGTATTCCGCCATCGCGCCATCGGTGGTTTTATTCAGCGTCCGCACGCACAACAGTGGAGAGTGCAGCGCGATTTCCAGTTGCTTACACTCTTTGGCCTGGGCCCGGCGGGTGCTGATGCGCGTCTGGCTGCGTACCAGCTGCTTACCGGTGTGCAGCTGCAGATAGTCATGAAGTGAGCCGCTGTTAAAGCGCTGCAGCTGTGGCCACCAGCTGAGATCGGCAAGGAAGTGGTTGATCAGGCAGACCGGCAGGCCATTTACACGGCGCAGGGTTCGCAGGTGAATAACGTTATCGCCTTCACTGACGCCAAGCGCGGCGGCCACGTCGGCACTGGCCGGGCGCAGCACCGCCAGCAGACGTTCACTGGTGGGATCGCTGCCCTGCTCCATCAGGTTCTGGCTGAAGCGAGCCTGAGCGTGTAACGGATAGTCGTAGGGGCGCATCAGCACTAAAATGCCGACGCCATGGCGACGCTGCAGCAGGCCCTTGTTCACCAGTTCGTCTACCGCCCGACGCAGCGTGTGGCGGTTCACCGCATAGTGATCGGCCAGCTGCTGCTCAGAGGGTAAATAGTCACCGCTGCGGTAACGTTCCTGAACAGCCTGCTCCAGTTGCGCGGCAACAGCCTGATAGACAGTGGTCGGATGTCTGGATAACTCCATCACAATTAAATCCTCACATCAGTAGAGGGATTTCACAGCGAAGATGCTGCGGGATGGAAACAGAGTGACGGGATCAGATGACAGCGAGGTGACGAGACGGTGACGTAAAAATGAATTTGCGCCAGCCTGTCCCGCTCAGGGCGACAGGCTGGCAGAACAGCCCGTTAAGGCTGACCGAGCGTGTCCAGCAGCGCGGCAGAGGTGGCAACGGCACCAAAGATGCCGCCCTGCATGTGGATCATGCTCAGCGCGGCTTCATGATGGCGTTGCTCTGTGGCGGCACAACAGTCGGACAAAACCAGGCACTCATATCCGCGATCGTTGGCCTCTCTCAGCGTCGTATGAACACATACATCCGTCGTGATACCGGTAATAATTAAATTCCGAATGCCGCGACTGCGTAAGACCAGCTCAAGGTCTGTGGCATAAAAGGATCCTTTACCGGGCTTATCAATGATCACTTCTCCTGCTAAGGGGGCGAGCTCGGGGATAATCTCCCAGCCCGGCTCACCGCGCACCAGGATACGGCCGCACGGCCCTGCACTGCCGATCTCCGCCTGCATCCTGGCCGAACGCCAGCGCTTGTTTGCCGGTAAGTCACTCAGGTCCGCGCGATGCCCTTCCCGGGTGTGAATGATGGGAAACTGAAGCGCCCGCATACGTGCCAGTAACACTTTAAGGGGTTCGACAGGCGCACGCGTCAGGCCAATGTCGTAGCCCATCCTGTCAACGTACCCCCCCGGGCCGCAAAAATCGGTTTGCATATCAATGACGAGGAGAGCCGTGTCGGCCGGACTAAAATGGCCATCAAACGGCCAGGCATAAGGGGTGGAATTCACACTGTACTCAGGCATTGTTCTTCTCCAGTCGCGGCGTGGGGGAACGTAATTTAATAATCAGGGTGTAGCTGAGTGCGGCCGTCACCAGACCGATGACCGCTTCGCCAAACTGGGGGAACGCCAGATGCGCGACGACCGCGCACAGGCTTCCCAGCGCCCAGGCCGCGAAAGCCGCGACATGGAAGCGTTGCGCCGGGCGCTGTTCACTCAGCTTTGCCATAAAAATCAGATCAACAATCATGACCGCACCAAACGGCGGCACCACCACGCCCAGCAGACTCAGCCACTCGAGAAAATATGACCAGACGCCTGCCAGTGCCAGCAGACCGCCGATGGCGCCAAGAATCAGGGTCCAGCGGCGCATCTTGCTGTTAAAGAGATGGCTAAACCCGACTGCACCGTTATAAAGACAGTGCGTACATACCGAGCCAAGGTTGATAAACACAAACAGGAAAGCCACCAGGGTCAGGACATCACCATGGCCCATCAGCATGGGCAGAAAGTTGCCGCCGTTGGTCAGCGGATCGACCGCCGCGCCAACCGAGACGATAATCACGCCAAACAGATAGGCGATCAAATTCGCGACCGGAAAGGCCGAAAAGGCGGCAATGACCGCAGCACGTCCACTCTTCGACCAGCGGGTGAAATCGGCGGTCATGGTGCCGGAATCGGCAAAACCCGCCACCACCATGGTGACCGCCGTGCCCATGCTCATGGCCCCCGCCACCGCCGGGCTGCCTTTCCAGTGAAACATGCTGGAAAATTCATGCGTCTGCCCCACGAAGTACAGCGCGACAAACCCCAGAATCACAAACATCGGCGCAGCAATCATGCCCAACACCGACAAGGCGCGCACGCCCAGGAAGGTCACGGCCGTAAACAGCACCATGGCAAATGCCGTCACCGACAGGGCATTCCAGCCGAAGGTCTCATGAATCACCGTGCCGGTCAGTCCGGTCTGAAAGGCGTACCAGCCAATCACCACCGTCGAGAGGAAGCCCGACACAAGGATGTAACCTTTGCTGCCAAAGGTTCTTTTCGCCTGCAGGGCAAAGTTCATACCGGTGTTACCGGCAAACCAGCTCAGCGCACCGACGTAGGCAAACAGCACCAGATTGCCCATCACAATCGCCAGCAGCGCAGGCCAGAAGCCAAGGTGCCAGGTGATGATGCCGCCAAACAGCGCATTCGTGAGGATCATAGGAAAACCAAACCAGACGGCCGAAACCGACCGGGTCGGATGGCGATGTGAGAGCGGCACGGGTTCGTGCTCAAACTCCTGTTCTAACGTTGGGGAAGCCTGTTTTTTCATTTGTCAGTTCCTGGTCAATGTCAGTCCACGGGTAGCCGCGTTGGGGCACTGTTTATCATCCTGTACTCGCCATCGTTATGACGAAAAACGTGCCGTATCGCCGCCGACATGTGTGCATTGCGTGGCGTTGATGTGCCGCCTTGCCGAGGTGTTAATCCGTTTTCCACGCCTGTGTTCTACTGGATAGGGCTTACCGGACAGAAACTGCATGAAGCATGCCAGGAATCGCCGCCGCGACGTCATGGGGCGTGAATGCCTGTCGGGATACGGCCTTGGATACAAGATCGAATTCTTATGATAAGACGCGCTGAACCCCCGGCAGCGTCACGGTGGTTCAGGGCACGCTTGTGGGGCAGACTGCACAACAAATGGGAAACTTTATAACACCATCTGGAAAGCAATTTTCACGTCAGATCGTCACGGGATTGTCATGTGTCATTAACGCTTTGCGGCCACAATACCGGGCCATCATTCGCCCTGAAGGTTTTCATCATGTCTGCTGCTGTTCGTTTTGGCATTTATCTGGCGCTGTTTTCTGGCATGGTTTCGACGCCTGTTTTGGGTCAGGATCGGCCCGCTACCGCACGGCCTGTCCCGCCGAGGGATCCGGGCTTCACCGACAGCGCGCCTGCGGCAGACGTACCCGCTTTTATCGACAATATCGCCACCAACCAACGTGGTGATGCCCGGTTTGCGACGCTCGATACCAATGCCGGCGTGCGCGTGGTATCCGGCTTTCTTGCCCTCTGGCACCCACGCACGCTGAAGGTCGATGCGGGAGTTACCGCGCCGGCCCGTGAGGGTTTTGCAGCCATTACGCCTTCTGACTGTACGGGACTGCCTGACAAAGCCCCCGTATGCGGCACAATCCTTAATTCTCATGTCCTGGCCGCGAATGTTCAGTATGTGGTGACAACAACACGACGCCGCACGTCAGCCCAGGCTGAGGCGGCCTATTACGACGACCGTCGTGGCAAAGGCTACAGCGTCACAGATGGCATGGGGCCACTGACGGGCGCATGGCGCAGTGCGGCCCAGCAGGTCACAACCCTGACACGCATTCCGGCTGATGCCACCACCGTGCTGTACGTGGATAAGGGCAACAATACCGGCGTGGGCAGTCAGGAAGGCAATCGCGACTTCGGTCTGGTGGTGGATTTTCTCAATGAAATGGGCAACAACGCCTCGACCGAACCGGTGAAGCGCTTCTATAAATATGCGCGTCCGTATCGCTGGCGTTCGGCGGTGGAGGTTGTTCCTGCCCTTGTGCCTGCGGAGAATCCACAGCCCGCCACCGACGGCGGATTTATCAGCGGCCACACGGCGGAAGCCGTCAGAGATGCCCTTACCATGGCGTGGCTGGTGCCGGAGCGCTATCAGGAGATGGTCAGCCGCGGTATGGAGCTGGGCGAAAACCGGATCGTGGCCGGAATGCACTCGCCTCTGGACGTCATCGGCGGGCGCATGCTGGCGCTGGCGGTGACCACCGCAAATCTGACGGCTTATCATGAGGATGCCAGGCGTGCCTTCACCCAGGCGCATCAGGCATTATGGCAACGCACTGCGACGCAACCGGCCACCTTCTTTGCCTATGCCCATGCCGCGCCGCCGAGCGCCGATCGCTTCGCCGATCCCACCCTTAACCGCCTTCAGGCGCTGCGGCGCATGACCTTTGGTTTCGCCCCCATCGGCCCTCGCCACCGTCCCCCCGTGGTGCCCAAAGGGGCCGAGATTTTGCTGGAAACCCGGTTTCCCTATCTGAGCGCCCTGCAACGGCGCGTGGTATTAAAAACTACCGCGCTGGCCTCAGGCTACCCGATCATGGACGATGCTGAGGGCTGGGGACGCCTGAACATTGTGGCCGCCGCCGACGGATATGGTCAGTTTACCGGCAACGTTAAAGTGGCAATGGACGCCGCTAAAGGCGGTTTTAATCAGTCCGACAGCTGGCGGAATGCGATCGGCGGTCAGGGAAAGCTGACCTTACAGGGTTCAGGCACCCTGAGGCTGACTGGCGCGAACCGCTACAGCGGCGGTACGGAGGTTCAGGGTGGCGTGCTGGAAGCCGGTTCAGCCCGCGCCTTTGGCGTGGGTGATCTCTATGTGGGCAATCAGGGCCGCGTGCGCATTGCTGCCCTGTCGCCGGTACAGGTGAAAAGCTACACGGCGCTGCCCGAAGCCAGTCTTGAACTAGATATTGATGGTCAGGGCGGTGGCCGTCTCATCGTGAACGGGCCTTTAGTGGCGGGGGGGACGCTGCTGGTGAAGTTTGTCAAAGGCTATCGTCCCGAAGCGGGCGATCTGATCCCGTTGATGCAGGCAGGCTCACTTGCGGCGCACTTTAGTCGCATCGTTGTCGAAGGCTATCAGGCTCGACCTGTCAGCAGCGCGACGCGACTCAGTATTAAGCTGCTCTGAACCTGATAAGCCCTGGCAAGGCGCGCGCAGGCAATGAGGTTGTCAGATTCCTGCGCGCTTAACCAAAAGTCAGACGCCGAACTCCATCGGGTTATGCTTGCTAATCAGTGAGCGCAGCGGCACGCTGCTCTTCATGACGGGTGATTTAATCACGATATAGCTGAAGTACTTATCGATACCAATTTGCGCATCCAGCATCTTCTCAATCACATCCTGATAATGCTCAATGCTGCGGGTAATAAAGCGCAACAGGTAATCGTAGCCGCCGGTAATCAAGTGGCACTCCATCAGTTCATCAACTTCACGCATCGCAGCTTCGAACTTCATAAAGTCTTCGCGACGATGTCCGTTCAGGGTGACTTCGGTAAACACGGTGACGGAATCGGTAATTTTGGTGAGATTAACGTGCGCTTCGTAGCCGGTAATAAAGCCGGCCTGCTCCAGCCGTTTTACCCGCTGCAGGCAGGGACTCGGGGACAGCCCCACTGCATCGGCGAGATTGACGTTGCTGATACGGCCATCTTTTTGGAGTTGCACCAGAATATTGATATCGATGCGGTCGAGTTTCATTAAGCCGTTCATAGCACCCCTCATTGTTTACAGCTGTACTGGATGTTCGCTCCTACCCGGCGATAATCTGCGTACACGAGCGTAAAGCGCACTTTTAGCAATACTTAAAATACGCCACTTTAAAATAACAAGTACGCCACTTTTTTGTAACACAAAAAATTCCCGGCCTGTCACGCTTTGCAAAAAATGCGCCAGCGTTGACCCCGGCTGCGCGCACGCTGGCGGCACTGCCGGGATGATGCCTTTCCAATGAGAGAGAGCGGCTATCCTAAGCGTCCGGTCGCACGCGCCAGCGCAATATCAAAGATATGCAGCGCTTCTTCGAGTTGCGAATCGGTGGTCACTAACGGTGCAAGGAAGCGGATGGTGTTGCGATGCAAACCACATTTGATCAGCAGCAGGCCTTCCTGACAGGCGCTGTCGAGGATCTTTTGTGTCAGCGCGCTGTCGGGTTTATGGGTATCCACATCCAGAATTTCTACTGCCTGCATAAAGCCCACGCCGCGTACATCGCCGATGCAGGCATATTTATCCGCAAGCTGGCGCAGACGCTGGTTTAACTGCTCGCCCAACTGGCAGGAGCGCGCCAGCAGGTTTTCCTGCTCGAAGATATCCAGTACAGCCAGTGCCGCCGCACAGGCCAGCGCATTACCACCATAGGTGCCGCCCAACCCGCCCGGGGCCGGACTGTCCATGATCTCGGCTTTGCCCACCACGCCGGAAATCGGCAAGCCACCGGCCAGGCTCTTCGCCGTGGTGATCATGTCGGGTTTGATGCCGAGTTGCTGGAAGGCAAACATGGTACCGGTACGGCCAAAGCCGCTCTGAATTTCATCACAGATCAGCATAATGCCGTGCTGGGTAGTAATACGACGCAGCGCCTGCATAAATGCCGGGCCTGCAGGTAAGAAGCCGCCATCGCCCTGAACGGGTTCGATGATAATCGCGGCGACGCGCTCCGGCAGAATCTGCACAGAAAACAGCTGATCAAGTGCCTTCAGACAGTCGGCCTCAGTCACACCGTGCAACGGATTCGGGAACGGCAGGCGATAAACATCCCCCGGGAACGGACCAAAATTCTGTTTGTATGGCGCAGACATGCCCGTCAGCGTCACGCCAAGCAGGGTACGTCCGTGGAAAGCCCCGTCAAACGCAATGATGCCCGGCCGTTGCGTATAAGAACGGGCGATTTTCACCGCGTTCTCTACCGCTTCTGCACCGCTGGTGAAAAACACGCTTTTATAGTGCTCGTCACCGCCCACCAGCTTATTCAGACGCTGGGCCAGCTCAATGTATCCCGGATAGGCCGCCACCTGAAAACAGGCATGGGACACCATGCCCAGTTGGCGGGTGACGGCGTTAACCACGGCCGGATGGTTGTGGCCTACGTTAAGGACGCCAATACCGCCCACAAAATCCAGATAGCGGTTGCCTTCCACATCCCATACTTCGCTGCCTTTGGCTCGCTCAATCACCAGCGGATGAGCGGTAATAATGCCACGCGGCACATTGTGATCTCGGACATCCAGCAACTGGCTGTTGTCCGCATAGGTTTGCTGCTCTGCCAGGACATTCTGCATTTTTATACCTCATCCACGTCGTGTTCGGTTGGCTTAAGTATCGCAATCTGTTGGTCAATGACGCTGCCGTAATTCCGTCAGCCGCGGCATTTCGTGTCAAAATCCCACGGATTTCAGCCGGGAAATGTTGCCCCTGTTGCATAACAGGCCAGCGTGACAAAGGCCTGGATTCCGTAGGGTATGAGCGCGTCGTTAAAATCATAGGCGGCGTGATGGAGCGGCTTGCTGGGTGCCGATCCTATCCACAAATAAGCACCAGGCTTTGCCTGTAACATAAAAGCAAAATCTTCTGAGGTCAGCGCAGGCTGAGGGGCCAGCCGGGCTGTCATGCCTGCCGCCTGCAAGGCCGCGAGGGCCTGACTTGCCTCAGACTCGCTGTTGATGGTGGCCGGGTAATAACGCAAATAATTCACCTCGGCGTCCAATCCATGCGCCGCCGCGATGTGCCCGGTCATGTGCCGCAGACGTGATTCGATGATGTCCTGTGCCGCTGGGTTGAACGTGCGTACCGTGCCGGTGATATTGGCTTCCGCAGGGATCATATTGTGGGAAAATCCGCCCTGCATGCGCGTCACGGTCAGCAACGCCGGTTCGCAGGGATCAAGCGCCCGGGGCAACAGGGTGTTTAACTGCACCACCAGTTCACTGACGGCAAGCAGCGTATCGTGCGTGAGATGAGGCTGAGCGGCATGGCCGCCAGGCCCTTTCAGGGTGATATCAAATCGGTCTGCCGCGGCCATGATGGCACCGGGGCGAGTCTGAATTTCACCCAAGGGTAATTCAGGCCAGTTATGCAGGGCAAACACCGCATCGCAGGGGAAGCGCTGGAACAGACCGTCGTCAATCATGGCCTTCGCGCCCGCCAGGCCCTCTTCTGCTGGTTGAAAAATAAAGCAGACCGTGCCGGTAAACTCGACCTCGCGCGCCAGCTTTGCCGCCGCGCCAAGCAGCATAATGGTGTGGCCATCGTGACCGCAGGCGTGGCTGCAGTTCGGCGTCTGGCTGGTCCAGGGCACCTCGCCGTTGTCCTGCATGGGCAGCGCATCCATATCAGCCCGCAGTCCAATCATGCGTGAACCGCTGCCTTTTTTCAGTACGCCCACCACGCCCGTTTTACCGATGCCGCGATGCACCTCAATGCCGAGATCCTCTAAAAACCGCGCGACAATATCGCTGGTCCGCGCTTCATGAAAGCCCAGCTCCGGATGACGGTGCAGATCACGGCGCAATGCCACTAAAGGGTCCATTTCAATATCCTCGTGAACGATCAACGACGCCGACCAGCGGCTCGCCGCGCTGAAAGCGACGCAGGTTAGCCAGAAGCGCCTTAATCGCGCTGTCATTCTGCGTCTGGCTGGCAATGTGCGGCGTCAACCACACAGCCGGGTGCGTCCAAAATGCGTGACCGGCAGGCAAAGGTTCGGGATCGGTGACATCGATCACCGCAGCCCGTAACTGGCCGCTGTCGAGCGCATCCAACAGGTCCTGATGATTTAGCTGAGGGCCGCGTCCCACCTGAACCAGTGCGGCTCCCGCAGGCAACTGGCCGAACAGCCCGGCATTCAGGCGCCCTTGGGTGCTGGACGTTAGCGGCAGCAGGCACACCAGAATATCGCTGCGCGCCAGAAAGTCGGACAGCTGATCGTCACCATGCCAGCACGGCACGCCCGCAATATGGTGCGGCGTACGGCTCCAGCCGCCGCAGTCAAATCCCATCGACTGAAGCTGCGCCAGCGCAGCGCGGCCCAGTTCACCCAGGCCCATAATGCCGATGCGACGCTGACTGGCGGGCATCGCCAGATGCGCCTGCCACTGCTGGTGGCGTTGCTGCTGGAAATAGCGTGGCATGTCGCGATGCAGCCCCAGCACCGCAAAGGTGACGTATTCCACCATGCCCTGCGTCAGGCCAGGTTCAATCGTTCTGACCAGCGGGATGTGGCCAGGCAGCGTGGACAGATCAAACTGCTCAGCCCCTGCGCCCACAGAAAACAGGATTTTCAGATTGGGAAAACAGGCCATAAGGTCATCCGGCGGCAACCAGGCGACCAGTGCATCAACCTGAGCCGCATCACCGGTTTCCGGCCAGAGATGTAAGTGGATATCGGGCGCGTGTTCAGCCAGCCAACGCTGCCAGTAAAGGCCGCGCTGGGGTTCAGATTTATAGACAACGTGCATCAGGCCATGGCCTGCGTGGTCAGACCAAACGCCTGCATCCCTTGCGCTACCCAGACCTCACCGCGCACCATCGTGACGGGCGCATCAACATTCGTGAGGCCCAGGCTCTCCAGCCAGGGAGCCAGCGGTAAAGCCGCATCCGTATCCATGCGCAAATACTCGCCCTTCATGCCCTGCATCAGCGCAGCCGTCAGCGCCTGCGCAACCGGAAAATCTTCTGCAATAACGGGACCAATGACCCAGCCACGGCCAAAACGGCGCAGGCTGGCAAAGCCCTTAAGGCGTTGCTCATCATCCTGCAATATCACGGTCTGATTGTCGGTAATCAGATGCGCCACCAGCGACGGGCGGAAAAGCCCGTGGGCGGCCTGGTCCATGTGTACCAGCGCATCCCGGTCGTCAAGGGTGGCGCTGCGCAACGTCAACCCAGCCGGGATCGCGACCCTGGGCAGCGTCGTCAGGGATGGCGTCTGGTACTGAAGGATCTTACCGCAGGCAACGAAGCCGAGCTTTTCATACAGGCCTTTCCCCATCTCGGTGGCGTGCAGACGCACATTGTAGCCGGGAACTTTCTCTAACAAGGCCAGCATCAGCTGCTTGCCTAGCCCGCGCCCCTGATGTGAGTTTGCGACAATGACCAGACCGATGGTGGCGGCTTTGTCGCCCCAGCGCCAGAGAATCGCGCTGCCAATCACTTCACCCTGATCTTCAATCACCACGCCTTCGCCAAGCTCAATGCCTATCGCCCAGTCTTCATGGCGGTGCGGCCAGTTTAGCGTCTGGCTCATCGCATAAACCTGCGGAATGTCTTCGGTCGTCATGCTACGAATATCAAATGTCATTTTGCTTTCCTTACATCATGCCAGGTGCATCAAGTCCGCTGCCGTCAATAAAACGGCTGTAACGATAAGGGGTGGGATCCACCACCGGCGTCGCGTCCGTCGCCAGTTCAGCGGCGAGGCGGCCCGCGCCGGGGCCAATACCAAAACCGTGTGCGCTGAACCCCGCCGACAGCACCAGGCCAGGCAGTTTTGCCACCGTTGAAATAACCGGAATGGCATCCGGCGTACTGTCAATCATTCCCCCCCAGGCCTGGGCGACTTTGAGATTCGCCAGGGCAGGAAATTCGCGGCGCATGGCGGCCAGTCCGCTTTCCACGACCCAGGCATCGGCAGCCGGATCCAGAATACGCATCCGCTCGAAAGGCGAAACGGCATCCAGATCCCAGCGCCCCATCGCCTCAGGGCCGTGAAAGAACGGCTTCACCCCCAGATTCAGGGTAAGATTTTTACGACGACTTTTGAACGTGGGATAAAACTGACGCAGATATCGCAAGCCCTGAGCACCGGGCTCCAGCCGTCCACGGCCCGATACGGAAACGGTATAGCTGCCATCCAGCTGCGGCCGACAGGCGAAGCTTTCGGTATAAAAAGGAACGGCAATGGCCTGCTCGATGGGCTGAGTCCGAAAGGCGGTGCCAATCACATTCCCCAGCGGCAGATCGATGCCGTGCCGACGGCAAAACATCGACGTCCATGCACCCGCTGCGCAGATCACGCGGGGGGCTTTGACGACTCCCCGTTCGGTTATCACGCCGCTGACGCGTCCTGCTGAAATATCCAGCCCGCGCACCGCACATTGCTGAAACACCAGCGCCCCTTTTTTCTGTGCGCCAATCACTATACCTGGCGCGGCCAGTCTGGGCTCTGCTGCACCGTCGGTGGGGGCCGAAACGCCGCCCAGCCAGTTTGTAGTGCTGCCCGGCGTCAGGGCTTTCGCCTGCTGCGCATTTAATATGTCGCTGCGTACGCCATACTGTTTGGCCATCTGGCCCCATGTATCCCAGGCGGCGATGTCCGCTTCACTGCGGGTGGCGTAAACCAGTCCACTGCGGCGAAAACCCAGCTCTTCACCGGTTTCCACACTGAGTTCTTCCCAGCCTCGTAAGGCTTCAATCACCAGCGGCAGTTCACGTTCATCGCGATTCTGCTGACGGCACCAGCCCCAGTTGCGACTGGATTGTTCAGCCCCGACCAGGCCCTTCTCAATCAGCACCACCTTCAGGCCCTGCTTTGCCAGATACCAGGTGGCAGCGGCACCGGCGATACCGGCACCAATCACCACCACATCAGCGGCATCCGGGAAGTCCGGGCTGTCCTGTACATAACGAATCGGTGCAGGCATGACGTCACAACCTCGTCGTGTATTGGGGCAGAATGACCCTGGTTCAGCTGCCCCAAAATGAGTTTTGCTTGCCAAAATGGCGGTGCCGGTTATTCGGCTTTCAGAATCTCTTCGTGCTCGTCCAGCCAGCCCTGACGTAGCTCAGGAACCGCACGTTTCAGGCGTTCGAAATAGAGCTCACTGGTCGGTTGATCGTAGTTACCGCGTGCCAGCTGGGTCACGATAGCGCCATTGCGCATCACAACGATCTCGTCACACACGGCACGCACGGCGTGCATATCGTGGCTGATAAACATTACCGACAATCCCAGCTCACGGCGCAGTTCACTGATCAGATCCAGCACCGCCGAGGCCACTACGGTATCGAGCGCCGAGGTCACCTCATCACAGAGAATGACATCCGGTTCTGCCGCCAGGGCACGTGCCAGATTCACACGCTGCTTTTGCCCACCGGACAACGACCAGGGACGGCGCGAGAGTACCGTGCGCGGCAACTTCACCAGATCCAGAAGTTGATACAGCCGGTTCTGCCGGGCGATGCCGCTCAGACCATGAAACAGCGTCAGGGGACGTGACAGAATCCGCTCCACGCTGTGCGCCGGATTGAGCGCCGTATCCGCCATCTGGAAAACATACTGAATACGGCGCAGCTCGTTATCCGTGCGCTTTTGCATCTGATCGGCCACCGTGTAGCCATTAAACAAGATTTGCCCCTGGCAGGCCGGATTGAGGCCAGCGATAGCGTGAGCCAGGGTGGTTTTGCCCGAGCCGGATTCACCAATAATGCCGATGGCCTGACCTTTCCAGAGCGTCAGATTGATGTTTTCCAGGATGCGCACTTTGGGTAAGCCATCGCTGCCTTTCGGGCCGTAACCGGCAGACAGATCGCGCACTTCCAGTAGCGGCAGTTCACCGGCTTTCGCCGGGCACCAGTGGCTGGGGCGCTCTTTCTGCTGAGCCGCATCCATCAACAGGCGCGTATAGTCCGCTTGCGGCGCGCCAATCAGGTGCGCAGTGGTGCCGTACTCAGCGATTTTACCTTGCAGCAGAACAAGGATGCGATCGGCCATTTGTGCCACCACGGCCAGGTCATGACTGACATAAATTGCCGTTACGCCGCGCTGTTTGACCACCCGACGAAAGGCTTTCAACACTTCAACCTGGGTGGTGACATCCAGCGCCGTCGTGGGTTCATCCAGAATCACCACGTCCGGATCGCTGATCAGCGCCATCGCCGTCATCAAACGCTGTAACTGCCCGCCCGAGACCTGATGGGGGAAGCGATCGCCAATCGTATCCGGGTTGGGTAACGCCAGCTCACGAAACAACGCCAGCGCTTTGGCCTTCGCCGCCTTGCGCGTCATGGTGCCGTGAATCACGACCGGTTCAATGACCTGATCGATAATTTTCATGCCGGGGTTAAAAGAGGCAGCCGCACTCTGGGCAATGTAGGCGACTTTGTTGCCGCGAAAAACACGCAACTGTGCGGGGGTAAGATTCATGATGCTGGTCCCCGCAACATGAATATTGCCCTCGGCTATTTTACAGCCGTGGCGTGCATAGCCCATGAGCGCCATCGCAATGGTGGTTTTACCCGAGCCGGATTCGCCAATCAGCGCCAGCACTTCGCCCTTTTGCACCGTAAAGCGAATATCGGACACGATATCCAGTTCATCCCCGTTGTCGTTATGCGCCGTTACGCGCAGGTTATCGACAGATATCACAGGCATTGCCGTATGTTGCGTCACGTTCATGCCCCCTCCTTTGCCAGCGTCAACGGACGCATGCTTTGCAAGCTGTCAATAAACAGGTTAACGGCGATGGTCAGGCTGGCAATGGCCACCGCGGGCATCAACACGGCCGGTGAACCATCAAACAGCCCCTGAATATTTTCACGCACTAATGTTCCCCAGTCGGCATAAGGTGGCTGAACGCCCAGGCCAAGGAAGCTCAGCCCGCTCAGCAGTAAAACGATATACACAAAACGCAGGCCAAAATCGGCCAGGACCGGGTGCACCATATTGGGCAGAATATCGTGGATGGCGATGTACCAGCGGCTTTCTCCCCGCAGTCGGGAGGCGCGGACATAATCCATATTGCGCAAGTTGCTGGCCAGGGCAAAGGCGATACGAAATGCGCCAGGCCAGTAGGTGAATACCGCGGTAATCAGCAGCATCGGCAATGAAGATCCGAACACTGCCACGATCATCAGCGCCAGGATTTTCCCCGGTAACACCAGCATGGCGTCGTTGATACGGCCCAGCAACTCTTCCAGCCAGCGGCCGGTCACCGCCGCTAACAGCGCCAGCAGGGTGCCAATCAGGCTGGCCAGCACCGCAGCGCCCAGCGCCAGGCCAAGGGAAAATTTCGCCCCGTACATAATGCGGCTGAGCATATCCCGCCCCAGGTAATCCGTACCCAGCAGGTTTTCATGCGTAAATCCCCCCATTAACGGGCCCGCACCAATGTCGTCGAGATTGTGGGGCGCCCACCAGGTGCCGAAGAGCGCGATAATCAGCCAGAACAAGGTCACCACCAGGCCTAACTGGCCCGATAAAGACAGTGACTGAAAAATGCGCCAGGGAAGCAATATTTTCATCAGCTCCTCCATTTCGGGTTAAAGGCGATAGTCAGGATATCGGCCGCCAGCAGCAGAAGCAGATAGCAGCTGGCAAACAGCATCACACAGAGTTGAACTACCGGCAGATCGCGGTTGCTGACCGCATCGACCATCTGACTGGCCAGGCCGGGATAGCTGAAGATGGTTTCGATAATGATGACCCCACCAAACAGGTAAGAAAGACTGAGGGAAATGGCGTTAGCGATAGGGCCAACGGCATTCGGTAAGGCATGACGAAGCACCGCCCGCATCGGGGAAACGCCTTTCAGCAAGGCCATTTCCAGATAAGGGCTGTCGAGCTGGTTAATAATGGCCGCGCGGGTCATGCGCGCCATTTGTGCCACCAGGCCGCAGCATAACGTCATCACCGGCAGCGCATAGGCTTTAAGGTAGCTGGCGAAGTCCATATTGGGGCTGCCCAGCGACATGGCCGAAACCCAGTGCAGCTTCACTGCAAAAATCAGGACCGCGACGGTTGCAACCAGAAACTCCGGTACCGCAACCGTTGCCATGGTGCCAATCACCAGGGCACGATCGAGTTTTGAGCCACGATTCATGGCCGCCGCGATGCCAATAATCAGCGCCAGCGGGACACAAATCGCCGTGGTGGTGGCAGCCAGTTCAAAGGTGGCAGGCAAGCGCTGCGCCACCAGCTGTGCTACCGGCAGATGACTGGCAAATGAGGTGCCAAAATTCCCTGTCAGCATACCGCCAAGCCAGGTGAAATAGCGCACCAGCAGGGGCTGATCTAAGCCCAACTGCTGGCGCAGGGCCGCCACGGTTTCCGGCGTGGCGTTTTGCCCCAGGATCATTTGCGCCGCATCGCCCGGCAGCAGGCTGGTGATAAAAAACACCACCGCCGAGACGATAAGCAAGGTCAGGATGCCGGCGCCAATGCGCCGGGCAATCAGGAACATCATGTATCGGTTCATCGGCGAACTCCTTCTTCAGACGATTATCAGGCTGAAAGCCAGGCGAACTCATGGAAGCGATAGCCCATCAGCATGCCCGATGGCCAGGCTTCAAGTCCGTTAACCTTCTTGCTGTAACCGTCCATGGAACTGATAAATGCCGGGATGAGCGTACCGCAGTGGTCATAGATCAGGGTTTGCATATCGCCGTACATCTGCTTGCGTTTGGCTTTATCACGTTCGCCACGTGCCGCAATCACCAACTGATCGAACTGAGGGTTTTTCCAGCCGCTCTCGTTGGTGGATGAGCTTGACAGGTAGAACTGTGAGAACAGCATATCGAGCGTTGGGCGCGGGTTGATCGAGCCGTAGCCCACCGGATCTTTCATCCAGTGGGTGCCCCAGTAGCCTTCATAAGGCACGCGGCGCACGTTGACGTTCAGGCCTGCATTGCGTCCTACCTGCTGAATCAGCTGTGCCCCTTCCGTTGCGCCTTCCAGCGGCGGAGAGGTCACAATCTCAATGGTCTGCCCGGTCATGCCCGCTTTGTTGATATAAAATTTGGCTTTTTCGGGATCGAGCGGACGCGGTTTAAGGTCGGCGTTAAACAGCGGATGCCAGGGTGGAACCGGCGTGTCATTACTCACGTCGCCAAAGCCCTGCAGCACGGTTTTCACGATGATTTCTCTGGGCTGCAGATATTTCATCGCCAGCACGAAATCCGGGTTGCTGCCGGGTTTGATATCGGTTCGGATAATCAGGTTGGTGTACATGCCACCTTTGGTTTCAAGCACCGCATGGTCCGGCGTACGGCTGATGCGCATACTGTCCGGCGCTTTCAGGCCCGAGGCCACCTGAATATCGCCCGACAGCAGCGCGTTGACGCGGGCGGCCTGATCGGTCACACCCAGCAGTTCCACTTCATCCAGATGCGGTAGCCCCGGTTTAAAGTAGTTCGGGTTTTTGGTGCCCACGGTATTGACCCCGGGCGTAAAGCTTTTGCACACGAAGGGGCCGGTGCCGATCCCTTTGCTGAAATCTTTGGTGCCATCCTGAACGATCAGGAAGGGAGATGTCGTCAGCATGTAAGGAAGGTCAAAGTTGGGTGCCATGAGAACAAGCTGAACTTCATTGTCGTTGACAGCTGTAAGGGTCTTGAACTGTTCGGCAAGCTTGAATGCACTTGAGGCCACGGCGGGATCTTTATGGCGGTTAAGCGAGAAAATCACGTCTTTCGCGGTAAAGGGCTTACCGTCGTGGAACGTGACGCCTTTGCGCAGTTTGATGCTCCAGGTGATACCGTCGTCAGAATCCACCGACTCTGCCAGGCCGGGCTTAACCGACATTGACTTGTCGACCTCTGTCAGACAGCTGTAAAACATAAACTGGCGCGTGTAGTCGGCACTGTTGCTGCCTTTTGCCGGATCAAGCGTATCAGTCGCAGACGCGTTAGACATGCCGACACGTATTTTTCCGCCCTGAACCGGTTTGCTTTCTGCCAGCGCCATGCCGGGAAAGCCGATCAGTCCGGTGCTCATCACCGCACCGGCGGAAAGCAGCTTCATTAAACTGCGACGGGACAGCGTGCCCTCCGTGATCATCCGCGTCAGAGCAGGATTGGTTACGTCAGATTCTTTATTATCAATTTTACTCATCTGTACACCCTCATTACGTGTTCGAGAGAACATGGAAACATCCCCTGCGTCATTCAGACGGCGCATGCTGGCTGGCCGTTCCGCTGCCGGGCTGGCGAGTCGTCATTCACTGCGCGCCCAGAGCGGCCTGAAAAACAGTGTGAATTTATGAAAGGCGATCCTTTGCTTTGTAGTAGAGCCCGGCGAGCGGCAAAAACCACGGTTTTCCGTGATAGCCCGGCAGTGCAGGCCATGCCTCGCGCTGCCAGGGGTTATCGCGAGATTTCTCACTTATCAGATCGGCCATCACCCGGCCCATCCATACCGACATCTGCGTGCCATGCCCGCTGTAACCCAGCGAATAAAACACCCCGTCCTGTTCACCGGCATGTGGCAGACGATCGGCACTCATATCCACCATGCCGCCCCAGCAGTAGTCGATCTTCGTGTTAGCCAGTTGGGGAAACATTTTCGCCATTGCCGCATGCAGGATGTCGCCGCTGCGTGAATCCGACGTCGGATTGCTGATGGCGAAGCGCGCCCTGCCGCCAAACACCAGACGGCTATCCGCCGTGGTACGGAAGTAGTTACCGATGTTCATCGAGGTCACGTAGTTGCGGTTTTCGGGCAGCAGCGCATGAAGCAGCGCGTTATCCAGTGGCTCAGTGACGACAATAAAACTGCCCACCGGCACAATACGACGCTGAAACCACGGGAACGGGCCTTCGCTGGAGCAGCCGGTTGCCATCAGCACTTTGTCGGCCAGGATTTCGCCCTGGCTGGTGACCACCCGGTGACGATAGCCGTCGAGCCGTATCAGCTGAGTGACGTGATGATGGGTATAGATTTTTGCGCCACTGCGCACCGCAGCTTCGGCCAGGCCCACACCAAACTTGCCCATGTGCATCTGGCCGCCATGCTGTTGCAAGAGTCCACCATGAAAGTCACCACCGCCAATTTCACGCTGAACCTCATCTTTGCTCAGTAACTGGATATCGGGATCCACGGTGCGGCGCATCAGTGTCCAGGCGTCCTGCAGGCCGGAGAAGTGGGATGCCTTGCTGGCCAGTTTGAGCTTGCCGCACAGACGAAAATCGCAGTCGATCTGCTCTTGTTTAATTAACTGCTCAACATAGGTCACCGCATCGTCAAATGCCTTGTAGAAGCGACTGGCCTGGTCAAGTCCGTGGCTGCCAACCAGCGAGGCAAAGTTTTGCGCCACGCCGGTGTTGCAATGGCCGCCGTTGCGTGACGAGGCCTGACTCATCACTTCTCCGCTGTCCAGCACCACCACATTAATTCCGCTACGCGCCAGCGTCAGCGCTGCGGACACACCGGTAAAACCCGCCCCAATCACGACCACATCGGCCTGTGCCGGTAAGGGGGCTTTAGCGGCGGCGCTGAACGACGGGGCGGTGGCTTGCCAGTACGATTCCAGTTTCATGACGGTGTCCTCAAAGACCGACGACGCCAGGCAGGCCGCCAATATCTTTAATTTCGGTGTATTGATAATAGGGATTGGCCGGTTCATGCCCGCGATTGACCCAGACCTTATGCTTAATGCCCAGGTCGTGCGCGGTCATCAGGTCATAACGGAAACTGGATGACACATGCAGAATTTCGTCCGGACGGCAGTCCAGTTTTTCCAGCATGTATTCAAAGCCTTTCATCTGCGGTTTATAGGCACCGGCCTCTTCCGCCGTAATCGCCATATGCACAGGCGCGCCAAGACGAGGAATGTGATGCGGAATCAGGTCGTTCATTGAGTTGGTCAGCAGCACCAGCGGGAATTCTTTCGCCACTTTGGCTAATCCGGCGGGCACATCCGGATGCGGTCCCCAGGTGGCGCAGTCGGTGTAGATAAAATCACTGTCTGCCTGCTCCCATTTCACGCCCCATTTTTTACAGGTGCGCTGAATCGCATTGCTCACCACGTCGTAATAAGGCTTCCAGGCACCCAGCACCTCATCCAGACGATAGCCCGAAAAGTCAGCGACAAAGGCATCCATGGCATTCGCGTCCACCCGCTCCGCAAAACAGCGCTTTGCTGCACCTGCCATATCAAAAAAGATCAGCGTGCCGTAACAATCAAAAGTGATGAATTTGGGTTTAAACAGTGCCATGGAATTAACCTCGTTATTGTCAGGTTGGTGCTTAAAAATCGATAAGTACGCTTTTCTGGCGCTGGCAGGCCTGGAACGCCTGGCGTCCCAAATCTTTACCAATACCCGAGCCCAGAAAACCGCCGGTTGGAATGATGAAATCGCCGGAGCGTCCATAGCGATTGACCCACACGGTACCGGCGTCAATCGCCCGTATCGCCCGCATGGCCCGTGGCAGGCTCAGCGTATGCACACCGGCACACAGGCCGTACGTATCATGTGCTGCCAGCGCCAGCCCCTGCTCTTCATCGTCGAAGGTCTGAATGGTCAGTACCGGACCAAAAATTTCCTGCTGTACCGCCGGATTATCCTGCTTCACCTGGCTTAACAGCGTGGGTTGCCAGAACCAGCCCTCATCGGTGTCCGCGAAGCGTTCGCCGCCTACCAGCACCTCAGCGCCCTGCGCTTTGGCATCTTCAATGACCGAACGCACTTTATTGCCCTGGCGCGCATCAATCAGCGGTGCATAACGCGAGGTGTCCTGCCATGTAACGCCTGGCCTGGCCTCACGACATAACGCCGCCAGCCGTTCCGTCAGCGCATCGGCAATGCCGCGCTGCACGATTAAGCGCGTACCCGCAACGCAGGCCTGGCCGCCATTTGCGGTGAAGCCGCGCAGAATACGCTGCGCCAGCACCTCAATATCCCCTGCATCATCGAAAACCAGTTGGGGGCTTTTACCGCCCAGCTCCAGCGTAACGGGCTTCATGCCAAACTGTGCGGCATCGCTCATGATGCGCGCGCCGGTCAGGGTGGAACCGGTGAAAGACACTTTGCGCACTTGCGGATGTCTGACGAGCGCGCTGCCCGTTACCGCCCCGCTGCCCTGCACGATATTAAGGATGCCAGCGGGTAAACCAGCCTGAACCGCCAGCTCTGCCATGCGCACGGTAGAAAGCGGCGTGAGTTCAGAGGGTTTCAGCACCACCGCATTTCCTGCCGCCAGGGCCGGCCCGCATTTCCACGAGGCCATCGACAGGGGGAAATTCCAGGGCGTAATCGCCCCGATCACGCCATAGGGTTCGGCAATCAGCATTCCCAGGCTGCTATCCCGCGTGGGAAACAGGTCACCGCTGTATTTGTCAGCACATTCGGCATAGAAACGAATGGCTTCGGCGGTGAAGGGAATTTCATGCTGCACCACGTCGGCGATCGGACGCGTTGAGCCAAGTGCTTCAAGCTGGGCCAGCAGCAGATCCTGTTCGATTAAGTCCGCCCAGCGGCGCAAAACCCGACCGCGTTCACGGGGGGAACAACCTGACCAGCCGCTGGTTTTTAATGCCTGATGCGCCGTCATCACGGCACGATCAACATCGTCCGCCTGGGCTTCATGCAGGGTGGCAAAAACACGACCATCTGAGGGGCGTTTAACGGCAAAAGATTCGCCTTGTGTTTGCACATGTTTCCCGCCGATATAATGGCCTAACGGGAGTGGCACGCTTTCCGGGTCGAAACTCAACATGGAAGAATCCTTATTTGTTACACCCATCACACTCTGGATTGGTTAAATTTCGGCAATGCTTTTCTGAATAAGTAATTAGGTAATGCAGAAAGTATGCCAGCCGTTAAAAAAATAAAAATGCGTTTAAAACGACGCAAAAAAATTTTTCTGCCGTATTAATGACGGATTTATTGCGGAATTGCCGAAGCGTTAAACAGATGATTTACCTCACAAAAAACCCGCATTGCTTTGGTGCATTGCGCATGAAACTTGCACTAAAAAGGAGAAAAGGCGCAAAAACCAGATCTGACGCACAAAAAAAAGCGCCAGCATAACGATTATGCTGGCGCCTGAATTCAGGTATTACGTCTTAAATTACAAACTGCCGAGATGGAATGTTTTTTGTTCCAGATATTCATCAATTCCGTAACGTGAACCTTCACGACCGATTCCCGATAATTTAACGCCGCCAAAGGGCGCCACTTCTAAAGAGATTACGCCTGTATTAAATCCTACCATGCCAAATTCCAGCGCTTCCGCTACCCGCCAGGCGCGTCGAATATTCTCCGTGAAGAAATACGCGCCCAGGCCATAAGGCGTGTCGTTCGCCATCGCCAATGCCTGCGCCTCATCGTCAAACACAAACAGTGGTGCCACCGGGCCAAAGGTCTCTTCCTGCGCAATGCGCATCTGACTCGTCACCTGCCCCAGAACGGTAGGCTGAACCCAGGTTCCCGCTCCGCTGCTGATGCCGCCCGTTAACAGCGTCGCCCCTTTCTGTAAGGCATCGTCGATATGTGCATTGACCTTTTCAACCGCGGCGGTATTGATCAGGGGCCCGAGGGTGCTACCGGCCGCAAATCCGTCGCCCACCTTGAGGGTGGCCACGGCTTCCAGTAAGCGGGCGGAAAAGCGTTCATAGATGTTGCGCTGTACCAGAATCCGGTTGGCGCAGACACAGGTTTGCCCGGCGTTACGGAATTTGCTGGTCATGACGCCAGCCACCGCGATCTCAATATCGGCGTCATCGAAAACGATTAACGGCGCGTTGCCGCCCAGTTCCAGACTCAACCGTTTTACGCTGTCGGCACATTGTTTCATCAGTAACTGACCCACACGGGTTGAGCCGGTGAATGAAATTTTACGCACCAGGCGGCTTTCGGTCAGTGCGGCGCCAATTTCCGTCGGCATACCGGTGACCACCTGCAAAACACCGGACGGAAAGCCGGCGCGCTCTGCCAGAACCGCCAGCGCCAGGGCAGACAGCGGCGTCAGATCAGAAGGTTTAACGATAATCGGACAACCCGCCGCCAGCGCAGGCGCCACCTTGCGGGTAATCATAGCAATGGGAAAATTCCACGGCGTAATGGCTGCCGCTACGCCGACCGGCTGTTTTAACACGATGATTCTGCGGTCGGACGTGGGCGCGGGAATGGTATCGCCGTAAATGCGACGCGCCTCTTCGGCAAACCACTTAACGAAACTGGCGCCGTACAAGACTTCGCCTCTGGCTTCCGCCAGCGGTTTGCCCTGCTCGGCCGTCATGATGATGGCAAGATCGTCGGCGTTATCGACAATCAACTGATACCACTTTTCCAGCAGTGCGGCGCGTGTGGCATTGGGTGTTTTGGCCCAGTCATGGCGTACCGACTCCGCATGATCGATCGCCGCCTCGGTTTCCTTCCGCCCCAGCGCCGGAACTGTCGCCAGCGTCTCACGGGTTGCCGGATCGATAACCGGCAGCGTTTCGCCCTGATAACCGTTCTGCCATTGACCCGCAAACAGCGCCTGCTGACGCAACAGCGTGTGATCTTTTAGTTGTATACGTGACATCGCATCCCCCCTTGTTCAGATCTTTCCACTTTATCGGGAGGGGAGAAGCGCAGGATGTTGTTATTGCCGGCCAGAAAGCGTTCGCTGTGAAGATTTACGGCAGAAAAAAAATTTTATGCCGTTGCGCCAGGGCGCTGGATGTTCAGGGTCGCTAAATCTGAAAATCGATAACCGGCTCATCGTCACCCGCGGAGGACAGTGCCTGCTCTTTAATCTCTTCAAGCGATAAGTTGGCGTTGCACAGCTCCAGAAATTGCCAGACATAGTTGCGCTGCAGTTGGCCCCGTTTCAGCCCCAGCCACACGGTGTTAGCCTCAAACAGATGCGTGGCATCCAGCCTGACCAGCTCACCGCCCGGTTCGGTTTCACAGGCCTGATCGGCCAGAATACCGACACCAAGGCCAAGTTTGACATAGGTTTTCACCACATCGGAATCCTGTGCGCTGAGCACGATGTCCGGCTTTAAGCCTGCCCCCTGGAAGGCCCGGTCCACACGTGAACGCCCGGTAATCCCCTGGCGATAAGTAATGAGCGGATGGTGACTGAGCGCATTGAGCGATACCGGCTGTTGCTGCACCAGCTCGTGATCGTGCGGCACCAGCAGGGCATGATGCCAGCTAAACCACGGAAACGCCGCCAGGCTGCTGTTATTCACCAGCATCTCACTGGCAATTCCGACATCCACCTCGCCTGCCAGCAGCATGTTCACAATTTCCTGCGGTGAGCCCTGGTTCAGTTCAAGCCTGACGTTGGGATAAAGCTGGCGAAACGCCTTGATGACGGGCGGCAGACTGTAACGCGCCTGCGTATGCGTGGTGGCGATGGAAAGGATACCGCTGGATTCATTGGTAAACACGTCTGCCAGACGGCGGACTTTACCGGCTTCGTCCAGAATGCGCTCCGCAATGGTTAATAGCGCTTTCCCGGGCTCTGTCATGCCAAGCAGCCGCTTGCCGCGTCGGATAAAGATTTCAACCCCAAGCTCATCTTCCAGATCGCGAATATGGCGACTGACGCCCGATTGCGAAGTAAATAGCGTGCTTGCGACCTCTGTAAGGTTGAACTCCCGTCGTGCCGCTTCGCGGATAATTTTAAGTTGCTGGAAATTCACACTATTTACCTCTCTTTACACAATCTGATAAACAGAGGGTAAAAAGGATTTTCGATAACTGGAAATACTAAAAAAGTTTTATTTATGCATTTGAAGCATATAGAACAGGGCGGGAGACGTTGAGCTGCATCCTGATGGACAGTCACAGAAAGGGCAGCGGCGCGATATCTACGCGCCCTGCTTCAGAGAAAGTGGGTCAGGACAGGCGTTCTAGCTGACCAGGGTGAGTTCCCGTTTTTCCGTCAGCGGTTTGTTCAGCAGCGACAGCAGGATATTTTTAACGGCCTGCGCCGGGGGCGATAAAGGTAACCGATGTGAAAGGTTGAGCGATAACGGCAGGCTGATCGTCGGGCTGGTTATACGCGCCATCCATGCCTGGGTGGAACCCACCAGCGCCCGGGCGGCGGATTCCGGCAATACGGTGACGCCCATCCCGCTGGATATCGCGGCGGTCAGCGTGGAAAGCGACTCTATTTCACCAATAATACGCGCACTCAGGCGGCGCAGTGAAAATGCCTCATCAACGCGCTGACGCACGGCACTGTAATCGCGCGGCAAAAACAGGCTCATCTGTGCCACTTCAGCCAGATCCACATTGGTACCCGGACAGGCAGTGGTGCCGACCAGATACAGATCCTCTTTGAGCAGCGGTAGACTGTTGATCCCTGCCGTCGGCGCACGGTCATACAACACGGCCATATCCAGCTGTCCGCTAATAATGTTTTCATTCAGGGCGCTGCTGCTGTTTTCATGCAGATAAACAATGATATCCGGATACTGTTCCCGTACCGTTTGCAGCAATGGCATCGTCAGCGAGGAGGCGGCCGTTCCGGGAGCCAGTCCAATGGAAACCTGCCCTTTCACCACTTCACCGGCATTCATCACCGCTGACTGTGCCAGCTCACACTGTCGCAGAATAACGCGCGCATGGCTGTAGAGTAATTTTCCGGCTTCCGTAGGTGTTACGCCGCGTTTGGTGCGATTCAGAAGCTGCTGCTCCAGCTCACCTTCAAGCGTAGCAACCTGCTGGCTTAACGCAGGCTGGGCAATATGCAGCACTTCTGCTGCCCGCGTCAGGCTACCGATATCGACGATTTTCACAAAGTATTTCAGCCGTCTTAAATTCATCTTGCCTCCGTTGCTACGTCAAGGTTTCTGGCTGATCCGTATCAACCAGCCTGTATACAGATGAATTGCAATATGCAGACCAGGTTTATTCAGATCGCGAAACATGTCGGGAAATAATTGCTAAGCATCAGAATAAACAGCATTTCTCTGTACCTCCAAAGAGGTAAATCGGGGAGCACCGCCGCATTCAGGCGGCGACACAGGGTGAGCTGCACCTCAATAGTGCGAAACATGTCAAACCAGCGTGCAGCGTCGGCCCTGTGCCAGCAAAGGTTATCGACGTGCCAGCGTCCGGCCCGGTTATGCAGGAGAAAAAGCAGAAAGAGAGTGAGATGCGTGGCTGCGTTGTTGCGTTGTTGCGTTGTTGCGTTGTTGCGTAAAAATCTAAGACTGTTGGCTGATGAGAAACAGGTTTATTGCGTGCGCGGTTGATCGATTCGAAACGTCTTCCCACCTGTAACGCTCAATACGCTAACGGTTTTTTAAAAGGTCAGAAAGGCGACTACGCAAACGCATGTATTTTGTTACAAAGCGGCGATTCTCTGGCACCAGAGAAAACCCCCAAGGGATTCCGTTTAAACGCTTTTTGGTTTTGCTGTCTTTTGTTCACCCCAGCCAGCAAAGCGCGAATACGCAAACGCATGTGTGTTGTAGCAAGGCGGCGATTCTCTGGCACCAGAGAAAACCCCCTCGGGATTCCGTTTAAACGCTTTTTGGTTTTGCTGTCTTTTGTTCACCCCAGCCAGCGAAGTGCGAATACGCAAACGCATTTGTGTTGTAGCAAGGCGGCGCCAGGCGCTTAGGCCCAGGAGCATAGTAAACTATGTGACTGGGATAAGCGCCTGGTGCCAACGCCGCTACGGCGCAAAGGCGGCAGCGTATTTTAGCGTTTAGCGCGATTGCGTCGCATATCGATGGTAACTGCGGCAACAATGATGATGCCTTTGATGATGTCCTGGATATAGGCATCCACCCCAACAAAGGTGAATCCGCTTTTAATCAGACCAAGAATTACCGCACCAATCAGCGTGCCGGTAATACGGCCCACACCACCCATCAGGCTGCTGCCGCCGATCACCGCTGCGGCAATCGCATCCAGTTCATAGCCCACGCCCATGCTTGACTGGCCGCTGCTGACGCGTGCCGCCAGCACTACGCCTGCCAGGCCTGACAGCGCACCCGCAATGGTGTAAACGATGATCAGGTATTTGTTGACGTTAATGCCGGACACTTTGGCCGACGTCATATTGCCGCCGATGGCATAAACATATTTGCCATAACGGGTATGTTTCAGCGCAACGTGAAACACCAGCGCCACAACCAGAAAAATCACCACCGGCATGGCACCCTGACCAATAGAGGTGAATCCATCGGACAGAAAACTGATGGGGTTACCCTGGGTGTAATACTGCGCCAGACCGCGCGCAGAAACCATCATGCCCAGTGTGGCAATAAAAGGTGGGATGCCGGTGCGGGTAATCAATACGCCATTGATCAACCCGCACAGTAAACCGACGCCAATACCGGCAGCAATCGGCACGGCCGCAGGCATATTCACCAGGGATGGAAACATCGGCGTCAGCGTATCTGAGGTTTGCGCCAGGCTGGCAGCCACCACCGCAGTCAACGCAATCACCGAACCGGAAGAGAGATCGATACCGGTCGTAATGATCACCTGGGTTACACCGACGGCGATGATACCGATGATAGCGACCTGCAATACGATTAAAATCAGGCGGTTCGTGTTCATCAGGAACGACTGATCGCGAACATACCAGCCAAAAATTTCAAAAATTAAGGCAATCCCCACCATTACCACAAAGATGCCGGTATCCTTTGGAACCCGGTGACGCAGGCTTGCCAGGAAAGAGGGTTGTTGCTCAGAAGCCTGAGCGGCCGTGGCTTTCATATTACTCATCGTGGTTTCGCGCCTCATTCGGATGCTAACGACAAAATAGTTTCCTGATCGGCCTCTTCTTTATCGAGGATGCCGGTAATGCGCCCACCATGCATCACCATGATGCGGTCACTCATGCCCAGAATTTCAGGCAGCTCTGAGGACACCATAATGATGGCAACGCCACGGTTGGCAAGCTCACTAATCAAACGATAAATTTCTGCTTTTGCCCCAACATCAATGCCGCGCGTCGGCTCATCCAGGATCAGGATTTTTGGTTGAGCCAATAGCCAGCGGGCGATAAGCACTTTCTGCTGATTGCCGCCGCTCAGGTTATTGATGATTTGATCCATGGTAGGGGTTTTAATATTCAGACGGCGAATTTGATCCATGCAGTCCTGAGCCATTTTGACATGGCTGACAAAGCCGCTTTTGCCGCTGTATTCCGGCATGTTGACAATGCTCATGTTCTCCAGCACCGACAACACCAAAAACAATCCTGACTTTTTACGATCTTCAGTCAAAAATGCCATGCCCTTTTCGATGGCGACCGACGGTGAGTCAATATTCGCCGGGATGCCGTCAATCAGAATTTCGCCGCTGTCAAAATGCGTCATGCCAAACAGGCTTTCCATCACTTCGCTGCGCCCGGCTCCGACCAGGCCTGCCACACCGAGAATTTCTCCCCGGCGCACACCGAAACTGACGTCGGTGAAGCGGTCTTTGCAGCTCAGATGACGAACGGTCAGCACCTCTTCCCCGATGGCATTGTTGAATTTAGGGAAAAGCTGTGTCAGCTCACGCCCGACCATTTTAGTGATCAGAGACTGGCGCGTGAACGCACTGGTGCTGTCGCTGCCCACCCAACTGCCGTCACGAAACACGCTGATCTCATCCGTGATGGAAAAGATCTCATCCATTTTGTGACTGATATAAACGATGGCTTTACCCTGTTCTCGCAGATCGCGAATGATGGTAAATAAATGTGCGACTTCGGTTTCCGTCAACGCGGAGGTGGGCTCATCCATAATGACAATGTCGGCATCCCAGGACACCGCTTTGGCGATTTCCACCATCTGCTGTGAGGCGATGCTCAGTTCGCCTACCATGCGGTCGGCTTTCAGTTTGATATTGAGCCGGTTAAGCAGCGCCTGCGTGTCTTTATTTAGCCGGGCATGATCGACAAAACCAAATTTCATCGGCTCCCGCCCCAGCCAGATATTCTCGGCCACGGTCATGTGCGGCACCAGATTCAGCTCCTGGTGGATCATTGACACACCCGAACGTAACGCATCCATGGTGTCCCTGAACTGCACTGGCTCCCCTTTAATCTTGATGGTGCCCTGATCGGGACGGTAAATCCCGATCAGGCACTTCATTAAAGTGGATTTGCCCGCGCCATTTTCACCCATCAAAGCATGTACCGTTCCAGAGCGGACGCGCAGCGACACATTGTCCAGTGCCTTCACACCCGGAAAGAACTTGCTGATGCCTTCGGCTTCAAGCGCAAAAGCGGTCATACATCACCTCCGTACTACGGGTTCAGACGTTTATTTTTGGTTCATGCTGGTATATTTGGTGTAGTTGTCTTTGGTGATCAGCTGGAATGGGATATCAACAATCTTCTGCACTTTTTCACCGTTTGCCAGTTTGATTGCGGTCTGAACAGCGCCTTCACCCTGCCCTTTTGCATCCTGGAATACGCTGGCCACCATCTTGCCGTTCTTGATCATCTGCAACGCATCCGGTGTGCCATCCACGCCTGCCACCAGAATGTGTTTATCGTTCTTGCCTAATGCCTGAATGGCACCAATCGCCATTTCATCATTGTTTGACGCGATGGCATTGATATCATCGCCAGCGGTCATCCAGTTGCTCACGACATCTACCGCATCGTTGCGGCTGAATTTCGCCGTCTGCTTTTGCACCACTTTAATATTCGGGTATTTCGCCACTACGGCTTCCACGCCTTTGGTGCGTTCGCGGGTCGATTCGTTAGCCAGATCACCTAATAAAATGGCAACGTTGCCCTTGCCGTTCATCGCCTTCGCCAGGGCTTCCATCTGCAGACGGCCCGCCAGTTCAGAGTCAGAGCCCACAAACGCCATTTTGTCGCCTAGCTGGGCCTGGGGTTTACGGTTAACAAATACCAACGCCACACCGGCCTTGGACGCCTGATCGATAATGGGTTTTACAGCGTCAGTGTCGACGGGGTTAACAATGATGGCGTCAACGCCCTGTCCAATAAAGTTCTGTACCTGCTGGAGCTGCTGGGCCACATCGCCTTTGGCATCTTCGATCTGGCCTTTGACGCCATCTTTTTTCATCTCATTTTGTACAGCGTTACGCACAATCGTCAGAAAGTTGTCATCAAACACCGCCATAGAAACACCCACGGAAATATCTTTCGCCATCGCAGCGGCGGGCAACATGCAGGCTAACAGTGAGGCAACAATCGTTTTTTTGATGTTCATAGGGACCCTTCTTATTTGTTAACTTGCTAGCGATTTACGTTTTGAATGAAAAATATCTTTTACATTCACACCGCCTCGCCGGCGTTTTTATGGAAAATTTGAGGTAAGACGACTACGTTGATGCTTTTGCTAAAATCACCACTGCTTTTCTTATCCGCATGATTTTACTTAACATGCTGACGGTATCGTCCTGGCGCTGGTACGTCCATCCCACTTTCAGGCGCCAAGCAGTTTGTTTATTCCATATATTTCTTTTTTGAAATTTTTATCATAAAAGCACTGAAACAAGCGTTTTGATATCGTCAAATAACAAAACTTTGACATGCGTCTAACATCTACTGAGAAATGGCGTTAAAGTGAGATCCTGTTAGCAGTTTGAAAAGCAAGCGAATGTGTCTGATATTCACCAATACGCTGCTTTTACGAGCACTTAAACGCAAACCATGAAAGAGGGCTTTGACATCCCTAACCGGCGCCGCTACTATTCGCCCCGTTCTGACAATTCCTCTGTAGTTCAGTCGGTAGAACGGCGGACTGTTAATCCGTATGTCACTGGTTCGAGTCCAGTCAGAGGAGCCAAATTCTTGTTTTCAGGCATGCTTTAAAGCCTTTCAACCCGGTTTTATTACGTCTGCGTGAGAAATTTTTCCGATGCGTAGTGGGGTTACCTGCGCATTCGGCGAAACAGCAAGTCTGATTTGCATCATTCCCGCTCGATAATAGCGTCATAAATCTGTTCCCCTGCCCTACGTGAAAAGCCCCAGCATCCCCCCTTGTGATTGCCTTTTATACTGACTGATTCACAGCGTCTTTCTCTGCTTGTCCATCCTGACGGTTCACGCCGCTGTACTCTCCGATAGCGCCTCGACCAAAAAGAATCCCGCATTGCATCAGGTGCCCGTCATTGACTCCGTCCGTCCGCCGCGCGACGCTATGCGTAAATGGCTGAAAAAGAAGGTCAATCCCGCATAACCGCACAGAACTGGAAAAGTCGGTTCAGATTCCGACCTGCAGGCTGGCGCAGTAACAGGAGGTATCCTGTTGAAAGCTGGGTTTTTCCGCGCTGTTCTGCGCCCGGTTTGGCTAACGTCTACACGGCCAAGGCTTTCTGTTTGCGAAGCGTGGCGCTGTCCGCGACAGCATTGGGCAAGGAAGCGCTACCCATAGCGCTGGCGTGGTCAGGTATGTTTACAGGCAACAAAAGTCTTGAGTCATGTGTTGATATAAAAATAATGGCTTTTATGGCGTCAGCTCCTACCGATATCCCCTCCGTCTTAAAAAAGCGTCGTTCTGCGGTTTCTGAAAAGGACACTTAGGTTCACTCGTTCTTTGCCGAAAACAACATGGGTACGACAACACCATAACCGGAGAGAATGATGAAGGTATCGACACGACTGTCTGCTGGCTTTGCTTTTTTGATACTGCTTTTCGTCATCAGTTCAGCGGTTGCAATCAGCAATCTGCTTGAGACGCGTCAGAATATTGATGAGATCGTCAACACCAACCTTAAAAAAGTGACTTTGTCTAATGATGCAGGTACGGCGCTGAGAAACATGCTTGTTGAGGTGAGAAACATGGCGCTCTTCTCTGATCAAAAAGCAATTGAGAATGAGTGGGGCCGCTTTGAAACTCAGAAAGGGGTTTATACCCAGAAACGCACTGAGCTTACATCCATGATCGAACGCGACCATAACCAGCAGGAAATTGGCCTACTCAGGAAAGTACAGCAGAATGAACAGGCCGCGCTCACGACACTCGCGACGGCGGCAAACATGGGCAGGCAGAGACAACTGAATGGCCTCGCAGATTATCTGACCAACGTTGTTCGTCCCCCTCAGCAAATCCTTATCTCCAGTCTCAACGAACTCACGGACATGCAGCGTGCCTTTGCTGAAAACACCGCCGTGGAAAGTAACGCATCCGCCAGCCGCGTTATCAAAACCTTTATTGCTCTCATCATTGCAACCGTCATTTCCGGCGCCCTGATTTGTCTCGTCATCAGCAGGAAGCTGATGCGCCAACTGGGCGGTGAACCTGCACAGGCTCAGGCGCTGGCCGCGACCATCGCTTCCGGGGACCTCACCTCCACCGTGCTGCTGCGTCGCAACGACACCAGCAGCCTGCTCGCCTCACTGGACAGCATGCAGGCCAGGCTGCGCGGCCTGGTATCGCAGATAAAGGATGCTTCCACTTCCGTGGCGCTGGCGGCCGACGAAATCGCCCAGGGCAACACCGAGCTGTCGTCACGAACCGAGCAGCAGGCGGCCGCCCTGCAGGAAACCGCTGCCAGCATGGAGCAGCTGACCGCCACGGTGAAGAGCAACACCGCTGGCGCGCAGCAAACCGCTGAATCGGCCCGAGATACGGCCCGCCTGGCCCGTTCGGGTGAGGCCGACGTGCAGCGGATGTCTGGCACGATGCAGGATATTTCCGTCAGTGCCGCTAAAGTCCGGGACATTACCTCGGTCATTGAAAGCATCGCGTTTCAGACCAACATCCTGGCCCTGAACGCCGCGGTGGAGGCGGCGCGCGCCGGCGAGGAAGGCCGCGGTTTTGCCGTGGTGGCCGGTGAGGTGCGCACGCTGGCGCAGCGCAGCGCCACGGCGGCCCGCGATATCAAAGTCCTGATTGAACAGGCCGTTGAGCAAGTGGAAAGCGGCGTTGCCGTGGCCTCCTCGACCGGGCAGAGCATCATCAAAATTGTCGGGATGGTCGGCGAGCTGGCGGAGGCCATGGACTCCCTCTCTCTGGCGTCCTCCGAGCAGATGCAGGGGATTTCACAGGTCAGCGTGGCGGTGAGTCAGATGGACGGCGTGACGCAGAACAATGCGGCGCTGGTCGAGGAGTCGTCTTCAGCCTCGCGTTCGCTGTCTGAACAGGCGCAGGCGCTGCGCGGTATGGTAGCAGCGTTTCATGTCTGAAAACGGGTTGTGGGTTCATGGTGAAGCATATTTTCTGTTTTCGTAGAGCATCCCGATTCAACGGGTGCCGGCACAGGAATAAAGCCCTGATCCACAGCACAGAAAATCACAGGGTTCAGGCTGGCATTGCTGCCGTTGTTGCGCACGTATGACAACAATCGCCACACCCGCAGTAGCCCCCCTTTCACGCGCTCCCGTCTGCTTTTTACAATGGCATTACACAGCGAATCTCGATGAGGTTCGCTGTTCACTGACGCCTCAACGTCGGAAAAAAGAGGATGCTCCCCGCAAGCCTTCGTCTGCATGGGTTTAAAACTCGACGACAATATTGCCTTTGGGAATGCTACAGCACGACAAAATATAGCCCTCTTCCACGTCCTCATCGGTGATGCCGCCGTTGTGGTTCATCTCCACTTCCCCTTCCAGGCATTTCACCTTGCAGGTGCCGCAGATCCCCATACCGCACGCCTTGGGAATAGGCAGCCCCAGCTTGAGGCGTCAGCCAGTGACGTTTTCTTCGCGTTTACAATAGCTCCGGCCACGTCATAATCAGCTTTGCCTGCACAGGCTCGGCCAGCAGGCTGGGATCGGGCTGCCAGCTGTCCCAGTCGCGAAATGCGCTGAAATCAAGCCCGGTCAGGGTTTCCAGTGAACGAACCGCCACGCGATATTCATCCACCTGCGGAACCGCTTCCGGTTGTAAAAGCGGCAACACGCGGCGAGGCTCATCCAGCAGCTTATCCTGACTGACCAGCAGTGCGGTGGCCTGCGGCGTGCCCTGTGGACCGATGCGCAGAACGACCTTCCAGAACAGCAGCGGGACCTGCAAATCCCCGTACTGCCGATGTTGATCGTTCAGTACCGGGCCGGTCAGTACACTAATTTGCTGTTTAGTCTTCAACACACCATATTCCAGGATATAGCGCTCAACCCCTTGCCAGTACTGCACGCTCTGGTTAAAGCGAAAATGCTGCGGGGAACAATTGGTGAAGTGGAACGTGTCTTTATTGGCGCGCACCGCCTCGGCCGCCGTGCCCCAGGTGGGATCGCTGCGGCGGGTGAGATGACCGCGATCGAACCAGCGACTGAACGCGCTATAAAACGACTGACCAGTAACATAGCGGCTGTCGATGCGGCTGTCTTCATACCAGCGGTCACCTTCGGGCAACAGCGAAGGTTGCCCACTGCCGCGGTCAATGTTGATATAGCGTGCGCCATCAATGTTGGTGGCAGTAAAAAAAGCCAGCCGTCGTTCGGCATTCATCAGCAGAGAAAAGTGCTCGTAATTCAGCCTGGCATCAGCGCCGTTGCGCCCGTCACGCAGAGGGGCGACTTCCCCTGCACGCGGCGCGATGATCTGTGTCATATCGACAGGATTGTCCGCCAGAAAGTCTGCCTGAAAACCGTCGCGATTAGAGTAGTTTTCATCTGGCGCGGCGGCACTGGACTCAGGCATTAGCGGTGCATTATCGGCCGTGAGCGCCTGCATCAGGATTGCCTGCCCATGCGGGGACAGCGCTGGCAACTCGCCCTTCAGCCAGTCGGTGAGCGCACTCATGCGAATGCCTTCGTTAACCCATTTTCCGCTGTCTTCTGTGGCGCCATGATGAAGGGCCACCAACTGCCAGCCGTCGTTGAAAACGGGTGCACCTGACGAGCCGCCTTCACTGTCGGCCTCATAGTGCAGAAACTGTTCGTGACGTGCTAACAGGGCATTGTTGCGCAGCGTGATTTGCTGTGGCGCACCGCCCGGATGATGGATGAGATTGAGGCTGATGCCCAGCGCATGTTTATCATTACGATCGTTAAGTGCCAGCGGCAGCGGTGGCTCACCGCTGTCAGTAAGTGCCTCGCCAAGCGCTATTAACGTACAGTCGAACGCCTCCGTTGGGCTGGAAAGCCAGAAGCTGTCGGCATCCACCGCATAGAGACGTCCCGGAAGAATTTCGCCGGATTCGCCCTGGCGATAACCGAACTGCAGCGTGATGCGCCCCGAAATGGGGGCTTCAGGCAGCACGTGATGATTCGTGACGAAGAGGTTGCCATAGGTCAGAAATCCACTTCCCTTAGGTATGCCATCTTCTCTGACCAGCGCGACGGCGCGGGCTGCGCGTAACCCCTGCTGTAAA